>Ga0233425_10009494_pt1 | contig 12296 bp, 7 predicted proteins | sample Watercolumn_Towu_2_FD_181712 | JGI IMG/M metagenome (GOLD analysis project Ga0233425, IMG submission 181712) | Freshwater microbial communities from Lake Towuti, South Sulawesi, Indonesia - Watercolumn_Towuti2014_140_MG | ecosystem: Environmental > Aquatic > Freshwater > Lake | place: Indonesia...
ATCGATACGGTCACAACGGTAATGGTCGTTGAACGCCCTACGCCCGTTGTCCCCCCGGTGGTCTTTAATCCGAAATAACAGCCAATCACCGCAACAAGCAAACCAAAAAAAATCGTCTTTCCGACACCGCTGAACAAATCCGATATTTTAATAGTCGTTAACACCGAATCAATATAAAATGTGCGATCAATGTCCAGTTCAAACAGTGCGACGATTAGTCCTCCAAATATACCCACAATATCAGCGGTTACCGTAAGGAGGGGAAGCGTAATCATTCCGGCAAGGATTTTGGGCGTTACCAGTTTTTTTATAGGACTCGCTCCAAGCGCGCGCATGGCATCAATCTGCTCTGTCACCTGCATAGAACCGATCTCGGCGGCAATACCCGACCCCACCCGTGCGCCAACCATAATAGAAGTCAGAACCGGTCCCAGTTCTCTTACAATAGATAATGAAACCACACTGCCCACATATATCTCGGCGCCGTACATGCTCAATCCATAAATAGTCTGTAGCGCCATCACCATCCCTGTAAACAGCGCAATGATGTCCACCAGCAAAATTGAGCCTGCCCCAAAATTATCTATCTCCCGGAGCACCAGCCTCATATTAAACGGAGGAATAAAAATTCCCCATACTCCTTTCATGGCCAATAAGGATGCCTGGCCTATCGACAGGATAAACTTTCTTGCAGCAATATCAATGGGTAATAAGATTCTCATTGCGCTTCCTATGGTCTCTGCAGAATTTTACTATTCCCATACTAATGAGAATACAGAGTGTTGAAAGTGTAGTTATATATCCAATTTTGAACGTAACAGGATCGTAAACAAATTCAACATCATGGGTACCTTTTTCAATGAATACGGATCTCAGGATATAATCTGTCTTGTAAATGGGTGTTTCTTTGCCGTCAACATACGCCTTCCATCCCGGATAAAAGGTATCGCTCAACACCAGGAAGCCGTTGCTGTCAAGATCGGCGTGTAATTTTACTTTATTTGGGGTATAGTCGATGTTCTTTATTTCATAATTTATTTCTTTTTTTTCCAACACTACATTTTCAATATTCTTATTTTGCGTTTCTATAATGATTTCTTTGAAATGGTCAAAATCTTCGCTAAATAATTTTTCTAAGGTCTCGTTTTTATTATTTAATACGGTGATCTTCCCAACAACAAAAACTCGGGGGGAATATTTATCATATTTTAAAATTATAGCTTTACCAAATAAATCATAATTCGTTTTTTTCCCCCCTTTTTCATTGGTAATTGTATATTTTACATTTAACACTTTTAAAATATTATTCCATGTTCTTTTTGATACATAAACATCGTTAGACAAACAATCCATAAATTCTGTGTAATCCTTAATCCGCAGTTCCCCTCCCCCCGATATCTTGAAAATATGACTGGAGAGGCTGGTTTCTCCTACTAGAACCGATTTGGCCCACAAAAAGGCCGTTTCATCTTTAAGTCCATATAAAACCTGTTGGGATTTATTGTATACATGACCTACCCGGAACAAACCTTTATCAGACTCAAAATATTTAATCCTATCTGGTTTTGTTTTATAAACATCGACATTCGAATAATAATTTAGACTTTTCAACATAAAGAAAAGATCCGTAACTAGTACCAGAGGTAATAAAAACTTCAAAACTTTATAGCCAACCTTTCTTATGCTTCCCAAAAAAAATAAAATTATGCCCGCATTTAAAAAAATCAACATGTATCTGTATCCCTTTATTATTTGAAAGTATCTTGTCTCTAACGATGTGGGTATTGTCTCAAAATTTACTCTATTTATATACTCCGTTATAAGGGGTAATATTTTTGTAGGTACAAAAAGACCAAGAAAAAATAAGGCAATAAGAATTGCGTCCGAAATAATCACCATTTTTAATACAAGACGTAAACAATCTTTTGCCCCCTTCCCTTGTATACTTTTAGCATTCTGTGTTAAGAAAAAGAAGTAATGTGCTCCAATACCTGCAATAATAGACAATGAAAATACAGCTAATTCCATAATTCTCGATGGCCATCTGAATTTATTGAAAAAAGGAAAGTACAAGTAAAAAATATTATAAATGGGAGTATACATGCCTGATGCCAGTACTATTAATAATACCGTGAGTCCCAAAAAAAAGGCGATCAATATTCTAAGGCTGTTGGATGTGTTTTTATCCGAAGAATTCGTATTTGGAAGGAATTCATATTTTTTATGAAAAAACAACATATTTATCGACAATAAACTTAGTATTAGTGTAAATATTCCCACATAAAAACTACCTGTCCAAAATTCAATTTGGCTTATTCCCCAGTAAACATTTGCATAGCCAGGCATTCCAAATAAATATGGTATAAGGAAAGTGCATAAATGAAATGGATGTAAAGATGCTTCATGCATTTGGGGATTATAATTCTCAGCCCTGACAGATAAGCCGGTTAATTCCATGGTAGGCAAAAGCTGTATCATGCTTAAAGAAATGGCAATTATTGTGGCTAATGGTAAAACAAAAGCCGGTTTTATGATACTTTTTATCTCCCTGGTAGTAAAACCCAGTATTGTACTTTTAGCAATCCAGTATAACCCCAACGAAAAATAAGCGTAATAAAATGTCTGCGGATGCCCTGCTAACAGTTGGACAGAAAGAACAACGCCAGTTAAAACTCCATACCATAATGAATTTTTCTTGATCGCACGATCCAGCAAATAAAACAGGAACGGAATCCATATAAGAGTGCTAATTATTGTTAAGAATTCCAACCTACTGATTATCATGCCATTAAAAATGAATATGATTGCAGAGACACATGCAGCAATTCTGGCCACATTCCAGTGCCTCATCAATATATACATAAATACACCGGCCAGGAAAATGTGAAGTACTATGAACCATCGCAGTGCAGTAACAACGGGAAGTACATAAAACATGACATTAAGTGGGTAGAATACCGCAGTTTGAGGAAAAGCAATAAAAGGCTGTCCTAGTGAAGAATAGGGATTCCAGAGCGGCATTATTCCGTTTCTGATAGATTCGCTCGCAAAGGTACGCCACGGAATATAGTCACAATACATATCCCGCAAAAGCAATATCTTATTGTGAAAAACCATCTGCTCAAAGAAGATTATCGTCAAAACAAACAAGGCAAATATATAAATCGCATCTTTTGTTCCTTCTCTTATTTTCATAAAAATACCTTCCGACTTACCCACCGGGAATTTCCTCTCCCTGCACAAATTTGAAAGATTGTATAATTCTCCCAAATGCTTCGTATGCAAACTGAAATGTATCCGGCGGCGCCCAATACACCAAATCAAATATCATATCTTTTGTCTGAATAACATAAGAATCGATTTTCAACTTGCAATTATCCATTTCGAACTCCAGAACGGTATGTATCGCCTCTTGATTGTCCACACGCACCGGTTCTTTCAGCAAAATCTTTTTTCTTTTTAAACCGACAAAAAGCTGGCGATCTATTACTTCCTGTGAAAATTTCCCGTTTTCCCTGCCACTGGAAATAAATGCAATTGTAGCCTGATATTGTTTGTTCCTTAAGGTGATATCCTCCCCGTTTATTTGAACGACTTCCCATTCTTTTTCCGGAATGATTACACTATACTTTTTATGATACGGCAAAAATGCCTGTTCTTTAATCTGTACCGGTGCGCAACAGGACAAGCAGAAGGGAAAAACCAGCGAACACACCCACATTATTGTTTTTATTTCACTAAAATTACGCAAAAGATTACTCCCTGCCGTTCCCGATTTACCGGAAAACATTTTCCTCTGAGTTTTTAGCCACTTCCGTTATTACCGGATAAAAACAGGCTTTTTCAGGAATGAATAAAAAACAAAACTGCATCCACCGGTAAAAATGCATTGTCCTTATATCGCACGAGATTCCCCTCTGTCAAGATTTTTCCAGACAGTTATTGAACCCTCAGACCAGCAAAAGGTAACAGGGCTTGACTTCTTCTTCCCGTTTATTTAACATAAGGAAACTATGATTTCCGTCGATACCGCCATACAAATTGTTACTGAAAAAGTAACACCGCTACCACCCAAAATAGTACCTTTTGAAAATGCCCTGGGGCTATGCCTTGCCCAGGACGTGCAATCAGACATGGACATGCCGCCCTTCAACCGTTCAGCAATGGACGGTTATGCTGTGATTGCAGCAGATACTGATCGTCCTCCGGCTGAATTGACTGTAATTGAGAATATTGCCGCAGGATACATGCCCGTAAAAAAAGTGCAACGTGGCCAGGCATCCAAGATCATGACAGGGGCAGCCATACCGGAAGGGGCTGATGCGGTAGTCAAAGTAGAGGAAACAGAAGATATTTCTCCAAACAACAGGGTAAAAATTCTCACATCGATTACCGGGGGAAAAAACATATCAAAAAAAGGCGAAGATATGCGGATTGGGCAAACGGTACTCCGCAAAGGCATGCCCCTTCGACCGCAGGAGATCGGCATACTGGCTACCGTGGGAAAAACACACGTCGAGGCATTCCCGGCGCCAACGGTAGGTATTCTATCCACGGGAAGCGAGCTGGTAGGAGTCAACAGTAAACCGTCTGCAGCACAAATACGAAACAGCAATGGTTATTCTCTTGCGGCACAGGCTAGAAACTTAAAAGCAGACGTTGAAATCCTGGGAATCGTCAGGGACACAAAAGAGGATACGTTAGTGTTTATGCGCAAAGGGCTGCAAAAGGATATTCTGATCCTCTCCGGAGGCGTTTCTATGGGGGAATACGATCTTGTAGGAGATGCCATGAAGGATTTGGGAACCTCTATATTTTTTGAGAAGGTGGCGTTAAGACCGGGGAAACCGGTCATTTTTGGCAAAAAGGATAAGACTCTCATCTTCGCCCTGCCGGGAAATCCCGTTGCATCTTTTGTAACTTTTGAATTATTTATCCGCCCTGCTATCAGGAAAATGATGGGGTTCGCCGATCTTTACAGGACAACAGTAAAGGCCTCCCTGGAAACAGAAATTCATGTCAAAAGAAAACGCCGAGAATATCGCCCGGCATCCCTTCACATGCAAAACAATATGTGGTTCGTTTCCCCTGTGGAATGGCACGGCTCTGCTGATTTACTAGCTACAACCAGAGCAAACAGCTTGCTTATTGTCAGAGAAGACGCAGAAAAGCTTGTGAAGGGGCAATTGGTCGATGTCGTTCTTCTCGATTAAAACATCCTGCATTTTAAAGATTTACCGAAACAATTACGAAAATATCCACTACATTGTATAAAACAAATTATGCAAAAATCCTCATCCTCTCCTTTTTAACCATATTGTTATTATGCCTTTCCTTTCCCCCCTCAGACCTGGGCTATCTTGCATGGATTGCTTTCGTCCCGTGGTTCCTCCTCATCGCAACAGAAGAAAAGTATATTTATCCAGGCTCCTTGTTTATCGGTGTGGTATTCATGCTCATACAGGCTTCGTGGTTACGGCATGTTACTTTTATTGCCTGGATTTTACTGAGCTTCTATTGTGCTGCATACTTTCTCTGCTTTACCTTCATTACTCGATGTATTATTTTTAAACTAAAATGGCCGCTTGTTGTTATTGCGCCCTGTGTATGGGTATCGCTGGAATTTATACGTTCTTTTCTCCTTTCGGGTTTCCCCTGGTTTTTTATCGGACATACCCAGTATCGGTTTTTACCGATTATTCAAATCTGTGATGTTACAGGCGTATACGGCATTTCTTTTATCATTATCATGGTTAATGCATGTATTGCTGATTTAATAATCTCCCGTTCGGCAGGCTGTAACGGTACCGTTCTTCATGATTCGTTTTCCGTACCGGCTGATTTTTTTTTGGAAAAGGACTGTCGGGCAAGAGCAAGCAGAATAAAAAAAATATTCCTGGAAGGTGTTGCAGTTGAGAAATATTTTGCGTGCTTGTTTCCGAAGAAAAACCGTATATTTTTTATTCTGACCCGCATTTTGCCTCCCGTACTATTCATTTCCATTCTCTTTTACGGTTTTTACCGGCTTAAAACTTTCCAACCATTTGACGGACCTGCCGTATGCCTGGTGCAGGGGAATATACCTCAGGATATAAAATTTGAATCCACAGAAGAAGATGACATTCAAATTCTGAAAAAATATACCGACCTGTCTATGAACACAAAAGGTACCTCAATTGATTTGCTCGTGTGGCCGGAAACCATGATGCCCGGATTACTGAATATCGACCCGGAACTTACAGGCAGAAACATTGACCGGCTGTCACAACAGACGGCCATGCAAATAGCAGTTGACTTAAATACACATTTGCTTATAGGCGGTATTTCCCTCATTCTCGCAGGAAACGAACAGATATATTTCAATAGCGCCTATTACTACAATAACACAGGGAAACTACTTGACCGGTACAACAAAATCCATCTCGTACCGTTTGGAGAATTTACACCACTAAAAAAATATTTCCCCTTTCTGACAAAGCTTGTGCCTTACGAAATTGGTTTAACGCACGGCAATAAGAGGACATTGTTTCATTTACCTTACAGAAACAACAAAAGCTTTACCTTTGGCGCCTCTATCTGTTACGAAGACACCGTACCTTCCCTCATAAGAAAATTTAGAAAAGACGGTGTAGACTTTATGTTAAATATTACAAATGACGGGTGGTTTCGTAACAGCGCAGAATTGGATCAGCACCTTGCAATCATGGTATTTAGAGCCGTTGAAAACCGAATGGGTATGGCGCGTGCAGCAAATACGGGCATATCCTCTTTTGTTGCCCCGACTGGAACTATTTATGACAAATTATCAGACACCAAAGGAAACTATCGAGAGATAAGTGGCACCCTTGCAAATCATATAAAACTAATCAACACACATAAGCCTTTTTATACTATTTTGGGGGATGTATTTTCGTTTTTCTGCTTAACTGTATCGGGAATTCTACTTTTTATAGCCGTTTTCAGGGGACTTTCCACTTGACATTTCATAAGCGTTGACCGTATAATTCCTAACTAAATTCACTAACCATAAAAAACAGAACCACTTGTGAAATTTAAAAACCATATAATATAAACAATACTACATGAAAAAATCCTTAATTACTCTTATGATTAATGGGGAATTAAGACTGTTTTTGGAGCAATACCGATAATGCATCCATTAGATTTCCTCTTGGGCTTTGTTTCAACCGACATGGGAATAGACCTGGGCACAGCAAATACCCTTGTTTGCATACCGGGACATGGAATTGTATTATCAGAGCCTTCTGTTGTTGCTGTAAAACCGGGAACAAATAAGGTGCTTTTGAACGGAAATGCCGTAGGAAATGTTGCGAAAGCAATGTTAGAAAGAGCGCCAAGCAGCATTTCTGTTATTCGCCCGCTTAAAAATGGGGTGATAGCGGATTTCGATATAACGGAAGCTATGCTCAAATACTTTATAACAAAGGTGCATAAAAGAAAATGGGGTGTTCGTCCAAGAGTTTTGATTGCCATACCTTCCGGTATTACTGCTGTGGAAAAACGTGCGGTAGTCAATTCTGCTGAACGCGCCGGGGCGAGGGAAGTGTATCTTATATCAGAGCCGAAAGCTGCGGCCATTGGGGTAGGCCTGCCTGTAGGCGAACCCGTTGCCAGCATGGTTGTTGATATTGGCGGAGGAACCACAGAGGTGGCCGTAATTTCACTGGGAGATATTTTTACCCATGAGAGCCTGAGAATCGCCGGAGACGAATTTGACGAATCAATCGTACAATACATCCGAAAAACGTATAATCTCGACATAGGACATCGCACTGCCGAACAAATTAAAATTGGAATCGGCTCTGCCTACCCTCTCGAAGAAGAACTCACGATGGAAATCAGAGGCCGTGATGCTATTGCAGGTCTGCCCAGGTCTACAATTATCACTTCCGCTGAAATCAGAGAAGCACTAAGCGAACCAATTTCTAAAATTGTAGCCGCAGTCAAGTCAACCCTCGAAAAAACCGCACCAGAACTGGCTTCTGATCTGATAACAAACGGCTTGGTACTGGTCGGGGGAGGGGCATTAATTAGAAGCCTGGACAAATTACTGGAAGAAGAAACCGGATTGCCCGTACAAGTTGGCAACGATCCCTTAACTGCCGTAGCAAGAGGAACGGGCTATCTCCTAGAAAATCTCGATTTATATAAAACCGTTTTACAGGATGAGGACATCCACTCCTAGTTTTAACAGCTTTTTCAAAAACCCCCTTACGGTCGTAGTTCTTTTTCTGGCGATAGCATTAGTACTATCGTTTACTCCACCCAAACACACTCAACGCATAAAAATGACCTGTGTCGCCCCCATCAGACCGCTTCAGTGGGCTACTTGTTTTTGCAGCAACTCAGTCTATACCTTTTTTGGAAAACTCTTTTCCTTTCGAAAAAATCTCTATACCAAAAAACAGATGGAAACAGAAGTTGCTTCCCTTAAAAACAAGCTTTTAGAACAACAGGACACCATATACACATTACAAAATAAATTAAACCTTCTCTCGGAATCCACCATCGTGGGCAAAAACAAAAAATCAAATCCCATACCGGCGGATATTATTGGATATGACACATCCAATTTTAGAAAATGCATAACAATCAATGCGGGTTCCAAGCATGGCATAAAACCGAATGATATCGTTACTGCAAACAATGCCCTTGTAGGAAAGATTACCACCGTAAACGGGTGGTGCAGCACAGTACAACTTATCACAGACCCGTCATCACGTATACCGGGCAGGGTGTCTCAGACACGAGAACTCGTAATCGTTGAAGGGAACGCCACCATTCTTTGCCTGTTAAAGTATGTTCCTCGCTGGGCAAAACTCAAAAAAGGCGACGAAATTCTTACTTCCAATATCGGTGGGTTTTATCCGCCATCAATACCTATTGCCACTATTATAGAAAATGAAATACAAGGCGGTGCCCTCTTTCAAACCGTAAAGGTGTTACCGAAAGTAGACATATCGAACACCGAACGTGTATTGGTACTTCCCAACTAGCAATTAATTTAATAATTGTTTTTTTAAAAAAATATTGTATAATTATGGCAGTATTTTTCATTGTTTTAATTGAAATGTGTTTAGCGGCACACCTTAGTCCTTTTATAATATCGAGCTAAGACGATATGGCAATTCAGCTTATAAATAGCGTCTATACCAGTGAGTTACTTCATTTTAATCAGGAGATAACCCCTCCCGACAGTAACCAAAGAGGTATACACAAAAAAGTTTCGAAAAATTCTGATAATGCCGATAAAAAGCATATAGAACATACCTCTCCGTTAGAATCTCCCGGTCAACAAACAAAAGAAAACACAAAAAAACTGTTACATCTGAATGAAAACGCTATCCATACCAAATCACCCAACGCAGGGAACTCTATTAATAAAAATCCTCTCATTTCCTCCAAAGAAACGCAAATCCCTATGGCGCCAGTCCCTAATATCCCTGAATCTTTAGGGTTTTCCTTAAAAAAATCTGACAAACCATCAACAGACATTTTAAGCGAAAAGCCTAAATTAAAAATTGAAATTTATAAATCGGCAAAAAACAACGTGTCCGCTTTATCCGCGGAAGATCAAAGCCTCCTAAGGCAGAATAAGTCCCATGAAGTTGAAGCCAAAACACGCGGACTAAACAATAAAAAGGTGGCAGACAAATACGACACCGAAAAAAATGACCCGTTAAACACTCAGGAAATAGAGGCACAGGAGGTGCCATCAGAAAAATATACCAATACAAAAGAAGAAATCAGCCGATCAGTTGCTCCTAATTCCCGATTGGTTCAAGAAGAAAAAAAGTCTGTTTATGGAAAAGCATTTTCTTTCGATGATACCGCCAACACAAAAACCTCCAAAAATCTGCTAGACACGCTTGTCTAAATTAATTGCCGGAAGAGTTTCTACTAAACAAAGTTATCGAACGACATGACATGAAATGGTTTACTTTTTTTCTTATCCTCTTATGTGTTTCGCTTTTCCAATCGACTCTTATGTACTGGATCAATATCGGTTCTGCCGTTCCCGACCTATATATCCCCTTGGTAATATTTTATTCACTTCTGCTGGATATCAGACAAAATACCATTACAAATTGGCTCACAGGGCTATCAAAAGATTTACTATCCGATGGAGGAATTGGAATAAATGCCCTATTTTTTATAGCAATAGGTTTTTTTGTCTGGGCTACCAGAGGAATACTTTATAAAGGGCATTTAGTTACTCAAACCCTTATTACATTCATCTTTTCAATCATTTATAACACGCTGTGCGCGTTACACACCGTAATTGCTTTCCGTTCTCTTGAATTTACCGCCACCGTATGGATGATTTTTGTTTGTTCTCTCTACACGGCTATGGTTGTCCCAATATTATTTTGGATTATAGGGAAATTCCAGCCTTCCCAAATGCTTTTTTCAATTAAAGACAACTAACGATGTATCCCTACCGCTTCAAAATCATACTCATCATTTTTTCTTTACTTTTTATCTGCATCGGAGTCAGGCTCTTTAAATTACAAATCACAGAAAGCGATAAATACCTCGGCATCTCCAAAAATCGCCGTATTGCGACATATCCGCTGGAATCTATACGAGGCTCCATTTTTGACAGGCACGGCAAAATACTTGCCATGGACCACCATACCTTCGACATATCCGTCCATTATAAAAACCTGCTTTATAGTTATCTTGCCAAGAACAACAAAACCCTTCCACGAATTTCGGAAATGAAAATACACAAAAAAACCATGAAAACCTGTAATGAGTGCCATGAAAATCAGGATGAATGGCTCATTAAATTGTCTCAATTGTTCAATCTTTCACAGGACAAGCTAATCCTCCAGGCAGAACAAACCATCGAAAAAATCGAAAAACTTAAACAGCATGTGGAACGAAAATCAGGCAGATCGACCCGTATCAAAGAAGAAACAGATTATTACCCCGTTATCTCCGATGTCGATTGGGAAAAAGTTGTTCAAATTGAAGTAAACCGGGAAAATTTCTCGGGTATTAATATAGCTCCCAGGCCAAAAAGAACGTATCCTGAGCAAAAACTCGCATCGCATATTCTAGGATACATGAGTAAACTGAGCGACGAGGAATGGGAAGCGTATAGTGAGAACTGGAACAATTTTATTCTGGCCTCGGTTAGCGCTGACGATGATACCTCCTCATTGCTTTATGACGGTTATGCAAAAAACGACTTCATAGGCAGAACAGGGGTTGAAGCGCAATTCGAAGAAGAATTACATGGCTTGCGCGGAAAAAGATTCGAAGAAATTATCTGTAAAAATTCCCAGGTTGAAAAAGTAATATTAGAAAGACCCCCTGTGCCCGGGAATAACCTTTATCTGACCATAGACAGTCAGATACAATCTTATGCAGAAAAATCTCTTGGGGCTAATATGGGATCAATCGTTGTTATGGATCCATGGTCGGGAGAAATACTTGCCATGGCCAGTTCTCCCGGTTTTAATCCCAATGAACTCAGCAAAAATTTTACGAGGCTTATTAAACATCCTTCCAAACCCTTTTTGAACAGATCCATTCAGGGGGCTTTGCCTCCCGGATCAATATTCAAAATCATAACCGCAACCGCTGCCCTGAGCCAGGACAGCATTAACGCTCAAACCAACTTCGATTGCTGCGGCTATACTCATTATAAAAACATCCTCTTTCGGTGCTGGTCACAAGCAGGGCACGGACTGGTTACAATTGAGGATGCCATACCGTATTCGTGCAACGTTTTCTTTTTTGAGACCGCCAAAATTCTCGGAGGAGAGTCTTTATATTTCTGGGGAAAAAATTTCGGTATCGGAGAAAAAACCGAAATAGACCTCCCCCATGAAAAAAACGGAAATTTGCCTAAAATAAACACAACGGCTACTGCCATGAATATTGCAATAGGCCAGGGGGCGCTTCTCACCACACCCCTCCAGTTAGTTAGAGCCTACGCCGTCATCGCCAACGGAGGCACATTGGTACAGCCTCATACATTATTGAAAATTACTAATGGGAATGACGCGATCGTCCGAACATTTAAATCGGAGAACAATCGGAAAGTGGCTATATCGCCCTCTGTTCTTGAAACTATTCACATAGCCCTCATTGATGTAATTACCCGTGGAACAGCAAAAAATCAGGGACTAGGAATATACAAAGTTGCGGCAAAAACAGGGACGGCGGAAACAGGGAGACAAAAAATCAATCACGCCTGGCTCGTCGGTTACGCGCCTTACGACAATCCCCGGTACTGTTTTGCCATTCTCGTAGAGCACACA
>Ga0233425_10009495_pt1 | contig 12295 bp, 11 predicted proteins | sample Watercolumn_Towu_2_FD_181712 | JGI IMG/M metagenome (GOLD analysis project Ga0233425, IMG submission 181712) | Freshwater microbial communities from Lake Towuti, South Sulawesi, Indonesia - Watercolumn_Towuti2014_140_MG | ecosystem: Environmental > Aquatic > Freshwater > Lake | place...
TGTCCCGACACGCGCGGGCACGGCCCGGTGCACGTCGTGAAGATGAAGCTCACCACCGCCGGCTGCCCGAGCACGTCCGCGAGGTGAACGGCGCGCCCGGTGTGCGCCACGAGCGAGAACTCGGCCAGCTTCTGGCCTCGGAACGGAGCCTCCGCCGCCGCATCCAGTCGGAACTCGGCCTGGTGCGACCCACCGTCGCACGCTGCTACCAGCGCGAGCGTGGCGACGAGCGCGGAGCCGAGCGTGCGCCGAGAGCGCGTCAAGGTCCGCGCAGTCTAGTGACCGCTCTCGGTCTTCGCGCCCTCGGTGGCGGTCGGCTCGTGCGCACCGCCGCTTTCCGCGGGCTCCGAGAATCCGTGGGGCTTCCCGCGACCTTTGGCCGGATGGTGCGGGTCGAGCGAGTTCACGACCTCCCCCGTCTGGTCCACGAGGTAGCCGACCGGATGGTCGCGCCGATCCTCGTTGAACGCCGTGTCGGGCATGTTCGAGAACAGCACGATCGCCACGAGCAGCGGGGTCGGCAGGATCAGCGCCCACACGACCATGCGCTCGAAGCGCATGTGCATGAAGTACATGAAGATGAGCAGCCCCTTGAGCGCGGCGCAGATCAGGAGCCCGCTCCACAGGAACCACCGGGGTTCGCGCAGCCAGGTGCCCCAGGCGACTTCGAGCGCCGTCAATCCGAGGAGGATCCAGAAGATCCTCGGGATGCTGTATCCGATTCCGTTGCCGTGTCCCATGGCTCCCTCGCTCACATCAGGTAGACGATGGTGAAGAGCAGCACCCACACGAGGTCGACGAAGTGCCAGTACAGGCCGGCGAGCTCGACGCGCATGTACTTCTGCTGCGGGATCTTGTCGAACATCGCCGCGAGCAGGATGACGAGGTTCCACAGCACTCCGACCGTCACGTGCAGTCCGTGGAAGCCGGTCATGGCGTAGAACGTGGACCAGAAGATGTCCACGTCCGGCGTGTTGCCGTCGTGGATCAACACGCCGTACTCGTACGCCTGGATGCTCACGAATGACGCGCCGATGACCACGGTGGCGGCAAGCCACGCGATCAGTCCGCGTTTGTCGCCGTTCATGGATCGTTCGACCGCCTTGACCATGGTCGCCGAGCTGCAGATCAGCAGGAACGTGTTCAGCGCGGTGATGTTGACCGCGAGCCGGTCCGCCGGATCGGGCCAAGTCGACGAGCCCATGCGCAGCACGATGTAGGTGCCGATCAGGCCCGTGAAGAACATCACTTCGGTCGCGAGGAACAGCCAGACCGCGAACTTGCCGCGGTGGACCGGCGGCCCGCTGTCGTAGTCGTAGATCGGATGGTGAGGCTTCGGCGCATCGACCGCGGGGTCGAAGGCCGGGATAGCTGCAGGTGAGGCGTTCATCGACGAGTCCCTAGAGGCTGCTCCGAGCGCCGAAGGAGCGCACGAGCGGGTCGAGCAGAGTGAGCGAACACAGAAGCGGCACGTAGGCGAGCGAGACGAGCACGACCGCCCGTGCGCGCCCGCGGGTCTCGCGCAAGGCGAACGCCAACGACGCGGCGGCGTAGACCAGTCCGAGCACGAGCGCGCTCGCGACGTACAGTGCGCCCGCTTCGCCGCGCAAAGCCGGCAACAGCGACACGGGCAGCAGCGCGAGGCTGTAGAGGAACGCCTGCCGTCCGGCCATGCCCTTGGTCCCCGGCATCGCTGGCAACATCTTCAACCCGGCGCGCGCGTAGTCTTCGCGGTAGATCCAGGCGATGGCGAGGAAGTGCGGGAACTGCCAAGCGAACAGCACCGAGAAGAAGTACCAGCCCCAACTACCGACGTCGCCGGCGATGGCCGCATAGCCGAGCAGCGGCGGCATCGCGCCGGGGATGGCGCCCACGGCCGTGTTGAGCGTGCTGAAGCGCTTGAGCGGCGTGTACACGAGCGCGTACGCGGCGAGCGTGGCCACGCCGAGCAACGCGGAGAGCGTGTTGAAGCGCGCCGCGAGCCCCACGAGGCCGACCGCGCTGAGAGACGCAGCGACGAAGATCGCGTCGCGGGTGCGCACGCGCCCCGTGACCAGCGGGCGCCGTGCGGTGCGCGCCATCAGCGCGTCGGTGTCGCGCTCGAGCACCTGATTGAACATGCTCGATGCAGCGCCGAGCGCGCTGATGTAGAAGGCCGCCTCCCCGAGGAGCCAAGGATCCGCCGCCTTGCCCGCCGCGAGCCATCCTCCGACGACGGCAGCGAACGCGATCATCGCAGTGATGCGCGGCTTGCACAGCGTGCTCCAGGCGGCGAGCAGCGAGCTCTCGGTTGCTTCCGCTGTGGCGATCGACTTCATCGAGCACCTTCCAAGCTCGGCGCGGGAGCGGCGGCAAGCGGCGTAGGCTCGAAGCGCCGGTGGATCGCCATCGCGGCCGCGACCGCCGCCTGCAGCACGAACGCGCCGAACAGCACGTGGGCCGTGGCACTGACCGCTTCCGCCGTCGAGACCTCTCGCGTGAAGCCGCCGCTGACGAGCACGATCGCGAGGAGCGCGAGCAGTCCCAGGCCAAGTTGCACGATCAGCAACGCGAGAAGCTGCCAGGCGCGCGCGGCGAACTTGGCGTCGCCGCACTCGCGCAGATCGCGCGCGAGGACGACGATCGCGCCGCTCGCCAGCGCCGCGAATCCGATGTGAGCGACGAGCGCGAAGTCGTTGCCGCTGTGGCGGAGCCATGCACCGAGCACGATCTGAGCGTAGACGGCGGCGACGGCCAGTTTCGAGGCACGCCGCAGTGCTCCCCCGCGCTCGTGCACGATCGAAGTCGCGTCGTCCCGACTCGGACGGCTCATCACGAGGTTTGCCGCGAGCACTGCGAGCACCGCCTGCGCCAGCGCGCCATGCAGGAACGCAAGGTCGGGGCTGTTCTCCAGCACGCGCAGACCGCCGATCGTGCCCTGCAGGCAGACCGCGAACAGTCCGATCCAGGCCCACGCGATCCGCACGCCGCCGACCCGCGCCCGGTGCGCCGCGACGACGTACGCGATCGAGAACAGCCCGACGAGCGTCCCGCACAGCCGATGCGCGTGCTCCGCAAACGTCCCGGCGTTCGCGAACCACTTCTCGACCGGATACGCGAGCAGGAAGTGGTCGCCGTTGCCGCGGTCGAGCACCCACCAGCCGTCGATCGCCATGCCGGCGCGCAACGTCGTGACGGTGCCGCCCAACACGACCAGCGGCAGCGCGCTGAGCCACGCGCCCAACGCTAGCCTCGCCGGCCAGGGCCGATCCACGTTCGCTTCCATCGCTCTCGCTCGGGGATCCTCAGAGGGCCCGCGTCTGCGGCAGGTAGTCCTCGGCGACTTCCGGGGTGCTGTACTCGTAGGGTCCGCGGTGCACCGCGAGTTGCCTGTCGAAGTTGCCGTGCCCCGGAGGCGACGGCGCATCCCACTCGAGCGAGCAGGCGTTCCAGGGGTTCCGGCCGACACGCTTGCCCCAGAACATCGAGTGGAAGAAGTTGATCACGAAGAAGATCTGCCACGCGAACATGCAGAACGCGGACAGCGTGATGAACTCGTTCAGCGGCTGGAGGTGCGCGTACACGTCGTAGGCGTACGGGTCGGCCGTGCGACGCATCAGGCCGGCGACGCCGATCTGATGCATCATGTAGAACGTCATGTTGGTGAAGATGAACGAGCCCACGAAGTGGATCTTGCCCATGGTCTCGTTCATCAGCCGCCCGAACATCTTCGGGAACCAGTGGTAGATCGCGGCGAAGATGCCGAACAGCGATCCGGCGAAGACCACGTAGTGGAAGTGCGCCACGACGATGTAGGTGTCGTGGATGTAGATGTCCACCGGAGTCGCGGCCATCCAGATGCCCGAGAGGCCGCCGATGATGAACATCGACACGAACCCGCAGGCGAAGAGCATCGGCGTGCGCAGGTGAATGCGCCCGCCCCACAGCGTGCCGAGCCAGTTGAAGACTTTGATGGCCGAGGGCAGCGCGATCATGATCGTGCTGACCATGAAGGTCATCCCCAGCGCCGGGTTCATGCCCGAAGTGAACATGTGGTGGCCCCACACGATGAAGCCCAAGCCGGCGATGGCGCTCATCGAGTAGACCATCGGCTTGTAGCCGAAGATCGGCTTGCGCGCGTGCACGGCGAGGATGTCCGACGTGAAGCCCATCGCCGGTAGCACGAGGATGTAGACGGCCGGGTGGCTGTAGAACCAGAACAGGTGCTGCCACAGGAGCGGCTGTCCTCCGGCGGCCGCGGCTTCGGATCCGTAGCCGAAAGAGTCCGGCGTCAGGTTGTTGACGAGCAGGTTCGTGGGCGTGAAGAAGCCCGTGTTCAGCGTCCTGTCGAGCAGCTGCAGGATGCTCGCGGCGGTCAGCACCGGCAGCGCGAAGAGCTGCAGCAGCGACGTGATCATCAGGCCCCAGATCGACAGCGGCAGCCGCATCATCGTCAGGCCCGGCGCGCGCATCTTGACGATCGTGGTCACGTAGTTGACCGCGCCCATCATCGAGGACACGCCGATCCAGGTCAGTCCGAGCAGCCAGCACGTCTGGCCCGAGAGCGAACCCGGCGCTGCGCTCTCGATCGTCGAAAGAGGCGGATAGCTCGTCCACCCGCCCGCGGCGTGCCCGCCCTCGACGAAGAAGCCGAGCAGGATGAAGAAGAACGCCGGGACCATGGCCCAGTACCCGAACATGTTGAGCTTCGGGAAGGCCATGTCCGGCGCGCCGGTCATCAGCGGGATCAGGAAGTTCCCGAAGGCTCCCGTCAGCAGCGGGATCATCACGAAGAAGATCATGATGGTCCCGTGCATGGTGAAAAGCATCGTGTAGAACTCGGGCGTGATGGCCCCGCCGGTCGCGGGGAACATCCACGACAGCCCGGGCATCGGGCGCCACGGCCAGGCGAGCTGGAAACGGATCGCCATCGCCATCAGGCCGCCGAGCACGAGGAACACCAGTCCCGAGAAGAGGAACTGGAGTGCGATCACTTTGTGATCGGTCGAAAAGATGTAGCGGCGAAGGAAGCCGAGTTCGTGATGCTCGTGGTGCTCGCGAACGGTCCCCGGGGCGCCCTCGCCGGGCTCGAGGTGCGGCGCAGGATGCGGCGCGTGGTGCGGCGCAACGGGCGTTGCAACAGGGTTCATCGTCACTCTTCCTTGCCGTTCGAGTACCAGTGGGCCTTCAGCTCCGCTTGGAACTTCTCGTATTCCGCCGCGGACACGACGCGCACGACTCCGGCCATCTTGTAGTGGCCCCAGCCGCACAACTCGGCGCACACGAGGTCGTACACGCCCTCCTTCTCCGCCTTGAACCAGACCGGGATCGTGTGGCCGGGCAGCGCATCCTGCTTGAGTCGGAACTCAGGCACGAAGAAGCTGTGGATCACGTCGCGCGAGCGCAGGCGGAACACGACGTCGGTGTTCACCGGCACGACGAACTCGAAGCTGCGCTCGAGGTCGTCCACGGTGCCGAACTGACCGTCCTCGCCCGGATAGCGGAAGCGCCAGTCGAACTGGCTCGCCCACACCTCCGCGATCGGTTTCTCGATCGAGTACGGCCCGTTCTTCGGGAAGTTCTTCTCGAACTTCACCAGGGCCCACGTCTCCATCTGCGTGAAGGCGATGAAGAGCAGCGCGAGCGCCGGGATCGCGGTCCAGATCATCTCCAGCTTGTGGCTGCCGTGCGTGAATTCGCCCTTGTCCGCGCGCGCCTTCGAATACTTGAAGACGAACCACGCCAAGCACACTTCGGTGACGATGAACGTGAACGCCACCATGTACATGATCAGGTTGAACAGCCCGTCGATCTGTGCACCGAAGGACGAGACGTTCTGTGGGAACCAGCAGTGCCAGTCGTCGGCCTTCATGAAGGTCCAGACGCCGAGGATCGGCACGAGCAGGAACAGGAGGGTCGCGAGGTATCGCATGAACATTGGGGGATCCGCGTCGGGCTGAACGCTAGTGCTTCGCCGGCTCGCCGTGGGACGCGCTCGCATCGTGCTCGGGCGTCGGGCGATTGGAGTGCTTCGGCCGCTCGGAGATCGAGCCGACATAGTGAACGAGCGCCCAGATGTCGTCGTTCGTCAGCGCCGAGGCAGCCTCGGGCATCGGAGTGCCCGCGATGCCGTTCTTGATGCGGCGGTAGAGGTCGATCGGCCGGCGCCCGCCGTGGAACACGCCGTAGCGCAGATTGCGCGGCGTGATCTCGAAGCCCCAGTCGTCCTTGTAGGTCGGCTTGATCTCGCCGCTCGTGGGATCGAGCGCGAAAGCCGACACGCCGTCGCCGCGTCCCTCGGGGCCGTGGCACGAGAAGCAGTTGCCGGACTTGGCGTCGAGGAACAGCTCCTTGCCGCGCGCAATGCTCTCAGGAGTCGGATGCGGAACCTCGCCGTCGAAGGCGAGCGCCTTCTCCTTCGCCCGCTCCCATTTGTCGAACACCGCCTTGAACGCCTCGATGACGTCCCCGCTCGTCAACGACTCCTCTTCGGTCCAGGTCGCGACGAGGCTGCGCTCGACCATGCCGCGCATCGAAAGCAGGCGCACGTAGTCGACGAGTCCGTGCAGCTGCGCCTTCGAGAAGCGGCGGAACGAGGGCATCGCCGTGCCCGTCACGCCTTCGTCGAGAATGCGGAACAAGTCCTCGCGCCGCGGCGCGCCCTTGCCCACCGCGGTGAACTTGAACGTGCCGAGACGGTAGTCGCGCGGCCGCGGGTTGAGGAACGGCGCGGTCGGACCGTTGCCGCCGCCCTCGGGACCGTGGCAGTGCAGGCAGTGCTGGCGGTAGAGCTCGGCGGACGCCGCGAGCGAGGGGTAGTAGGACTCGAAGGCCTTCTTGGCTTCGGCAGCGAACGCCGCGTCGCGCTCGGGGGGCGCCTTCGAAGCGAGCAGATCGGTCCACGTGCGCTGGAGATCCGGGCTCCAGCTCTGCACCGTCACGCGCTCGTACTCGCCGGCGTCGATCAGCGCGAGATTGAGGCGGAAGTAGCGCGCGTTGTCCTTCTCGAGCTCGGCCATGCCGGTCTCGTCGAACTCGCCGCTGCCTTGGTCGTCCTTGGCGTAGGTCGGCCAATTCAGATCGAACCCAGCTTCCTTCCACTCATCGAGCAGCAGGTACTGCGGATGCTCGGCGCTCCCGAAGAGCATCTCCAAAGACCCCGCGACGTTCGCCTGGACGTCCTCGGGCACGAGCGCTTCCCCCGTGTCCTTGTCCAGCGCACGCGTCGCGTCGGAGAGGCTGTAGTGGACCACGGGGCGATCCGGCTCGCGGTCCTTGTCCAACTGGCACGCGACGGCGAGGCCGGCGAGGCCAACGGCGGTGATCCGTCGAATTCGAGAGTCGTAGCGCATCGACTGGGGTCGCGGGTGCGCCGGCGCCCTCGCTCGAGCCCGCGAATCCGGGCTAGGGCCTGGATCGGGGGCTCGAAGGGGACCGGCGAGAACCGCGGAAAGGGACTGTCCTGACCGCGGCATGGGAGGTCGCGGCTCTTCGCGGCGAGCGTGAACTAGCCACGAAATTTCGCGCCAGGGTACGCAGAACGACGCATGAGTCAAGCGCGCGCGCCCTACCTTGTGCGAGTGCGCAGTACGCATTACGCCGTAGGACCTGACCCCTTGGCGGCGATCGTCGCGCCGCGCGGATCGAAGGCTCTCGTGGGTGCGAGCACCCCGGGGTTGCTTGGACGCCCGCGCACGCTGTGCGACGATCGGCCGCGAGTCGACGCGACCGCATGAAGTCCTCGATCCTTCTTCCGCAGCACCGCCTCAGCGGAGCCCAGCTCTCCCGCGGCAACGCGCCGTTCGCGCTCGCGTTCGGTGCCGTTCCGGACGAGTACCGGGCGGCCCAGGAGGACGCCGTGGTGTTCGACGAAACGGCGCGCGGGACGGTCTCGGTGAGCGGTCCCGACGCGCTCGCGTTCCTGCACCGGCTGCTCGCGAACGACGTGCGCTCCCTGCGGCCGGGCCAGGGCAACCGGAGTCTGCTGCTCTCGAGCAAGGGCAAGGTGCGCTTCGACGTCGACGTGGCGCTGGAGGAGCAGCGCGCGCTCCTCTCGCTCGCGGGGGACTCGGAGGCGTTGCGACAGGCGCTCGAGACGTACCACTTCACCGAGAAGCTGGAAGTCACGGACGTGTCGGCCGAGCACGCGCCGCTAGCGGTGTGCGGACCGAGGGCGCGCGAGGTGCTCGCGAAAGCGTTCGGCGGGCTGCCCGAGCTCGCCGACCACGAAAGCACGACGCTGCACCTCGGCCGTGCGCCAATCACCGTCACGGCACTCCCGGTCGCCGGATCGCCGGGGTGGCGCGTCGACGGCGGACCGCGGCTCGCCCTCGAATTGTGGAACGCGCTGCGTGAGGCGGGCGCAACGCCCGCGGGCCGCATCGTGCACGACATCCTGCGCGTCGAGGCCGGCTGGGCCGAGCATGGCGTCGACGTCGACGACGGCGTGTACCCGCAGGAAGCGCGCATCGAACGCGCGTTCTCACTCGCGAAAGGCTGCTACGTCGGACAGGAGGTCGTCGCGAAGATCGACACCTATGGCGGGCTCAACAAGCGCCTCGTCGCGCTGCGCGTGTCGCACGACGACCCGGTCGAACGCGGAACGCGGTTGTGGCGCGAAGACGAAGGCGAGTGGCGCGACCTCGGCCTGGTGACGTCGTGGGCCTACTCGTTCGTGCTCGACACGGGGCTCGTGCTCGCCTACGTCAAGCGCAGGCACCAGAAGCCCGGCACGAGGTTCCGGCTGGGCGACGCGAACGCTCCCTCGGGCGAGGCGACGATCGTGCCGCTGCCGGTGCGCTCGAACGCGCTCGCGCCGACGGGTGAGTTCGAATGAGGCGTGCGAGCCTCACTTGACGACTTTGCGGAAGCTCGCGGGCGTGCCCGAGTAGCCGTCGAGTTGGACGCGCACGTCGAACTCGAGCGGCCCCGCCGGCAGGGTGCCCGCGATCTCGACCGGAACTCCCGACTCGGGGTGCATCCAGATCGAGATGTTGCCGTGCAGGCCGAACAGACCCTGGAAATCCCCTTCGCGGCCCTTCTCGCCCTTCGGCGGGCGCGTGACGAGCACGACCTCGACCGCATCGAACGTCCCGGCCGCCACTTCTCGTCGCTCGCGCCGGCCGCGCGAGATCTCCACGTCCCACAGCTTCTCGCGGTCGAGCAGGGTGAACTTGGCGCCCGACTTCCCTTGCTGCACGACCGTGCGCGCGAGCATCACCGCCGTCACCATGTCCACGACGTCGTCCGGCGCGCCCTTCTCGCGCGGCTCGCGCCACACGCGGTGCGCTCCGGACTTGCATCCGTCGCAGTGCGATCGGTCGTTCCAGAAGAACGTCGGATCGACGAAATGCGCGTCGTCCTCGCAGCCCTTGCAGTGGCCGTCCGAGCGGTAGCTCGAGCGCGTTTCGCCGTCGCGCGAGCCGATCGACAACTCGCGCCGGCGGTTTTCGGTGCCCTTCTGCACGCTGTCGTGGAAGAGGTGCGGCCACGCGAGCGGCTGCACGCGCGTCGTGATGGTCTCGTCGAGCGAGTAGACCTGGTACTCGCCGCGAGCGCGCGCCGCGACGATCGCCTGCTCGAGCACGGGCTCGTCCTGCGCGTCGCCGAGCGTCGCACCGGGCCGCGCGAAAGGGCGCACCTTCGAGGTGATGACCACGCCGCCGACGCTCGGCTCGCCCAGCACTCCGAGGTCGATCGCAACGTCGTAGGTGAGCTCCTCGTTGCGCGGGAAGTACACCTCTTGACGGTCCTCGCCGCGGTTCATGATCAGCGGCCCGAGCACGAAGTCGGAATCGCCGCCGAGCTGGGCCGCGAGCGCGATCAGCGCGGAAAGGGTGAGCGCGGTGGGCGGGAGCATGCGGCCGACCTTCGCCGATCCTCGGCGCGATGTCCAGATGGGCGCTCTCAACGTTCCGCGCGGCGGCGCTCGACCGTGAGCTCGGCCTCGCGCTCGGCGACGCGCTGCGGCGAGAGCCCCTCGTCGCGCGACTGCCGCAGCACCTGCTCGACGACCCCGCCGACGCGTAGCGCGATGCGGTCGAGCGGCTCGCGCACGCCGTCGAGGTGGAAGCGCGCCCCGCGGATCAGCGCGCCGGAATTGATCGCGAAATCCGGCACGTAGAGCACGCCGCGCTCGTGAAGCTGCTCGCCGTGGCCGGGGCTCGCGAGCACGTTGTTCGCCGCGCCGGCCACGATCCGGCAGCGCAGGCGCAGCACGGACAGGTCGTGCAGGATGCCGCCGAGCGCGCAGGGCGCGAAGACGTCGCAGGGCTGGTCGAACTCGGCGGTCGGGTCGAGCAGCTCGAACTCCGCGGTCTGGGCCAGCGAGCGCCCGCGCTCGCCGTCGAGTTCGGACGCGAGCACTCGCGCGCCGCGCTCGCGGGCGATCAGCGCGACCTTCGAACCGACCTCGCCCAGCCCCTGGACCACCACCGTGCGGCGCGGCCAGTCTTCTTCGCCGTCGAGGTGCCGCAGCGCGGCCGCGATCCCCGCGATCACCGCGGCCGCCGTCGCCTCCGCGAGTTCGCCGGGACCCTCGGGCCCGGGATCCGTGACGAAGCGCGTGCGCTCGGCGACGAGCGCGAGCTCGCTCGAATTCGTCCCCACGTCCGGTCCGGTGTAGAAGCGACCCGCGAGGCGCTGCACGACATCCCCGAGGTAGCGGTAGGCGCGTGGGAGGTCGAGGTGTGGCCGGTCGAGCATCACCATCTTCGCTCCGCCCGCCGGCAGCTTCGCGAGCGCGCATTTGTAGGTCATCGCGCGGGCAAGCCGCATGCAGTCGCGCAGGGCTTGCTCTTCGTCGAAGTAGCTCCAGCGCCGGATCCCGCCGAACGAATGGCCCGCCGAGCTGTCGTGGAGCGCCAGGAACGCCCGCAGCCCGGAGCGTCGGTCGTGCAACGCGACGATTTCCTCGAAGCCGTCGCGCGCGAGCTGGTCGAGCAGTTCGAAGCTCATCCCGTCACGGTAGCCTGCCGGGGAGACGATTGCGCGCGCCGTCGCGACGTGACCGACGAGCGTGGAATTGGGAAGATCCAGTCGCCGCGGTCGTCGGCGACGCGCCGCGCGGAGTACGCCATGTCACCCCAGTATCGATCGAAGTCGTTCGCGCTGCTGCTCGCACTGCTCGGAGCCGCCTGTGCGTCCACGCCCGAGAAGCTCGCGCCGCACCAGCCAATCCTGGATCGACCGGACGATCCGATCGGAAAGTTCCTTGCGGACGCGGACGCCGCGATCGCGCGCTGGTGCCGGTTGTCGTTGACGGCGAACACCACGGAAGAGCGCCGCGAGCAGCGTCTGCTGGAGCAAGTGCTCAACGATCGAACCAGCAAGCGACGCCCGGATCTGGTGCGCGAGCTCGAAAGCGGTCCGCCCATCAACCGCATTCGCGCGGCCGCGGCGCTGGGCTTCACGCACGCCGTCGAGGCGCAGTCACCGCTGCTCAACGCGCTCTCCGATCCGCTCGCGGACGTTCAGCACAACGCCCTGCTCGGCTTGGCGATCCTCGCGCGCGCCGACACGCCGCTCGAACCGATTTGCAGGCTGTGCGAGTTCTCGCCCGACGCCGAGACGCGCGGGCAGGCGGCCTTCGCTCTGCGCTCGATCGTGAACGCCGGAGGCGCGGCGGACTGCGCGGCCACGACCGCGCGCCGAGGATTGATCGACTCCGAGGCCTTCGTGCGTTCGCAGTGCGCACTCACGCTCGGGCTGCTCGGCGACGAGCCGTCCGCGCCGGCGCTCTGCGACCTGCTGCACGACGAGTCGCAGCACGCCGCGAGCGCCGCGATCGAGGCGTTGCTGCTCCTGGTGGACGCCAAGCCTGGCCAGAAGGGAGTAGCGGGCCGCGCGCTGCTGGACTTGCACACAGGCTCCAAGGAGCCGCTCAAAGGTCTCGCGATGCAGGCGCTCGTGCGGATCTCGGACGTCAACTACGGCGAGGATCTGGGGCGCTGGACCGAGTGGGCCGAGCGATTGCCCTGACGACACGCCTCGATAGGAGCGCGCTGCTGCCGTAGATTCGCCCGGCATGGCGACGCGCAACCACGGCTCGCAAAAGGCCCTGCGGTTCACTGAGTCCGTGATCCGCGAGATGTCGCGCGTGTGTGCGCGCGAGGGCGGCGTGAACCTCGCGCAGGGCTTCCCCGACTTCGCCGCGCCGTTGCCGATGAAGGAGGCGGCGTGCCGTGCGATCCAGGCGGACGTCAACCAGTACGCGGTCACGTGGGGCGCGCCGCGGCTGCGCCGTGCGATCGCCGAGCGATCGCGGACCTACAACGGAATCCCAGCCGAGGCGGACGAGCACGTCACCGTGTGTTGC
>Ga0233425_10009496_pt1 | contig 12293 bp, 14 predicted proteins | sample Watercolumn_Towu_2_FD_181712 | JGI IMG/M metagenome (GOLD analysis project Ga0233425, IMG submission 181712) | Freshwater microbial communities from Lake Towuti, South Sulawesi, Indonesia - Watercolumn_Towuti2014_140_MG | ecosystem: Environmental > Aquatic > Freshwater > Lake | place...
ATCGGTATTACAAAAGCGCAGTTTTATCATTAGACATTATCAAAAACCATTTCCAATACCGGAATTGGTACCCGCTCCGGCATGGTATATAACATATTGATTTTGAAGGCGGTCTCGGCGATATGCCTGGCTATCTGAGTATGTGGGGTATGAAGGGGTTTTTGATAATGTCTAGTGCATAGAGGCTGTTTGTTTTCCTGCCTTGCCATCATTTCGGGGCAAATATCCGCCTCCCCCTTGGGGGACGGGAGGGGGCTAAACGAAAACTTGTGAGCGCAGCGAACGCCGCTTTTCGCTTGCGGCCCCGCGTAGCGCGGAAATAGGATTCAGAAACAACAAAGCCGCCCACAGGTTGGCACCCGTGGCGGCTTTGGAAGTTCATCACTTCGGACGGCCATCGGCGTCCCCGCCTGTACCGTTCGGCCAGAATAATCAACCCTCGCACGAAAGGGAAGGCAGGAAATGACGAGCACCAAACCGCCGAGCATCCGCGACTATCTGGCCTCTGCCCCTGTCGGTTCCCGCACCGTGTGGGAGTTATGCGAGAAACACGGCATAGACCTTGACAGCCCTTGGCCGCCGCAGTTTCCCAAGGAGGGGGCCGAGCCGGAAGCGGCGAAGGTTCCGGCAAAGATCGTACAGCTTGATTTTTGGGAAGACGGAAAACGCGCCGCGCCAAATGCGCTTTTGCGTTCATCCCTTTTTCCGGCCTTGAATGCACAGCAAAAGGAAAACCGCCGTTTCCTTGACGAGGAACGGATTTATTCGGTTTCCGGCATCGAGGTTGTTTTTACCGGGAAGCAGTTCGATCAATCCGACCTCGATGTTTATCTCGAACTTTTGAATAAGGCGCGGCCTTACCCTTTAGGCCAGCCTGTCAAGTTCTCGGCCTATTCTCTTTTGAAGGCTTTGGGGCTAACCACCGGAGGGAAAGACCATAAGCGCCTGCACTCCGTTTTGATCCGGCTTTGTGGCGGCGTGGTCGATATAACCGACCACAAGAAAAGATTCTTCGGCCAGCTTATACACGGCGGAATCCGCGACGAATTAACCCTTAACTATGAAATCACCATAAACCCGAAATTCGCTGTTTTGTTCGGGTTCGGCATGTGGACGACCATTGACCGCGAGCAGCGCCGCGCCCTTGGCCGCAGCGCGACCGCCAAGGCGTTACACGCCTACTATTCCAGCCATGCCGCGCCAAGCGCCCATAGCTATGACACCTTGGCCGAACTTGCCGGACTGACCAACAGCAACAAGCGCCAGCGCCGCGCCGACCTCATCAAGGCGCACGAGCGCCTAAAAGCCGTGGGGTTTCTGGACGGCTACGAGGCAGACGCCGACACCATCAAGCCCATAATCCGGCACACGGCGGGGCAGCTTCGCCATATCGCCAAGAAAGCCAAACGGAACCGAAAGCCGAAACCATGAACCGCTCCAAGAAAACCAGAAAGCAAAGCCAACCACGCAAACCACTAGAGTGGCCGCCGAAAGAATGGCCGGAAGAAGCGAGACAAGCCGAAATCAAGGCGCTTGATGCGTTCATGGCCGAATGGTGGAAGTTCGTTCTGGCCGACACGCAGTTTCCCCCGACAGCCGAAATCATCCCCTTCCCGAAGGATAACCCGCCTAAAGAATAGGCACGGGTTTGGGCGGACGCTTTGACGGGTTTGGGCGGACGCTTTGACGGGTTTGGACGGACGCTTTGACGGGTTTGGGCGGACGCTTTGACGGGTTTGGGCGGACGCTGCAAAACTAAAAAACAAATTTAAAACATGCGCTTAAACGCGAAAACGCCGACCGATAACCTTATATAACCTTTTTATAACCCACGCGCGCGCGCCCGACCTGTGGATAACTCGTCCGCCAGAGCGAGCGGCAAAGCCGCAAAATCGGCGTTCGCTTCGCTCACAAGTTTTCGTTTAGCCCCCCTCCCGTCCCCCAAGGGGGAGGCGGATATTTGCCCCGAAATGATGCGGGCCAGATTTTCCAACCTTGGCCAGCCTTGCCCAAAAGGAAGAAATCCCCTTTTTGAAGGGGGTTTTGCCGCCCCCTCTCCCTGCCCCCTGCAAGAGGGTCAAAGGAAGGCGGCATCCCTGCCGCCCGTTTTTTCGATAACGCCGCCCGCGCTTCGCTGTGGCGGCTTTCCGGCTTGGCAGAAAGGAAAACGGGCAGTAGGGAAGGGAAAAACCTTTCGTTTACATGTTCCCGCCAGGCTGGGAACATGGACACCCGCCCCCTTGAAACCCTCCGCCAGCAGGCCGAAGCCTTGACCGCCGCCCTGCACAAGCGCCAGATGCAAACCGAGGCGGGAACGCCGGAAGGCGACCGGCTCCGGCGGATGGTGAAACGCGCCACCCAGCGAGCCGAACGCCGCTATCAGGCGAGCTTTCCAAGGGATACCCTCTAGGAGCCTCCAGGAAGGCCGTAGAGCGGCCTTTTCTGTCGCCGCTACCCATGTAGCAGGCACCCCAAGAAAACGCGCCTGCGGTCAAAAAAACCGCCTTGCTGAATGCCTTTTTCTGTCAGTTTCCGCCGCACCGATTTCAGGCTAGGTTGTTTCCTCAACGGGCCGCGCTAAGCGCGGCGCGGCTTCCGGGAACATGGCCGCCGACCGCGACCGGAAAGGCTCATCCCGCCACGCCGCGAGCTTTACCGCTTTATCCGGGCTCGCTTGCCCCTTGCAGAACGTCAAAAGCCCGTCCCCCGGCAGGTTGTAAATATCCGCCACGGGGAGCGCGTCCGTTTCGGTGTCGGTCGTGCTCGTCCCGCCGCTCGTGCTGGTTTGATCCGCCCCGCCCCTTTGGGCTTGGGGTATCCGAAGACCGAGAAAGGTTTTTTTGTTCAAGGATTCGGTGTCGCTCTTGTTGGTTTGATGCGTGATGCGCGGCACCAAGATTCTCCCCGCCCGCTTGCTGAAATACTCCGCCGTTTCCGGGTCGTTTATGTCGAAAATGGACGTGACCGAGGCATTGGCGATAAAACCGGGCCAGCCTTTCGGGTAAAGCTCCTGAAGCTGGGAGAGGCTTTGCAGGAAGGGCCAGAGCTTCACCCCGTATTCCCGAATCGCCCCCATGCCGTCCTTAATCACGTCCAACGGCCCGAGATTGCCGAACTCGTCAAGAATAACAAGGGTTTCCCGGTTTTTTGGGGTTTGGTAAAATTGCGACATGGCCGACAGCAGAATCAGGCGCAAATAGCGCACCTCATCCGTGATGATGCTTTCAAAAGGCAGTATCAGGTAAACCGTGATCTTGTCTTTCTTGAGGGCCGCAAAATCGAACTGCCCGCCCGTCAGGGCGCGGCACAAAGTGGGATTGTCGAGAAAAGCGAGTTGCGTTTGTGCCGTGCTGAACACGTCGGTGACTTCCTTGCTGCCGCTGTTCCAGCGCCGCCAGCCCGTGCGGACGCTTTCGCAGGACGACAGTTGCGCCTTGCTGAAAACATCCGGGCCGCCGTCTTTCGCCTTCGTGTCCAAATAATCAAAGCCCCCGGCGACGAGTTGATAAAGCCGCCCCAAGGTAGGGGTTTCCGTGGGTTCCGTGACGAGGTACTTAATCAGGAAGGAGACCAGGCCCCGCGCGGCATCGGAAAAATGTTTGTTGCTTCCCTTTTCGCCGTAAACGAGGGCTTCTGCGATAAAGCGGACATTCAGGGAGAAACGGTCGCTTTTGGGTTCAAGATTCGCCAGCGGGTTGAAGCCGTGAAATTGGGTAAAGCCGAGTTTTGCCAGTTCAAAGGCTTGTTCGCCGTAAGGGTTGAAAATAACGATTTTGTGTCCTTGGTTTTGCCGCCACACCGCCGACCGCATCGCCGTTATCCCCTTGGGATCAATCACGAAAAACGAGGTTTCCGGGTTATCCAATAGATTCGGCAACACTTGCCCTTGCGTCTTGCCGCCGCCGTGATTATCAAAGGCGCGTCCCACAGCGGCAAAGGCTTGGGGGGTTATCTCACGCAAGGGAAAAACGAACGGGCGGAGGTGTGGGCGATTCGCGGCGACATTCCCCGCGACCTGGTGGGCACCTTGGAGGACTGGCGTAGCGATACCCAGGGCGCGAGAACCACGCGCCCCCTGTATCACGTCAGCCTGAATCCCAGCCAGAACGACCGGGCGTTATCCCGCGAGGAATGGGAACAGGCGCTTGCGATCTTTGAAAAGGAAATGGGTTTTGAAAACCAGCCCCGCGCGATTGTGTTTCACACGGACAAGGGGCGGGAACATATCCATGTGGTTTATTCCCGCATCGACCATGAAAACCAAAAGGCGATTTCGGACTCGTGGAATTACCTGCATCACGAAAAGGCCGCGCGGGAGATCGAGCAGGCGCTAGGGCTGGAAAAGACGCAAGGGGTTTTCATCGACCGTGACGGCCCGCGCCCGGAACGGACGCCGAGCCATGACGAAATCCAGCAGGCGGAACGGACGAAGCGCGACCCCAACGCATTGAAAGCCGAGGTTGCCGCCCTTTATCACGCCGCCGACAGCGGCCCCGCGTTCGTGGCGGCCTTGGAGGATGCCGGTTACACCCTGTTTCACGGCAACCGGAACGGGCGGCACTGTTACGCGATCCTTGACCCGGACGGCCACCCGCACAGCCTGGGCCGTTATGCTGGAATCCGCGAGGCGGCGCTACGCGACCGGCTGAAAGATTATCCGCTTGAAAGCCTGCCCCTTGAGCCGGAGGCCCGCGCCATCCGGCAAGAACGCTTGAACCTGGCCCGCCCGGAATTTGCGCCGGAGAAATACCCGGAGATGGTGAAGGGGCTCGGCAACGATTCCCCGATGCCGCAGCTACCGGAGCCAGGGCAGGCGAAGAAAAACGGGCTGGTGTTCCTGTCCCCGCCGGAACCGGACAGAAACGCGCCGAGCGCGACCCTTCCCGAAGCCTCTAAGCCGACCGCCGAGAGGCCGGAGCCTTCGCCGCACTTGTCCCCGTCGCCGCCCCTGGAACACGCGCCAGCAGCCCGCCGCGCGGCGGAGAAGGCCGAAGCTTTGGCGCTTGTCGCCGTCCTCCGCGAGCAGGGCGACCGAGGCCCCAGCGCCCGCGCCATTCAGAAGACCCTCAACAACCGCGCCGCCGAAGGGCGCGAGATGGACGCCGAGCAAGCCGCCGCCTTGCGCCACGCGACCGAAAACCGTTTTGCGATCATCCAAGGCCGCGCGGGCACAGGGAAAAGCTTTGTGCTCGACGCCATCCGCGAGACCTACGAACGCGCGGGCTTTGAAGTGATTGGACTCGCCTTTACTCATGCCGTGGTGGACGACTTGCGGGAAGCCGGATTCACGGAAGCCCGTACCCTCGACAGCTTTCTAGGCCGGGAGCAAACGCGCATCGAGGCGGGCCGACCCGCGCCGGAAGCCGGTTCCCGCGTCCTGATCGTGGACGAGGCGGGCATGGTGAGCAATCGCCACCTGTCGCGGATTTTGGAAGTCGCCGCCTTACAGGGTGCGCGGGTGGTGCTGGCGGGCGACGACCGCCAGCTAAAAAGCATTGAGCAAGGCGGACTGTTTGGCGAACTCGCCGCCGAGCAAGCCGCCGAACTGACGACCGTTTACCGGCAGCGGGAAGAATGGCAGAAGGCCGCGACCCGCGCCTTTGCCCAAGGCGACACCGCCGGAGGCTTGCAGCCGTATCACGAGCGCGGCTTTATCCGCTACGCCGAGGGCGACCGCCGCCATGCCGCCGCCGACCTGGTGCGGCAGTGGGTGGCCGACCGTGACGCGGGACACACCGGCACCCGGTTTGTGTTCAGCGTCAGGAACGCCGACACGGACGCCCTCAACGAGAGGATTCAAGCCGAGCAGATCAAGGCCGGGATTGTGAAGGAGACCCGGCCCCATACCGTCAAGAACGGCGACGACGAGCGGGCAATCCTCATCGGCACGGGCGACCGTATCCAGTTACGCAGTAACGACCCGGCGAACGGGATTCGTAACGGGATGCTGGCGACCGTGGAGCGGATTGACCCGGAGGCCCCGCACGTCCTCAACGTGCGGCTTGATAACGGCGAGGCCCGCGCCGTGGACACCACCGAATACCGAGACATTCAACTTGGTTATGCCGGGACGGTTTACCGGGGACAGGGGAAAACCCTGGATCGTTCCTATGTGCTGTTTTCGCCCTACCTGGACGGGCGCGGCGCCTATGTTGCTTCGACCCGCGCCCGCGAGAAAACCCGCTTTTTCGCGGCAACCGACGACCTCAACGCCCGGTTTTATCGCCGCCACGTCCGCGAGAGCGGGGGCGAGATGCCCGAAACGCCCTTTGAAAAGCTGGTGGCCTGCATTGAGGGGCGCACGGCCTACACCGAGCGCCAGCCGGAGCGCGAGGCCAACCCAGCGCCGGAGATCGAAACCGCCGCCGCCCGCGCCGTGGCGGTCGCGCCGGAGGTGACCGAAGCCCGCGCGACCGCGACCGCCCAGCGCGTGGCCGCATGGGAAACCCGCGCGAAGGCCGACCAGGGCCACCGAATTGAAGCCAAGGCCGAAGGAATGGACGCCGCCCGAACCGCCGACAAGCTGGCAGACGGGGCGTTGAACGTCGTCGAAAAAACTCTTGATGCCTTGACCGGCCTTTTCGACGGCCCGAAGGAACCGCCGACCCCGGCGCAAGCCGCCGCCGCCCGCCAAGAGGCCGAGGCCCGCGACGAACGCGCCGAAGCCTTGGCGAAGGCCCGCGCGGAACACGAACGACTCCGCGACCGGCAGCGGGCGCGGGAAGAGCGGGAGCAGGAACGGGACAGGGGGCGAGGCTTAGGGCTTCGGCGCGAGCGGGAACGAGACTAGCCCTTGCCACTGGCGGAACGGCGAGGGAGAAACGGAAACGCACCAGACAGGGAGGCCAACAACATGACCGGCGCGGCGGGACGGGGGCGATTGTCGGCGACTTTCTCGCCTTATGTAAAAACCCATTGCGGGACGTGCGCCGCTGGCTGGACGCGGACAGGAAAGGGCGGCGAAAAGCTCTATGTCTGCCTGCTCGACCGGGAAACCGTGTGGCCGGAAATGACGGACTGCGACCGCTACGAAGCGCGGGAGGATTCGGAGCCGCCGCCGAAGGACTGACCCGGCCCGCTCCCTGCCCGGAAAGGCGGGGCTTTTGGGCAGTAGGGAAGGGAAAGACCGGGCCGAAACCGGGCTAGGGGTTGGTTATTTTTTGGGCAAGGCTCGCCCGCCCTTGCGGGGCGCGGGCTTCGGGGCGTTGTGCGCGGGGTTATCCCCAAAAAATGGGGATAACGTCATGCACGTACGTCAGGATTCTTGAATTCTCAAGAAAAGCCCACATCATGAATGGTTTCCAATTCACAATAGAGAATCCTTATGTCAAACCATATCAAACCTGGCCCAAAACCGAAGAAAGATGATGGCACCGATGATCGCCGCCGACATGTAAACCCGCCAAATTTCCCGAAGCATCCGACGCTGCCGATTCACAAACCAACACCAGAACCAAAAAAGTAAGCTGAACAAAGCGTTTTCTCTGCAAGGCTTCTCTCAAACGACTGTTTGCGAGAAGCCTTTGCTCTTTTAGTACGCATCACACAGCAGAAGTAATTAACGATCTAGCTAACCAAAAGCGTACCCGCTTTTTTGTTTGAACTATGAGACAAAAGGAACTCTTCTGTCTAATGTTTCCAAGCATCCCCCTTGGTTTTTGTGGGGTGTAGAGCCTTCCCCGTCCCCGAACATGGGACAAAATGAATGCCGCTCTATTTCTGCAACGCCCGGTAAAGCGTCCGCCGCGAGACGTTGAGCGACCGCGCCACGCGGTCATGATATTCGCCTTGCTCGATGAGCTTCCGGGCGTGGTCGATCTGCTGCGGCGTTAGCTTGGGCTTGCGGCCCATCTTGACCCCTCGCGCTATCGCCGCCGTTCGTCCCGCTTTGGTGCGTTCCTGGATCAGGGAGCGTTCCAGTTCCGCCAGGATGCCAACCATTTGCCACATCGCCCGACCCGTAGGGGTGGTCGTGTCAATAGCTTCCGTCAGCGATTGAAAGGCGACCTTCCGCGCCTTGAGATCGTCCAACAGGCCGATGAGATCATGCAACGACCGCCCCAGCCGGTCGAGCTTCCACACCGTCAGCGTGTCGCCCGCTTCCAGCGCCTTGAGGCACTTCGCCAGCTCGGGCCGCCTGATATGTGCGCCCGTGGCCTTGTCGGTAAAAATCCTCTCGCACCCCGCCGCCTTCAGCGCGGCCAGTTGCAAGTCGGGGTTTTGGTCGTCGGTCGAGACCCGCGCATAGCCGATTTTCATGGGGCGTTCTGTCCCTGATTTCTGGAACGAATAAGCCGTTGATTTACCAGGGGCGGGCGGTTGTGTCAAAAGTCTTGAGTTCTGGCACAGGGGGCGAAGCCCCGCGCGGGAATGGACTAGGCGCTTTCGTCCAACACGCTGGCTACGTCCGCCACGAAGCAGGCGGCGGTTTCCAGTGCGGTAGCGGCACGGCTGTGTGGGATGTCGGAGTCGGGGCCGGTTTCGTAATCGGCCACGGCCTTGAGGTTGTAGGCGTGGTTCAGGAATGGGGGAAACGACGGGTCAAGGCGCGGTTCCTCCCGCGTCAGCCGGTAAAATTCGCTTTGCACGCCCTGGTGGGTTTTGGCCGCCTTGCCCGTTCGCTCGAAGATCAAGGCTTGCGCGGCATGGAAGGCCGCGAGATAGGCCCCGCGCCCGGCATCGTTGGTCAGACCGTAGCCAAGACTGGCGCGGGCGTCGGCCAGACAGCGCCACGCCTTGTCGAGGTAGCGGTCCGCTTCCGGCGTCATACGTCCAGCCCTTCCCGCCGCAGTTCGTGCATGAGCGGGGTTCGCTCGGCGTAAGCGCCAGCCCGGTAAGGCATGGCGTGAATCACCGCGCCGGTTTCGTTAAGAACATTCGTTGCGGCCACGGCGATTTTCTCGGATTCCGCCCAACGGTCGCCCAGGTCTTTCAGGAACACGGCTACGTCGTAATCCGAATCCTCCCGCGCGTCGCCCCGCGCCCGCGAGCCGAACAACACCACGCGCTCGACGCGGTTGCCGTACAACTCATCCAGCGCGGCGCGGAACTTCGACAGAACAAGAGGGTTTGCGGTTGCCATGCGGCCTGTTTACCACAAAACGGGCTGGCTCCCAATGGCCGGGCCAGGCGCACCGGCAAAAACGAACGCCTTTCACGGACGGGCAAGCCTTTGATTGGCTTGAGGCGCATTTTGTCCGGAAAAAGTGCCTTTTCTGGACAAATAACGAATTTAATTGTCCGGACAATGTATGTCTGTTATATCGTTGACTTAGCCAAGGTAGGAGACACACCCCATGAATCTTGAACTCGAATCGAAATCCGAACGGATCGACATCCGCACCACGCCGAACGTCAAGCGCACCTTGCAGGAGGCCGCCGCCGTATCCCATAAAACCGTGTCGGAGTTCCTGCTTGATAGCGCCTTGACCCAAGCCGCCGAAGTGCTGGCTGACCGGCGGCTGTTCCTGCTGGACGATGAACAATGGGATGCTTTCATGGCGGCGCTGGATGCCCCGCCCGAACCGATGCCGCGTCTTGAAAGGCTGTTCAGGGAATCGGGCGCACTCGATGTCAAATGATCTTCTCCCGCTTGAGCCTATCGAAAAAATCCGTTTTGACCATGACACCGAGTCCTTTGATTGCGGCAAGGCCGAATTGAACCGGTTTCTAAGCCGGTTCGCCTTCGTCAATCAACGCGCCAACACCGCGCAAACTTATGTGCTGTGCCGCGCTAACCGTGTGGTGGGCTATTACAGCCTGACGGTTGGCCATGCCGCCCATAAGGACGCCCCCGCCCGCGTTGTTCAAGGCATGGCCCGCCATCCCGTCCCCCTGATGATTTTGGCGCGGCTGGCCGTCGATCTCCACGAGCAGGGGCGAGGCTTGGGGGCCGCCTTACTCAAGGACGCCTTGCGGCGGGCGGCGAAGGCTTCGGAAATCGCGGGCATCCGCGCCTTGTTCGTCCACGCCAAGGACGACGAGGCCCAAGCGTTCTATGAGCATTTTCATTTCCGCCCCAGCCCGACCGACCCTCATCACCTGTTCTTGCTGATGAAAGATGTTCTGAAGATAGTGGCGTTAGGTTAGGCAGAGGTGCAACGACTAAAGGCAGCGAGGGCCTACCATGAAACCAACGACCGGCAAGCATGACGAGGCGGTGATCGTGACCGCGCACCCCTTTGAAGGGCTGGCAAACGGCGGGGAGCGTTTCGCCAAAGCTCAACTTGCCCGCGAGATTAACGCGGCGCTCAAAGAGCGCGGCCTAAAACAACAAGCGGCGGTGGAACTGCTCGGTATCACCCAACCGGAAATATCGCAAATCGCCAATGGCCGTCTGTCCGGTTTCAGCTTCGACCGTTTGTGTCGTTGTCTGTAAACGCTCGATTACGCGCTTTAATCGTGGTTGATGGTGGGACGCCTTGACGCTATCGGGCTATAGCTTTAAGTTTTTATAGCTTTATAAACTAATAGCCATATAATGCTATATCGCTATAGGAATATAGAATGCGAAAACTAGCCATCATTGGGCAGAAAGGCGGCAACGGCAAAACCACGCTGGCGCTTGCCTTGGCCGTGATTGCCGCCGAACGGGGCCATAAGGCGCTTGTGATCGACCTTGACCAGCAGACGACCGCTACCAACTGGGGCGACCGGCGACAAGGCGACAACCCGCAGGTTATCTCCTGTATGCCCGCGCGTCTGAAACACGTTTTGCCCGCCGTGCCGGATCAGGGCTTTAACTTCGTTGTGATCGACACCCCCGGCAAGGCCGCCGAAGCCAGCATTGAGGCCGCGACCCTTGCCGATCTTGCGCTTGTTCCCATCCGTCCGCAGATGTTCGATATAGAGACCTTGCCGAGCATCAAGCGCATTTTGCAACAGGCCGACAACCCCCGTGCCGTGATCGTTATCAACGCCGCGCCGGTGCAGGGAACGCGGCACAAGGACACTGCCGAACTTGTTGCAGAGGAAGGATTAGAACTTGCCCCCGTGGTGCTTTATCACCGAAGCGTTTACGGCGATAGCATGAACCTGGGCCAGACCCCGACCGAATTTGACCCGAAGAACAAGGCGGCGCTTGAGCTTATAGAGCTATACGACTATATTGCTAAAATCCTAAAATGATATAGAACTATAGGAAATGGCAAGCACTCTGAAAAAAGGCGCGGCGCAGCTTAAAGAACTGGCCGGAACTGCCCTGCCGGACAAAGAACCGACCGCAAGCGGAAAGTCCAAGAAGGCGGGGGGCAAGGACACCGTTTTAATCGGGGCGCATTTCCCCCGCGCGGTGCGCCGATCCTTGGCGCAACTGCAAGCCGACCCGCGCAACGACGGCAAGAAGATTAACGACCTCTTGGCCGAAGCCCTCAACGACCTATTTGCGAAATACAACGTGCCGCAGACGGCCAAGCTTGATTGTGACGGCGTTGCTTAAACGAAGCCATATATTTATATAGTACTATAGCTATATAGGAATGTAGAGATATATTCATATAGAGTAGACATTATCAAAAACCATTTCCAATACCGGAATTGGTACCCGCTCCGGCATGGTATATAACATATTGATTTTGAAGGCGGTCTCGGCGATATGCCTGGCTATCTGAGTATGTGGGGTATGAAGGGGTTTTTGATAATGTCTATTCTTGCTCTCGATTAATGTGGCACACGGTTGGATAGGGTACTGCAAATGTGCATCGGATCATACCCCACACTTGCGTGCTAGCTATTATCCGACAAATGCCGACTCCACCTTGAATATCAGCCAGCCTAACGATGAGCTCAGGGGCGGAGCGAAGCGGAGTCCACTTAGGCGGTAAGTAACTGAAACCTTGGATGCCCTCTCGGTGAAGGCGAAGCATACCGAGAGGTACCCCTACCTTCAAGGACATGACGAATGGAGCGAAACTTCCTGCAAAATCCCGGACGAGTCGGTTAGACCGATTGCTGGAAAAAAAGCTTGCGCTACGAGGCGGTAAGGGGAAACTCCCGCCTTACAAGAATTCGTTACCAACCAGACCCTTTGTCAAGCGTAAAAACCGGTATCGGAGAAATAGCGCTTGCCCACGACGCTACGACAAGAATTTCCAGTTACCGGGTCGTGAGGAATGCCGTGAGAAGACAGGGGATAAATAAACCTCAAATTGAAGATTTTTCGATGAAAGTAACTACCCGTGGCTCACGGGGTTGAAGTTCAAGCCTAAAAAGTAGCCGACGCACAAATTGCGTATAGGGAAATTAGCGCTGACTTTGAAGCCTGCGAAAAGCTCACTTCCGAGCTTTACGAGAAT
>Ga0233425_10009497_pt1 | contig 12293 bp, 12 predicted proteins | sample Watercolumn_Towu_2_FD_181712 | JGI IMG/M metagenome (GOLD analysis project Ga0233425, IMG submission 181712) | Freshwater microbial communities from Lake Towuti, South Sulawesi, Indonesia - Watercolumn_Towuti2014_140_MG | ecosystem: Environmental > Aquatic > Freshwater > Lake | place...
GGACAGGCCGGCGACGTCCTCGCCCTTGAGCAGCACGCGCCCGCCCTTCGGCGCGAGCAGCCCGGCGACCAGCTTGAGAAACGTCGACTTGCCGGCGCCGTTGGGGCCGATGATCGAGACGATCTCGCCCGGCGCGACCGTCATCGACGCGCCCTTGACGATTTCGTCGGCCGCGGTGTAGCCGCCGCGCAGCGTCTCGACCGCGAGCACGTTCATTTGCGCCGCGCCCCGAGATAGGCTTCCTGGACGCGCGGATCGCCCGTGACGGCGGCAAAGCTGCCCTCGGTCATGACCTTGCCCTCGGCCATGACGATCACCGGGTCGCAAAGCCTGCCGATCAGGCTCATGTCGTGCTCGATCAGCAGCACGGTGATGCCGCGCGCCACCAGTCCCTTGAGATGCTCGGCGATCTCGCCGGCGAGCGTCGGATTGACGCCGGCCGTCGGTTCGTCGAGCAGCACGAGCTTGGGTTCGGCCATCAGCGCGCGACCGATCTCGAGAAGCTTCTTCTGCCCGCCCGAGAGCGCCTCGGCCGGATTGTCGATCACGCCGTCGAGCCGCAGCATGCGCGCGGTCGCCCATGCCCGCTCCGAAAGCGCCGCCTCGCGCCGGCGCGACGCGGCCGAGCCGAGGATCGCGTGCCACAGCCGCTCGCCCGGCTGGGCGCGGCCATAGAGCATCAAGGCGTCGTAGACCGAGAGCTTGGGAAAGCCGCGGGCGATCTGAAAGGTGCGGACTAGGCCGAGGCTGCTGATCGTCTCGGGGGCTGCCTGCGCGATTTCGTGGCCGTCGAAGCGCACGGAACCGCCGTCGGCCGGCACCAGACCCGAGATCGCGTTGAACAGCGTCGTCTTGCCCGCGCCGTTCGGCCCGATGAGGCCGGTGAGCGTTCCTGGGCATACCGAAAAATCGACGCCGTCGAGCGCGGCGAGACCGCCGAAGCGCCGCCGCAGGTCGCGAAGCTCGAGCAGAGCCGTCGTCATCCTTGGTCGTTTCCGCCGTTCGGGATCGAAAGCGAGAGCGCGCTGGCGACCATTCTTGTCCTTGCAGCCATAGGCGGCCGTCGAGGACCTGAGGATGAAGAGCCGCGCCCCGGGAAGTCAAGGCGAGCGCCGCCGGCGCCCGGACGCCAAGCAGCAGGATTCGCTGCGGCCCGTCGCGGCGTTGGCCCGGCGGGCGCTGGGGCGCTTGGCGCTTCTCGGCCGCGAAAGCGCGCGTCCGGGCCGGGCCAGGCGATCCTGCTGAAAAACGCCGGAAGAAAACGACGAACCACTGGTTGCGAGCCAACCTACGGCAGGATCGTCGTCACGGGCTCGGGCGTCAGCGCAAGGTTTCGAACAGGCGCAGCAGCAGCGTCGCGCGCGGCTCGAGCGACGAAATCTTGAGCTGCTCGTCGAGCGTGTGCGCGCCCGAGCCGTCGACGCCGAGGCCGTCGAGCGTCGGAATGCCGAGCGCGGCGGTGAAATTGCCGTCGGAGCCGCCGCCGGTGAGCGGCACGTCCTGGAGATCGAAGCCGATCTCCTTGGCGAGCGCCTGGGCGTGCTTGAACAGCTTTTCGATCCCGGCGTCCTTGCGATAGGGCGGGCGATTGAGGCCGCCCGAAATTTCGAGCGTCGTGTCGGGGCCGACGGGCAAGAGGCCGAGGACGCGGGCGGTCATGGCCTCGGCGCTCGCCATGTCGGGGACGCGCATGTCGATTTCGATCGATGCGTGTTCGGGCACGACGTTGACCCCGGTGCCGCCTTGGACCAGGCCGACCGAGACCGTCGTGCCCGAGGCGTAGTCGGTCATGGCTTCGAGCGCCAGGATCTGATGGGCAATTTCCTTGACCGCGCTCCGCCCGTCCTGATGGCGCATGCCGGAATGCGCGGGCCGCCCGCGCGCCTTGACGGTGAAGCGCGCCGCGCCCTTGCGGGCGGTCACGATCTTGCCGCCGTCGCGCGCCGGTTCGCAGACCAGCACGATCTTGTTCTTCTTCGCTTCCGCTTCGATGATGGCGCGCGCCGTGTCGCTGCCGATTTCCTCGTCCGGCACGAAGAGGAACGTGATCGGCAGCGGCGTCTCGCGCCCGAGCCGCAGGAGATGGCGATAGGCGTACGTCGCGAGATAGCCGCCGCCCTTCATGTCGTAGATGCCGGGGCCGCGCGCGATGTCGCCCTCGGCCTTGAAGGGATAGTCGCCGAGCGTGCCCAGCGGATGGACGGTATCCAGATGGGCGAGCACCAGGATGCCCTGCCCGTCGCCGCCCCAGGGCGAGCGCGCCTTGAGCGTGTCGCCGAAACCGTCGCGGCCGGGCGAGCGCTCGACGAGCGTGCCGAGCGCGCGCATTTCGCTCTCGACCAAATCGACCAGGCGGTTGACCGCCTTGCCGTCATGCGACGGCGTTTCGATCTCGACCCAGCGCCGGATCCCCTCGAGGATCTCGGCGGCGTCGATCTTGGGCTGATTGTGGGCGGAGGACTCGCGAGACATGGCGGGAGGCTAAGGTGTCGGATCGATCTTGGGAAGCGTTGCCGCTCCGTCTTGACTCCACCCGTTCCGCCGCTATGACTGCCCGACTTGTCGAGTTCAGTCATCGTGGGGTCGTTCATGGCGCGCGCTTTCGTGTTTCCGGGGCAGGGTTCTCAGGCCGTCGGCATGGGCAAGGAGCTGGCCGGCGCCTTCGCCTCGGCGCGGGAGGTCTTCCAGGAAGTCGACGACGCGCTGTCGCAGCGGCTTTCGGCGCTGATGTTCGAGGGTCCCGAGAGCGATTTGACGCTTACCGAAAACGCCCAGCCCGCGCTCATGGCCATGTCGCTCGCGGTCTTGCGCGTGCTGGCGAAGGACGGCGGCAAGGACCTCACGTCGATGTGTTCCTACGTGGCGGGGCATTCGCTCGGCGAATATTCGGCGCTCTGCGCCGCCGGCTCGATCGGGCTCGCCGATGCCGCGCGGCTCCTGAAACGTCGCGGTCAGGCCATGCAAAAGGCCGTGCCGGTCGGCATCGGCGCGATGGCGGCGCTCCTGGGCGCGACGCCCGCGCAGGCCGCCGAGGTCGCCAAGGACGCGGCTCAGGGCGAGGTTTGCGACGTCGCCAACGACAATTCCGAGGGCCAGGTCGTGATTTCGGGCAACAGGACCGCGATCGAGCGGGCGATCGAGATCGCCAAGACCAAGGGCATTCGCAAGAGCATGATGCTTCCCGTCTCCGCGCCTTTTCACTGCGCCTTGATGAAGCCGGCGGCCGACGTCATGGCCGAGGCGCTCGAGCGCGTCGACATCAAGCCGCCGGTCGTTCCGGTGGTCGCCAACGTCACCGCCCAGCCGGTCGACACGCCCGCGACCATCAAGCGCCTGCTGATCGAGCAGATCCCCAACCTCGTGCGCTGGCGCGAAAGCGTGCTCGAACTGAAAAAGCGCGGCGTGACGACACTGGTCGAATGCGGCGCCGGCAAGGTGCTCGCGCAGATGACCAAGCGCATCGACAAGGATTTGGCGGCCGTCTCGGTCGGCGCGCCGGCCGACATCGACGCCTTTCTCAAGACGCTCTGAAGGGAGGGCGCCGTGGCGCTTCACTTTACCAAGGACGAGTTCGCCGCGCGGCGCGAAGCGACCATCCGGCGCATGGCGGAAAAGGGTCTCGACGGCCTGCTGATGTTTCGCCAGGAGTCGATGTATTACCTGACGGGCTACGACACCTTCGGCTACGTTTTTTTCCAGTGCCTCTATCTCGGGCGCGACGGGCGCTTGACGCTCTTGACGCGCGCCCCCGACCTTCGCCAAGCGAAGCATACGTCGGTCATCGACGACGTTCGGATTTGGATCGACGCGCCCGATGCGAAGCCCGCGGTCGAGCTCCGCGGCATCCTTGAGGCGCATGGCGCCAAGGGCAAGACGCTCGGCGTCGAGTGGGAGGCCTATGGCCTGACCGCGCGGAACGGCCGGCGCCTCGCCGAGGCGCTCGAGGGTTTTTGCGCGCTGGCCGATGCCTCGGAGCTCGTCAGCGTGCTTCGCGCGGTCAAGAGTTCGGCCGAGTTACGCTATGTGCGCGAAGCGGCGCGTCTCGCCGACATGGCGCTCTACGAGGCCAACCGCCTCGCTTGGCCCGATGCGGACGAGGGCGACATCCTGGCCCAGATGCAAGGCGCGGTCTTTCGGGGCGGCGGCGATTTTCCGGCCAACGAATTCGTCCTCGGCTCGGGCCGGGACGCGCTGCTCTGTCGCTATTTCACGGGGCGGCGCAAGATCTCGGCGGAGGACCAAGTCACCGTCGAGTTCGCCGGCGCGTACCGGCACTACCATGCCTGCCTGATGCGTACGATCCTGGTCGGCAAGGTGCCGGATGCGCAAAAGCGCATGCACGAGGCGGCGCTCGAGGCCATGAAAGCGACCGAGGCGGCGCTTCGCCCGGGACGACCGGTGGGCGAGGCCTTCGATGCCCATGCCAAGACGCTGGATTCGGCCGGCTATCGGGCGCATCGGCTGAACGCCTGCGGCTATTCGCTCGGCGCGGTTTTCGCGCCGAACTGGATGGATTGGCCCATGCTCTATCGCGGCAATCCGACCGTCGTCCGGCCGGGCATGGTGTTTTTCCTGCACATGATCGTGGTCGACTCGGACGCCGGGCTCGCCATGTGCCCCGGCCACACCGTGCTCGTGACCGAAGACGGCGTCGAGCCGCTGTCGCGCGCCTCGCTCGAACTCGTCTGCAACGCCTGATTTTTCGGAGGCCCCATGTTCGATCTCGCCCACAAGACCGCGCTGATCACCGGCGCCTCCGGCGGCATCGGCGGCGCCATCGCCGAGGCGCTGCATGCCCGCGGCGCCGCTGTCGCGCTCTCCGGCACCCGGCGCGACGCGCTCGAGACGCTCGCCGCCAAGCTCGCCGTCCGTGCCCATGTCGTGCCCTGCGATCTCGGCGAGCGAACCCAGGTCGATGCCCTGGCCAAGGTGGCGGAGACCGCGCTCGGCGGCAGGATCGACATTCTGGTCAACAACGCGGGCCTGACGCGCGACACGCTCGCCATGCGCATGAAGGACGAGGACTGGGACAAGGTGCTCGAAGTCAACCTGACCTCGGGATTTCGTCTGGCGCGCGCGTGTCTCAGGAACATGATGAAGAACCGCTGGGGTCGGATCGTCGGCATCACCTCGATCGTCGGCGTGACCGGCAATCCGGGGCAGGCGAATTACGCCGCCTCCAAGGCCGGCATGATCGGCATGACCAAGGCGCTCGCCGCCGAGGTCGCGAGCCGCAACATCACGGTCAACTGCGTCGCCCCCGGCTTCATCGCGACGCCGATGACCGATGCGCTCGACGACAAGCAGAAGGAAAAGCTGGTCGGCGCCATCCCGGCAGGCAAGCTCGGCAGCGCGGCGGACATCGCCGGCGCCGTCGTCTACCTCGCGAGCGAAGAGGCGGCCTACGTCACGGGCCAGACCTTGCATGTCAACGGCGGCATGGCGATGATTTGAGCCATCCGCGTTTTTTTGCGGCCCATCAAGGCTTTGGGCGACGCTTCCCAAGCCGGGGGAAGCGTGGTATTAGCGCCCGTTCATCACAACGACCGAGGACTCTCCATGAGCGACATCGCCGAGCGGGTTAAGAAGATCGTCATCGAGCATTTGGGCGTCGAAGAAGACAAGGTCACCGAGGCCGCCCATTTCGTCGACGATCTCGGCGCCGACAGCCTCGACACGGTCGAGCTTGTGATGGCGTTCGAGGAAGAGTTCAACATCGAGATTCCCGACGACGCGGCCGAGAAGATCCAGACGGTCAAGGACGCGATCGCCTACATCAAGGACCACTCGTCCTAGCCGACGGCCGCGGGGACGCTCCGTCATGCGCCGCGTTGTCGTTACCGGTCTCGGCGCCGTCACGCCGCTCGGCGCGGGCGTCAAGCCGACCTGGGATCGTCTGATCGCGGGCGAATCGGGCGCCGGGCCGATCACGCTGTTCGATGCTTCGAACCTGCCTGCGCGCATCGCCTGTCAGGTGCCGCGCGGCAATCAGGGCTCCGCGCCGTTCAATCCCGACCTCCACATGGAGCCGAAGGAGCAGCGCAAGGTCGACGATTTCATCGTTTTCGGCGTCGCTGCGGCCGACATGGCGATCGAGGATTCGGGCCTGGAGTTCGAGACCGAGGAAGCGCAGGAGCGGGCCGGCGTGCTGATCGGCTCGGGCATCGGCGGCCTGCCGGGGATCGAGGAGGCCTCGATCACGCTCAAGGAAAAGGGCCCGCGTCGCGTCAGCCCGTTCTTCATTCCGGGGCGCCTGATCAATCTCGTGTCGGGCCAAGTCTCGATCAAGCATCATTTGAAAGGCCCCAATCACGCGGTCGTCACGGCCTGCGCGACGGGCGCGCATGCGATCGGCGATGCCGCGCGCATGATCATGCTCGAGGACGCCGACGTCATGGTCGCGGGCGGCGCCGAAGCCGCGATTTGCCCGATCGGCATGGCGGGCTTCGCCTCGGCGCGGGCGCTCTCGACCGCCTTCAACGACCAGCCGACGCGCGCCTCGCGTCCCTGGGACAAGGACCGCGACGGCTTCGTCATGGGCGAGGGCGCGGGCATCGTCGTGCTCGAGGAATACGAGCGCGCCAAGAAGCGCGGCGCCAAGATCTACGCCGAGGTCCTCGGCTACGGCATGTCGGGCGACGCGCACCACATCACCGCGCCCGCGCCGGACGGCGCCGGCGGCTTCCGGGCGATGAAGGCCGCCTTCCGCTCGGCCAAGCTCAATCCCGATCAGGTCGACTATATCAACGCCCACGGCACCTCGACGCCGCTCGGCGACGAGATCGAACTCGGCGCGGTCAAGCGGCTGTTCGGCGATCACGCCTACAAGCTCTCGATGTCCTCGACCAAGTCGGCGATCGGCCATCTTCTTGGCGCGGCCGGCGCGGTCGAGGCGATCTTCTCGATCCTGGCGCTGCGCGATCAAATCGCGCCGCCGACGCTCAATCTCGAAAATCCCTCCGAAGGCTGCGACATCGATTTGGTGCCGCTCAAGGCCAAGCAGCGCCCGATCCGCGCCGCGCTCTCGAATTCCTTCGGTTTCGGCGGCACGAACGCGAGCGTCATTTTCGCCAAGGTCTAAGGCCGAGCGGTTCGCCGCGGCCGCCGATGCGCTTGGAAACATTTCGTTTTTCGCCTAAAGATTTCGCGGAATAGCGAGGCGGTTGAATACGTTATGCCATCGAAGGACCAGTCCGTCGGCCGCGGTGACGACCCGTCGTTTCGCCAGCAGGTCGTGGCGCTCTTGCCCAAGCTTCGGCGCTTCGCGCGCGGGCTGACGGGCAACGCCGCGGACGCCGACGATCTGGTCCAGACGGCCTGCCTCAAGGCGATCGAGCGGGCCCACCAATGGACCGATGGGACGAGGCTCGACAGCTGGATGTACAGGATCGTTCACAACCAATGGCTCGACGACCTGCGCGCGCGCAAGGTGCGCGCGGTCGACGCCGAGGCCGATCCCGACTCCCTGATTGCCGACGACGGCGTCGCGCGGACCGAGGCGAACATCACGCTCGATGCCGTGCGCAAGGCCATGCTCAAGCTGCCCGGCGAGCAGCGCGCGGTGCTCGCGCTCGTCTGCATCGAGGGCCTCGCCTACAAGGACGCGGCCGACGCGCTCGGCGTTCCGATCGGCACGGTGATGAGCCGGCTCGCCCGCGCGCGGCAGGCGCTCGGCCGGGCGACCGGTCTGTCGCGCGCCGAGGGCGAGAGCGGCAACGTGGTGAAGCTCGTATGAGCGGCGCCCGGATCGATACCGCCATCCTGATGGCCTATGTTGACGGCGAAGTCGATATCGAGACCGCGCGCGACATCGAGCGCTCGCTCGCGAACGATGCCGAGGCGCGCGCGCGCGTGGCGCAGCTTCGCCACAGCGCGCAGCTGGCCCGCGCGGCCTTCGCCGACGCGCTTTATGAGCCGGTCCCCGAGGCCATGAAGGCGGCCATCCTAAACGCGCCGGACAAGGTCGTGGCGTTTTCGCCGCGCGCGGGCGGCGGTGCGACAGGGCGGTACGGCGTCTTGCGGCGTTGGGCCCTGCCCATGGCCGCGGCGTTCGCCGGCATCGTCATCGGCCTCGGCTTCGGGCATCTCGACGACGTCTTCGAGGTTCCGCCGTTGACCGCCGCCGGCATGTCGCCGCAACGCGCCGCCTGGCTCGACCAGGTGGTGAATTTCCACAAGGTCTACACCGGGATCTACGAAGGCCAGGAACGCGCGCTGGTCGACATTTCGGGCGACGAACCGCCGAAGCTCGAAAGCTGGTTCGGCGAACGCCTCAAGCGCGACCTCAAGGTTCCCGATCTCACCGCGCTCGACCACGCGCTTCAAGGCGGCCGTCTTCTCGTGGTCGGCGGCCGCCCGGCGGCCCAGATCGTCTACGTCTCGCACGAGGGCAAGCCGCTCGCGCTTTCGATCCTGCCGCAGCCCGGACGCGATCGGCAGCCGACTTTCGAGCGGCGCAACGGCACGAACGTGCTCCATTGGCGCACGGCCGACTATTCCTACGCCTTGATCGGCACGGCCGAACGCGAGCTCATGTTCAGGATCGCCGACCAAGTCGCGCCGACGCTCTCGGGCACGTAAGGGCCGGATCGCGCCGTTTCGGGGGGGCGAGGTTCGCGATATTGATCGGCGGGATTGCCGATCGCTACGCTACGGCTACGGCTTCGGCTTTGTCCCGTCGCCACGAAAGGCGAGGCATGTCGGCCTTCGGCTTCCGGATCGATCGCGGCGTCGCCATTCTCGAATATGACGGGGAATGGTCGGTCGAGAACATCGTCGAGGTTCATCGGCGGATGGCGCAAGACCCGGAATTTCGCCCGGCGATGCCCAAGATCATCGTCGAGCGCGCGCGCATGCGAGATTTGAAACTCGATGATTTATTAGCCGTACAGAAATTTCTCAAGGAATTCTACGCCGACGTGACGACGACGCGGCGCATCGCGATGGTCTCGGACGATCGGCCGATGGAACCGCTGCTCAAGCTTTTCCGGGACCTCTATGTCGCGAAGGAACCCAAGGACTCGGCCGAGTATCGCTTTTTCGGCGACTTCGCCGCCGCCGAGGCTTGGGCGCGCGAGGGGCTGACCGCGGATTGATATCCGGTTCATTGGCGTTTTCGCGTGAGCCGAACCACCCCCTGATCGTCCAGTCCCGCGGTAGTTTACCCGGGCCGTCTTGGTCCCTATGATTCCTTGCGATTCGCAGCCGCTTTCCGGGAGACTTGCGTGAAGGCGCCGAGTTCCGCCAACCAGGATGCCGCGATTGCCGAGTTCCTCGAGCGACTCGGCCGACGCAAGCGCGACAAGAATTACGCCGTTCATTTGCGGCTGTCGGAATCCTATTTCTACCGCCGCAACCGCGCCTTCCTGTCGATCGCCTCGAACACGGTGATGGCGCTGGCCCAGCGCTATCTCGGCCAGATGTTCACGCTGGCCAACGAGGACCTCTTTTTCGTCTTCATCGCCGACGACGACGCCGAATTGGTGAAGGTCGCGAAGCAGCTGCAATACCTCTTCGCCGAAGATCCGATGGCCTTCGAGAGCGGCTCGGGAACGGACTACGAAAAGCTCTGCACTTGGTACAACCTGGTCAAGGAATTCGGCGAATTCCGCGCCGCGATCGAGGCGGTGATCGACACGGGCGCCAAGGACCGCGACGCCGAGAAGGCGACCGGACGCCGGAAAAAGCGCGACGAGACGCTCGAGCCGCTGACCACCGGCGAAGTCGCCGGCATCGAGAACGCGCTGCGCCAGGCCGACGTCTCGATCTTCCTCAAGCGTCAGCCGGTCGCGGTAGTCCTTTCCGACCAGAAGCCCGAGACGGTGTTCAACGAATTCTATCTCTCGATCAACGCGATCAAGCAGCGGCTCTTTCCCAAGGTCGATTTGCGCAACAGCCGGTGGCTGTTCCAGGCGCTGACCGCGCTGCTCGACGATCGCATGCTCGCGCATCTCAAGCGCGATCGCGGCCACGCGCGCTTCAGCATCAATCTCAACGTGCCGACCGTGCTCTCGGAGAAATTCGTCGCCTTCGACGAAAGCGTGAAAAGCGGCGCGCGCGGCTCGATCGTGGTCGAATTCCAGCGCGCCGACGCGCTCTACGATTTCGGCGCCTTTCGCATGGCCCGCGACTATCTGAGGAGCCGCGGCTACCGCGTCTGCCTCGACGGCGTGACGCCCGACGTGCTGGGGATTTTCAGCCACGCCGATCTCGACGTCGATTTCATGAAGCTCTTCTACTTCAAGGACCAAGAAGCCGACTGGCAGTCCGCCAAGGTTCGCGACTTGGTGAAGGCGTCGAACAAGCTGCGCCTGATCATGGCCCGGGTCGACGAGGAAGCGGCGCTGCGCCTCGGCAAGACGCTGGGCATCAATCTGTTTCAGGGCTTTTTCGTCGACCGCCTGATCGCGGCCTACGAATCGCGCCATCCCTCGACCTCGGCCCTCAAGCGTGCCCTCGTGCCGCCGCCGCTGCCGATTCCGCAGCGGGCGCAACCGACCGTGCCGCGGGCGCCTTCGGTCAAGCTCGGCAAGGCGGAACGCTGAGCAGTCCTTTCGTTCCGCCTCGACCACGGTGAAGACGCCGCCGGCCTTGGTCATGGTGAAGAAGATGCGGTCGCCGCTTTTCAGCCGATCGAGCAGCGTCGGATCGGCGGCGCGACGCATGGACCGATGTTCGAACATTGCCCCAAGGGAAGGTCAAGCGCCTTCGCCGGGCGGCCGCTAATCCGCCGCTTGACCGCGGCGCAGCATGGATGCCGCCTCGATGACGTGGCGGTTCTGCTCGATGAAGTCGAGCGCCGCCCTGTGGATTGCAACGCCGTAATCGGTGACGAAACGCATGCCGGCCGTGAGCTCCGGCGTGCCCCATTCCGCGGCGTCGGTCCGGTATTTTTCCAGCCGCTCCAGCATGGCCCGATGAAACGCCAGGCGTTCGTCGAGACGCTCGGCCAACTCGCGAGGCGCCAAAAGATCGGCGAACAAGATCGAAGCGAGAAAATCCGAGCGCACCCGGTCGCGCGAGGGCTTGTCGAGTAGGGCCTCGGCAAGCGCCAGCCGGCCTTTCTGAGTGATCTTGTAGACCTTCTTGTCCGGACGCTTGTCCTGGGCCTGCTCGCTCATGGCGAGCAAGCCTTGGTCGGTGAGCTGTGCCAAAGCGGGATAGATCGAGCCGAAACTCGCGTCAAAAAAACTGCCCAAGGGACCTTCAAGCATCTTCTTGATTTCGTAGCCCGAAGCCTCGCCGAGGCTCAGGATTCCAAGACACATGGTCCGAACGTCCATTCCGCGAACTCCCGACCTCTCATGATCGAATCGAGTAAGATATATGTCGATATGATATAGGCCGCGTCGGCCGGCGTCGACGATCTTTTGGGATTTTCTCTCTTTTCGCAACGGAATCTCCGGGATTCTGATCCGCGGCACGCGTCGCCACACGACAGCGACCGATGTAATTGATATGATCTTTGCCGGTCGCGAGAATTGCGATCCGGTGCGACCGAAAACGGATTGGACGGCTCTGTGCTCAAGCGTCTTTTTGTCATCGTCGCGGTGGGGCTGGTAGCCGGCGGCTTGGCCGTGGTGATCCTTTCGGCGCTCTATTCGAACAGCCGGGCGGTACACAACATCATGTCGCCCGCCGCTTTCGGCGTGACCTCGGTCGTCATCTTTTTCCTCGCCTTCGGCATCACGGTCCTGGTTCTGGCGCTGACCTTCGTCAGCCGGGACGAATGGGCCGAACTCCTGGCGAGCGGCAACGAAGCCGCCGCCAAGCAAGCGAAGGGTCGGAGCCAATCGAAAGCCGGCGACGGCGTCCGTCTCGCGGTCAAGGAAGAGGACAAGACCTCGCCCTTGGTTTCGGAGCAAATGCGCCTCGGTACGGCGACCGCGGCCGCCGCCAATCCGGGAGCTGTGCCGACGCCCGCGCCCAAGCCGACGCAAGCCTGGACCGGCGCGAGACGGGACGAGCCGCAAGATCTTTCGGCCAGGCCCGCGCCCTATCAGGCGCCGGCGCCGGCGGCGATGGCCAAGCTCGAGCCCATGGATGTCGCCAAGAACGAGGCTGCCAAGCTCCTCGAACTGTCGATCGCCGCGCTGCCCGGTTTCGGGCTCAAGGTCGACGACCGAACGAGGCTCGGCTGCGCGCTCTATCTCGCGGGCGCGGCCGAAGCGGTCGCCGAAAAACACAAGCTCAAGGAAGGCGAGGCGCTGTCGGTCATCGAGTCCTGCATCGATCTCCTGAATGGCGGGCCGCCCTTCGCCGAGGCCTTCGCCAAGGACTACCTCCAGCACCTC
>Ga0233425_10009498_pt1 | contig 12292 bp, 12 predicted proteins | sample Watercolumn_Towu_2_FD_181712 | JGI IMG/M metagenome (GOLD analysis project Ga0233425, IMG submission 181712) | Freshwater microbial communities from Lake Towuti, South Sulawesi, Indonesia - Watercolumn_Towuti2014_140_MG | ecosystem: Environmental > Aquatic > Freshwater > Lake | place...
ATTGACTGCAGCGATATTAAAGCAGCTGGTTTGAAGGGTTTGGGAAAGTTAAGCCGAAGGCTCTGTGACAGAAGATTCGGCATCGGCGCTGACCAGATGCTGCTGCTCTATCCTTCGAAGGTCGCAGATTTCAGGATGGTGATACTCAACGCGGACGGAAGTGAAGTTGAGATGTGCGGAAATGGGATAAGGTGCTTTGCAAAATATATCTGGGACAGAAAGATATCGAGCAAGAAGGTGCTTGAGGTCGAGACGCTTGCAGGGATCATCAGGCCTGAGAAGGCCGGAGATATGGTCATGGTTGATATGGGCGTTCCTGAGCTTGAGGGGCGGAAGATACCGGTCAGGCTTGACGGACTTATTAAAGAACATCCAATAAAAGTTATGGACAGAAAGTTCGGTATTACCTGCGTCTCGATGGGAAATCCTCATGCAGTGATATTTGTTGATGATGTAGCAGGCCTCGACATTGCAAAGTACGGGCCTGTCATAGAGAATAATACCCTGTTCCCGAAGAGGATCAATGTTGAATTCATAGAGGTCCTTAACTCACGCACGCTTAAGATGCGGGTATGGGAGCGCGGCTCCGGTGAGACCCTTGCCTGCGGCACAGGCGCATCTGCAGCGGCCGTTGCTGCCAACCTCAATGGCCATACTGGAAAGAAAGTGAAGGTCAGGCTCCTCGGCGGGGACCTTGCAATAGAACTTGCAAAGGACGGACATGTTTATATGACAGGACCTGCAGAAGAGGTCTTTGAAGGATCCATAACAATAAACAATACAAGGAGGACAGCATGATAAAAGGATCTATTGTCGCTATCGTAACACCCTTCAGGAATGGAAAGGTTGATGAGAAGGCTCTTGGGAAGCTGATCGAATGGCATATCAAGGAGGGCACTGATGCCATAGTCCCCTGCGGTACTACCGGTGAGTCTGCAACTCTTGACTATAAGGAACATTACAGGGTCATCAGGTTCACGGTTGAGGTTGTCAACAAGAGGGTGCCTGTCATAGCCGGCACAGGCGCAAATGCCACCGACGAGACGATCATGATAACTAAAGAGGCAAAGAAGGCCGGGGCTGATGCTGCCCTGCTTGTGAGTCCGTACTACAACAAGCCCACACAGGAAGGCTTATACAGGCACTATAAGGCTGTTGCTGATTCAGTGAAGATTCCCATAGTCCTTTACAATGTTCCTGGCAGGACAGCGGTCAACATGCTGCCGTCCACTGTTGCAAGGCTTGCTGAGATAAAGAACGTCGTTGCCATAAAGGAGGCAACAGGCGACCTCAAACAGGTGAGCGAGATCATCAGGCTCTGCGGAGACAGACTTGCCGTGATATCGGGAGATGATTTTACCACACTTCCCCTGCTTGCACTTGGCGGCAAAGGTGTCATCTCTGTTACAGCCAATATTGCGCCAAAGCAGGTTGCCCAGATGTGTGCGCTTTGGGAGCAGGGCAGGCATGATGAGGCAAGGAAGATCCACTTCCATCTCGAACCTCTCAATGCTGCCATGTTCATAGAGACAAACCCCATACCTGCAAAGACTGCGCTTGCCATTATGGGCAGGATAAAGGAGGAGTTCAGGCTTCCCCTTTGTGAAATGTCTCCGGCAAACAAGGAGAAGCTGAAGGGTGTGCTGAAGAGCATGAAACTCGTCTGAAAACAGCATGAATGTATCCAGGGGAAGGCCGGAACCCATTAAGAGTTCCGGCCTTTTTCATTGTTATTTTCATATTTGATAAGCCCTATAAATCATGCTTATTAAGTCATTGAAAAAATTGAGTCTAACTTCTTGTTTTTTAAATGCATTTATTCTTGACAATGATTTTGGCGCTGTGATAACCTTCGTAAGTTTTACGGCTAAAATCAAACCAAGGGGTAGCAATGCTTGACATAGAGTTGAAATGGCTGGTTGTCTTACTCATCAATTTCCTCGCGCTTGTTTATATCCTTAATCTCATCCTGTTCAAACCTCTTCTCGCGGTCTTCAAAGAAAGAGAAAATACTGTAAAGGGTTCCCTTGATGCTGCAAGAGATATGAACAGCAGGAAGGAAGAAGGCATCGAGAAGATGACCCGTGAGCTTTCAGATGCAAGGCACAGCTCCAAGGATATCTTTGAGAAGATGAGGGATGAAGGTCTTGCTGGTCAGAAGTCAATGCTTGCCGAGGCTGAGGCCCAGGCATCTGCTATGCTTCAGAAGGCACGCGAAGAACTGAAGGCTGAGGCTGAAAAGGCAAGGACGACACTTCGGGCTGATGCTGACAAATTCTCTGAAGAGATAGTAAGAAAGCTGGTAAAGGCATGATAATCAGAAGACTGTATATGGGAAAACCTGCCCTTTTTGTTTTTTGCACTTTATTCATTGCCCTATACTCGGCAGTTGCCTTTGCGAGCGGCGGAGGTGAGGAGGGCCAATCCAATCTTCTTATGGGTTATGTCTGGTCGATCATAAACTTCCTTATCCTCGTCGGTCTTCTCGTCTTCATGATGAAGAAGATGGATATCAAGGGCTATTTCAGGAAGAGGACAGAGCTTATTGAACAGTCCCTGAAAGAGGCTAAAGAGGCAAAGGAACTTGCACAGAAGGCTCTTGCCGAGGTCGAGGAGAGGCTCAGGATCAAGGACAGGGAGATCGAGGAGATTATGGCAGCCGCAAAGGAGTCAGGCGATCGTGAGAAGGCCAGACTGATAGAGGAGGGCGACAGGATGAAGGCCCGCCTCGTTGAGCAGGCAAAGACCAACATCGATTTCGAGCTCAAGAGGGCGAAAGAGACGATAAAGCAGGAGGCTGTCGAGATAGCCATGGAGCTTGCAGAGAAGAAGCTGAAGGAAAAACTCACAAAGGACGAGCAGGTGAGACTGCTTGAGGAATCCATTCTGAAGATAGAGGGTAAAAATTGAAGCCGGCAAAAGAAGCTAATAGATACGCCAAGATGTTCATTAATGTTGTTGGCATGGATGCCGCTCCAAAAGCGCTTTCAGAGCTTGCAGCTGTAGAGCGGCTGATGACCGGAAGCCGTGAAGTGAAGAGCCTTCTGCTCAATCCGGGCTTCTCACAGCAGGAACGGGAGGCTGCCCTCAGGAAGATCGCTGAAAAGGCAGGCCTGTCCGAAAAAGTTTTGAAATTCATTATACATCTGACTGAGAGCAGGGTGGTTTCGGCCCTTTCTGAGATAGTGAAGAATGCAACCGCGATCTACCTTGAAAGGAAGAGACAGGCCAGGGCAGTTGTATATTCTCCTGTCGAGGTCGGGAATGCACATGAGGAGAGGCTCAGAGCGTCTCTGAAAAAGCTTGTTGACCGCGATGTAGATCTTGAATATGTGATAGATCCTTCGCTTCTCGGCGGGGTGCTTGTTAAGGTTGGAAGTACCATGTATGACAGCAGCATAAAAGGCCAGCTTAGGCTATTAAAAGATGAGCTTATAAAGGGGTGAAGTGAATGGATATTAAAGTTGATGAGATAAGTGAGCTGTTAAGGAAGCAGATATCGGACTTCGAGAAGAAGGTCGATGTCAGTGAGGTTGGGTCCGTTATATCTGTCGGAGACGGAATCGCAAGGGTATATGGACTCGAAAAGTGCATGGCCTCCGAGCTTCTTGAATTCCCTAACGGCATTATGGGCATGGCCCTTAACCTCGAAGAGGACGCAGTCGGAGCTGTTCTCTTCGGAGAGGACTCTCTCATTCATGAGGGCGATGTCGTAAAGAGGACCGGCAGGATCATGTCTGTCCCGGCCGGAGACGCGCTCAGAGGTCGTGTTGTCAACGCTATCGGCCAGCCGATCGACGGCAAAGGCCCTATCAATACGAAAGAGATGCGCATTGTCGATGTCGTGGCTCCCGGTATCATCGAAAGGAAATCTGTTCATGAGCCGCTTCAGACAGGATTGAAGGCCATTGATGCCATGATCCCGATCGGCAGGGGCCAGCGCGAACTTATCATCGGCGACCGTCAGACAGGAAAGACGGCCGTTGCAATAGATGCGATCATCAACCAGAAGGGCGGAGACGTGACATGTATATATGTCGCTGTCGGCCAGAAGCAGTCCAATATTGCCCGTCTGGTCAAGACCCTTGAAGAGAATGGCGCCATGGAGCATACGATCGTTGTTTCGGCAACTGCCAGCGATCCTGCACCGCTTCAGTACATTGCTCCTTATACAGGCTGTGCAATGGGAGAATTTTTCAGGGACAACGGCAAGCATGCCCTGATCGTATATGATGACCTTTCAAAACAGGCCACTGCATACAGGCAGCTCTCGCTGCTCCTCAGAAGACCGCCAGGTCGTGAGGCTTTCCCCGGCGATGTCTTCTATCTCCATTCAAGACTTCTCGAAAGAGCTGCAAAACTCTCTGATGAGCTTGGCGCAGGTTCGCTTACCGCTCTGCCGATCATCGAGACGCAGGCTGGCGACGTTTCGGGCTACATTCCGACGAACGTTATCTCGATCACTGACGGCCAGATATATCTTGAGCCGGAACTCTTCTATGCAGGTGTGCGTCCTGCTGTTAACGTAGGACTTTCGGTCAGCCGAGTCGGCGGCGCTGCACAGACAAAGGCGATGAAGCAGGTTGCCGGAACCCTGAGGCTTGACCTTGCACAGTTCAGGGAACTGGCTGCATTTGCACAGTTCGGTTCTGATCTCGACAAGTCTACCCTTGCACAGATCGAGCGCGGAAAGAGAATGGTCGAGCTTCTGAAGCAGGATCAGTTTATTCCTATGTCCATGGTTGAGCAGGTCGCTGTTCTGTTCGCCGCCACACAGGGCTTTATCGATGACATCCCGGTCGAGGCGGTCAAGAAGTTCGAGGTCGAGTTCCTCCGCTATATGAAGGACCGCAAGGCCGATGTGATGAAGGAGCTTGGAGACAAGAAGGCGATCGATGATGACCTGAAGGCAAAGCTGACACAGTCAGTCGAGGACTTCAAGAAGGGCTTTCAGGCTTAAGGCATAGAGATGGCGACACTTCGCGATATAAAAAGAAGGATCAAGGCGGTCCAGAGCACAAGCAAGATCACCAAGGCCATGAAGATGGTGGCTGCTGCAAAGTTCAGAAAGTCACAGCAGCGCATGTTCGAGCTGAGGCCTTACGCAGAAAGGATGAGCAATATCCTCTCGAGCCTTGCATCTGGCGTTGAAGGCGATACCCATCCGCTGCTCGTCGTGAGGCCGAGAAAAACTGTGGAGGTCCTTGTTGTGACGAGCGACAGAGGTCTTTGTGGTGCTTTCAATACGAATATCCTCAAGACCGCAACGAGGCATATTGCCGAACTGAAGAGCGAAGGTTTCGATGTCACTGTCAGTTCTGTCGGCAGGAAGGCAAAAGACTATTTCAAGAGAAGGAATGTCGAGCTCAGGAATTCCTGGACCGGCATATCAGGCAAGATATCCTATTCAAATGCCCAGGAGATAGCTGGCGATATCATATCGAGCTATACGAACGAGACAGTTGATGAGGTTATAGTGGTCTATAATGAGTTCAAGTCGGTTGTTGCGCAGAAGGTTATTGTTGCAAGGCTTCTTCCGCTCGCTCCGATAGCGGCTGCAGAGGATACTCTGCCCGTGTTCAATTTTATATATGAGCCTGCAAAGGAGGAGATCTTCAGCGGTCTCGTCCCGAAAAATGTAGAGATACAGATCTTCCGCGCACTGCTCGAGTCGCAGGCATCTGAAGAGGCGGCAAGAATGTCCGCAATGGAGAATGCGACAAAGAGCGCTAACGAGATGATATCAAGGCTTTCTCTCCAGTATAACAAGGCACGCCAGGCATCCATCACCAAGGAACTGATGGATATAGTTGGCGGCGTTGAGGCACTGAAAGGATAAACTAATGAATATATACCCGGGGGTACATGAATGAGCAACAATACAGGAAAGATTTCTCAGGTTATCGGCGCTGTCGTCGATGTCGAGTTCGAGGGCAAGATGCCCGAGATCCTGAATGCCATCAAGGTTGAGCAGAAGGGAGATGCCTCGAAGGGCATTCCTGATTTCGACCTGACGCTCGAGGTGGCATCGCATCTCGGCGACAACAAGGTGAGGACTGTTGCGATGCAGCCAACCGACGGTCTTGTCAGAGGGATGGCAGCTGTTGATACAGGAATGCCGATCACTGTGCCTGTAGGCAAGGGCGCCCTCGGAAGGATACTGAATGTTGTCGGCGATCCTGTTGACAAGCTTGGTCCTGTGAAGTCAGAGAAGCGTCTCCCCATCCACCGTTCGGCGCCTGACTTTTCGGCACAGGAGCCTGTCACCCAGGTCTTCGAGACGGGCGTCAAGGTCTTTGACCTCCTTGTTCCTTTCGTCAGAGGCGGAAAGATGGGAATGTTCGGCGGAGCAGGCGTCGGCAAAACAGTTGTTATCATGGAGATGATCCATAACATCGCAATGAAGCACGGCGGTGTTTCGGTATTTGCCGGTGTTGGTGAGAGAACGAGAGAAGGTAATGACCTCTACGGCGAAATGAAGCATTCAGGGGTTCTTGAGAAGGTTTCGCTGATCTACGGCCAGATGAACGAGCCGCCTGGTGCAAGGGCACGAGTTGCTCTGACAGCGCTTACCGCTGCAGAATACTTCAGGGATGAGGGCCAGGATGTTCTGATCTTTATCGATAACATATTCAGATATACGCTTGCAGGCGCTGAGCTCTCTGCACTTCTCGGCAGAATGCCCTCTGCTGTCGGATATCAGCCTACACTCGGAACCGACATGGGCGTTCTTCAGGAGCGTATCACGACGACCAAGAAGGGCGCTATCACATCCATGCAGGCAATCTATGTTCCTGCAGATGACCTTACAGACCCAGCTGTTGCTACAGCATTTACACACCTTGACGGCACGGTCGTTCTTTCGAGACAGATATCAGAGCTCGGCATATATCCTGCTGTTGACCCTCTCGATTCAACATCACGAATCCTTGACCCAAAGGTCATAGGAGAGGACCATTATGCAGTTGCAAGAAGCGTACAGAAGATCCTCCAGAGATATAAGGAACTGCAGGATATCATAGCCATCCTTGGCATGGAAGAACTCTCAGAAGATGACAAGATCATAGTTGCAAGGGCCAGAAAGATCCAGAGATTCCTCAGCCAGCCATTCCATGTTGCAGAGGTCTTTACCGGAAGGCCTGGCAAATATGTGAAGGTCGCTGACACTATCAGAGGCTTCAAGGCTGTTGTGGACGGACAGTATGATGATGTGCCTGAGCAGGCATTCTATATGTGCGGCGGCATCGAGGAAGTCGAAGAGAACGCACGCAAACTCGGCTGGTCGAGGTAATAATGACTGAAGGAAAACTTCTCCTTGAAATAGTGACCCCGCAGGGGCTTGTCTTCAGCGAGGAAGTTGATGAGGTGACGGCAACCGGCAGTGAAGGCGAATTCGGTGTGCTCGCAGGGCATGTGCCATTTGTGACGATACTTAAGATCGGCATGCTCACCTGCAGGTCCGGAAATGAAACGAAGATATTCTTTGTGAGCTGGGGTTATGCAGAGATCAACTCGGACAAGGTAATGATACTTGCTGACAGCGCCGAACGGTCTGAGGACATTGATATCGAGCGTGCAAGGGCATCGCTTAAGCGTGCTGAAGAGAGGCTGAAGAAGGCAGAAGAGGTTGATTTCAAGCGCGCAGAGGCTTCTCTTGAGCGTGCAGTCACAAGGGTTCAGATCTCGGAATTCAGAAGAATGAGATAGTATCTGGAGTGTTACAAAGGGCCGGTCACAGACCGGCCCTTTTTTTATTGGCTGCCGTAAGATTCTGCTAAAGCAGGATTGGTGATATTCCCTCCAAAGATATTTAACGCGGTCTTAAGCACGGGATGTTCCGCCGACCTTTCTATTCCCATGTCTGCCAGCATAGCGGCATATTGAATGGTCGCATTTGCAAGCGCCAGTGTTGATGTGCGGGGATAGGCCCCCGGCATATTTGCAACTGAATAATGTATTATGCCGTCAACCTCATAGACAGGCTGGTCATGTGTGGTCGGTCTTGATGTCTCGACACAACCGCCCTGGTCGATCGACACATCTACGATAACAGCCCCCTTCTTCATTGTCCTGAGCAGCTGTCTGTTTATCAGCATGGGAGTTTTTGCTCCAGGAATGAGCACTGCTCCTATGACAATGTCTGCATCTATTACTTCTGTCTCAATATTCCCGCTCGACATAGAGAGGGTCTTAATCCTGCCCTTAAACAGTTCATCCAACTTCTGGAGCCTCTCGATGCCCCTGTTCAGTACGATCACATCCATGCCTATGCCGGATGCTACCCTCGCAGCATTGAACCCTACCACGCCTGCACCGAGTATGACAGCCTTTGCAGGTCTGACACCTTCAATGCCTGATGGAAGCACTCCTGTGCCGCCATGAATCCTCTGTGAAAAGAATGCCCCCATGAGCGGCGCCATTCTTCCTGCCACTTCGCTCATCGGCGTCAGCAGAGGCAGCGTACCGCCTATGGTGAGAGTCTCATATGCAAATGCTGATATATTTTTTCTGAGAAGCAGTCTTATAAGTTCAGGATTTGGGGCAAGATGAAGATATGTAAATATCGCCTGTCCTTCCCTTAAGAGGTCATACTCGTCCCCGAGAGGTTCTTTTACCTTGATGATCAGATCGGCCTTTGCAAAGAGGCTTATCCTGTCGACGATATCAGCATCGGCTCCGAGGTATTCGCCATCAGTAAATCCGCTTCCGATGCCAGCAGACTGCTCGACAAGAACAGTATGGCCGCGTTTTCTCAGTTCCTGCACTCCGGAAGGTGTGACTGCTACTCTATACTCGTGTCTCTTTATCTCTTTTGGGATGCCTATTATCATCTGTTGACCTCCATATGAATATATGGAGATTTTATCAAAGGGAGAGGATGTTTGCGATATTTTGGTGCTGCAGGGGCAGGCACAATAAAATGCCTGCCCCATTAATCAGATATATCAGTTCTTCTTCCAGGTGCCGTCTATGCCGCAGAGTATTGCGCTTTTGTCTCCGAGCCCGATGCCCTTGTGGCAGTCAAAGCATACTGAGACAGGTTTGCCCAGTACCTTCTTTGAATCAAAGTCGTATACCTGAAGTGTTCCGTCAGTGATCGTCTTGCCAGGTATGCCTCTGCCTTCTACGTCGCAGCCTTCGGTGTTAGTCCTCAGTGTAAGAACTGCGTATTTGCCGTCAGGCGTGGGCATTGCATCATGGTTCTGTCCGACAGTCATCTTCTCGTCTACCATTTTGAGAGTTTTTGCATCGAGCAGCCAGAAGCGGTCGCCGGCAGACTCGAATATGTACTTGTCGTTCTGGCTGAAGAACTGCCTGAATGTGATCGTCTTTCCAGGCTCGCCTGTAAGGGTGTTCTTCTTGAGGACTTTCCATTTTCCTTTTTCGAGAGAAGGAAGGTCCACGAGTATGAAATCAACCTTGCCATTGGCCTTGCCGTCCTCGCCCTTCTGGTTCAGTGAGAGCACGAACTTCTTCATGTCGGTCGAATTCACGCCGTGCACGAATACATATGAACCTATAGGATAGCCGATGTCGCTGACGAACATCCTGTGCCTGTGCTGCAAGGTCTTCTTGTCGAAGACATCAATAAATCCCTCCACACCCATGAACACCGGCATATAGAAATTCTTTGACTGCCCTGAGGCGCAGTAAAGCGGAGGCTTCTCGCCAGGTGCCCTCTTGTCAGGATCAAGGGCTATATCCATTATGATATTTCCTGTCTTGAGGTCAGACTTGCCGACATGCATCTTCTTGTTCGGATCAAGTGTGTATGTCGACCAGAAGAGTATATTGGGATCGTTCACATCAACACGCGCATCATGGGTCGGATGTGTTGTCTTGTCTCCTATGACCACTCTGTCAAGCCCGCTCACCTTGATAGGATCGTCCGGATTATTTGGGTCGATCGCTATATTGGCCTTGGCAAAGTGTCCGCCCATCCCTGCGATATATACTGTTGCCGAATATGGTTTTTTTGAAGCGGTTGCGGATGAAGACCTTGTAGGGTCTGTTGCAGTGAACGCAAGATATGCAGAAAGAATGCAGAATAAAGCTGATGCTGCAATAAGAACTCTTTTCATTTGATCCCCCGTATTGTTTTTTTATTATGCTTTCATGGACAGCTTCATCAATCAGACCTGATTCGACTCTTATCTGCCTATCACCTCCTTTGTCTTTACAATGGATCCAGGTTTCAGCAAGAAATAATAACATACATATATCTGTGATTTATCAATAAATTAAACCTATAGATTTATAGTTAGCTTGTATAGAAACCCTGTATTTAGTGCCTGCGACAATCTATAATCCTGTATAATTCCTGACAATGATCAAGCTTGTTATTTTTGACCTTTTGGGGAGAGATTCTGCGGATGAAGACATCGCTTGACGGCATCAGGGATGTGAAGATATACCAGAACATAGACGGATACAGGTTCTCTGTTGATGCCGTTCTCCTGTATGCCTTTGCTGAGATGAAATATGCAAGGCGCATTGCAGACCTCGGAACTGGGTCAGGAATAATCGGACTGCTCCTTGCGAAGAAATACAGGCATTCCGAAGTTGCACTGGTCGAGCTTCAGGAGTCCCTTTATAAGCTCGCTGTAAGAAATGTCAGACTGAACGGTCTCGATGACAGGGTCAGTGTCACACAGGCTGACATCAAACACCTGAGGGATAAATTCGATTATATGTCCTTTGACATGGTGGTCTCTAACCCGCCTTTCAGAAAACCCTCTACAGGCAGGCTGAGCGAGGGGCAGGAGCGGGCTGTGGCCCGTCATGAGATAGCGCTTAAGTTCAGTGATCTATCCTTGTCAGCTTCTTATCTGCTTAAGGCCAAAGGCAGGTTTTTCATGATATATCATCCCGGCCGCCTTGCAGAGGTTTTCGAGTCTCTGCGGTCAGCGCGCCTTGAGCCAAAGAGGCTGCGTTTTGTGCATAACAGCCAGGGTGCGGAATCAAAGATCGTATTGATAGAGGCAGTCAGGGAGTCGAGACCCGGTCTGAAGATAGAGCCTCCTCTCTTCATCTACAATCCTGACGGCTCTTACACCGAAGAGGTAAGCGCAATGTATGGGGACGGAAGATAGACGTAACTGCATTATTGGCCCATTTGCATAATTTATGGCAATATGGGCCTGCCATTCTGTATAATTAACAAAATTTTATTAAGGAGGAGAAGTTATGTCAGTTTTGCGGTTTTTGGGGGTAGTTTTCCTTGCTCTTGCAGTCCCTGCTTTTGTTTTCGCAGCTGGAGCTCATGATGGTCTTAACTGTGTAGGGTGCCACGGGATACATTCTGCAAAAGGCGAGCTGATCTTTGCAGTCGAGCCGAACAAGAAGGCCCTTAACCCGAGGACAAAGCAGCCTTTTTCAGGCACAACAGCCCTCTGTCTTGGCTGCCATGAGACGATCGAAAGAGGCGGTATGGGCATTGCAGCAGTTTCTGCGACCCACAGCCATCCGTTCAACGTAGTTCCCAATCCAAAGGTTGCCAATGTCCCTGATACTTTCCTCAGAGACAGCAAGCTTGAGTGCGTTGGCTGCCATGATCCTCATCCGTCTAACGCTAACCACAAGTACCTCAGGGTAGACACTGCAAAAGGCGGAAAGATGGGAGATTTCTGCGCAATGTGCCACAGTTCAAAGGCTGATGCTTCTTCGTCAAAGAGCATGAAGATATTCAACAGCATGGACGAGAGGAAGAATAGTTCATCAGCAGCACCAGCAGCTCCGGCCAAGAAGTAATGGATGATACAGAACAGCTTCTGCATACTTGAGGGCGTTGGAGAAAAGATAGAGAGACGGCTCTGGAAAGAAGGGGTCCTCTCATGGGACGACTTCCTGAGTGCAGAAAAGCTGATGATGTTCAGCAGCGAAAGAAAGAGGCTCTTTGATGAGAGCCTCTTTCTTTTTCAGCAGAGGCTTCAAGAATCTGACAGTTTCTATTTCAGCAAAAAGGTCAAGCGCAGGGAGCAGTGGCGGCTCTTCGACAAGTTCGGCAGCGATGCTGTATGCCTCGACATAGAGACGAGCGGACTTCAGCCGTACAGCGGAGGCTATGTCACAATGGTAGGCCTTTATGACGGCTTTGATTACAAATGTTTTGTCCATGGCAAGAACCTCACTGTCGAAAACCTCAACAGCGAACTGCGCAGGTACAAATGTCTCATAACCTTTTATGGCGCTGCATTTGATATACCCTTCCTTCAGAGGACAATGAGAGGCGTCGAATTCGATATCCCCCATTTTGACCTCTGTTTTGCTGCCAAAAGACTGAACATGCATG
>Ga0233425_10009499_pt1 | contig 12289 bp, 8 predicted proteins | sample Watercolumn_Towu_2_FD_181712 | JGI IMG/M metagenome (GOLD analysis project Ga0233425, IMG submission 181712) | Freshwater microbial communities from Lake Towuti, South Sulawesi, Indonesia - Watercolumn_Towuti2014_140_MG | ecosystem: Environmental > Aquatic > Freshwater > Lake | place: Indonesia...
TCGAACACGCCCGACGACGGGGCCTGCGACGACGGGAACATCTGCTCGCAGAACAAGTGCGAGGCGGGTTCCGGGTGCGTTGCTGCCGACACGGAGCCCGGCCCCTGCCAATGGCCTGGCAACTGGTTCCTGTCCGCCCAGAATCCCGTGCTCGTGCCTACCCCCACGGACCCGGACCAGGGGGCGGACAATGTCTACGCCCCGGACGTCCTCTTCCATGACGGCAAGTGGTGGATGTGGTACGGCGGCCAGGGTTCCGACGGCCACGACTCCATCTTCGTCGCCTGGAGCAGCGACCTCGTCTCCTGGAGCAAGCACGCTTCGGCCGGAAACCCCGTACCGGTCGTGGATCATGGCGGTGCCAACCATGTCAACGATCCATCCGTGGTGCATGTGGGCGGCACGTTCTACATGTACTACACCGAAGCACCGACCGGGGAAAACGACCGCATCTACCTGGCCACGTCTGCGGATGGCATCTCCTGGACAAAGAAGGGGATGGTGCTCGACGTGGGCGCCCCAGGGTCGTGGGAGCCCGACCGCGTGGGCAGGCCCTCCGTGCTCTACGAGGACGGGCAGTTCCGCATGTGGTACGACGGCCAGATCTACGGCGTGGCCCGGCACGTGGGGTACGCAACCTCGCCGGACGGCTACAACTGGACCAAGCATTCCGGAAACCCGGTGCTGCTCCACCAGGGAGCGGTCGACGTGGACCGCGTCGGCGACTGGTACGTCCTCCTGTCAGAATCGGGAAACGGGACCCTGCTGTTCGTGGCCAAGAACCCCGCCGAGTGGACCTCCCTGGGGCAGCTGTTCGGCAAGAGCGGGCAGGGCTACGACGCCTACGGGCAGGTCACTCCGTTCCTGCTCGTCGATGGCGGTGCCGCCAAGGCGATCCTGTTCGGGGGGGCCTCCCACTCCTGCTGGTGCAAGAACCGGATCGCACTGGCCCTTCCCGACGGCAGTCCCGACATCGAAGGGTGCAACGGATGCCTGGTCGGCTATTCGGATTGCGATTCCGCGTGCGCGGCTGCGGGCAATTCCGGAGGATGGTGCGCCGCCCCCGGTTCTCAAGACCCCTCCGCCTGCTGCGCCTGCTTCTGATTCGCCCCGGAATGGCGGCAGGGGCGCTCCTTGCCTTGCCGCAGGCCGGTGCCTTTGGTATCATCCCGGCTGCCTGTGAGGAGGTTTCGGATGCTACGCTCTCTGACTGCGGCGATGCTCCTGTTTGTTGCGCTCCTTGCGCTGCCCGCCCTGGGGGCCGTGATGGTCCGCATGACGCTCGACGATCTCGTGGGCGAATCGGACCTCGTCGTTCGGGGGACCGTGTTGTCATCCAAGTCGTTTCTCGATTCCAAGACCGGCAAGGTGATGACCACCCACCAGGTTCGGGTCGACGAGACACTCAAGGGCAAGACGGCATCCCAGGTTGCCGTGGTCACGTTGGGAGGCGAGCTCGAGGAGATCGGGCAGATCGTCCCTGGTGAAGCCCGCCTGGACGAAGGAGAAGAGGTGGTTCTCTGCCTGGCATCGGGTCCCCTCGGGTACTCGGTCGTGGCCATGTCCCAGGGCAAGTTCCGGGTCGTCAAGGAGGGCACACCCACCATGCTTCGCCGCGACCTGGGCGACATCCTCTTTGTCGGAACCAAGAAGGGAAGCGTGCCCGCGCAGGACAGCATCGCGCTGGACACGTTCAGGGAACTGGTTCGGAGGGTCTGCAAGTGATCCGCAGGCCCCAAGCGAGCCTCTCGGCAGTGGCGCTCATCCTGGCCCTCGTGCTGGCCCCGTCGTGGGCATCCGCCTGGAACCAGACGAAGACGAGCAAGGGCAAGCTCGTGCAATGGTCCTCCGCCTGCCACGCATACTACGTCAACGAGGAGGGCAGCCACCAGGTCGATGACGGGAGCGACCTGGACGCGGTCCAGGCCTCCTTCCAGGCCTGGACGGACGTGGAGTGCAGCTCGCTGGCATTCCAGTTCGCGGGGGAGACGAACTTCGCAACCACCGGCTACTCGCTGGAGGAATCGCCGATCAACCTCGTGGTCTTTCGCGACAAGAAGTGGCCCTACACGCAGCGGCCCGTCGCTTTCACCGCTGTCACCTACAACAAGGATGACGGGCTCATCCTCGATGCGGACATCGAGCTGAACGAGCAGGACTACGCGTTCACAACCACTCCGGACAAGGAGCACTGGAAGATCGACCTGCAGAACACGCTCACCCACGAGATCGGTCACACTGCGGGACTCGATCATTCGACCCTCGAAGACTCGACCATGTACTTCCACGCGGCCCCGGGAGAGTCGAGCAAGCGCACCCTCGAACAGGACGACACCGACGGCTTGTGCACGCTGTATCCCGAGGACGGGAAGGAGAAATGCACCGTGCTCGAGCCGCAATACCTGTTCATCGATTTCCCTCAAGGCAATGACCCCGGCGGGTGCTCGGCTGCCCCGATCGCACGGGCCCCATCGGAAGGGCCGTCTCGGGCCGGCCTGCTGCCGCACGGGTTGCTCCTGCTGGGCGCATCGCTCCTGCTTTGCGGGTTGCTCCTGCGAATCCTGCTCCCGTCTCGCGCTGCGGCCGGAAGGCACGGGAGGATCCTGTGAGAAAGACCCCAGCGTGGGAGCGGCCGGTGGCCGTTTCCTTCGTCCTGCTCCTCGTGGCGGTCCCGGCACCGGTTCATGCCTGGAACTACTACCTCACCGGTTTTGGAGAACCGGTCCACTGGCCCGCCTGCACCGCTGAAATCCCGTTCTGGGTCGATGCCGGAGAAATCGAGGAGATTGAATCCGACGGCGAGCACCAGGCCATTGCCGAGGCGTTTGCGCTCTGGAACGAGGTGGCCTGCGCCCCCATCGAGCTCACCGTGGCCGGCTACAAGCCCGATCCCGTCGTCGAGTGGGTCGAGGGGGTCACCCAGAACGTCGTCGTGTTCGTGAATTCCGGCTGGTCGGTGGACCCGCTCAAGCAGACCTACGTGGCCCTCACCACCTTGAGCTACAACCCGACCACGGGCGAGATCGTCGATGCCGACCTGGCGTTCAACGCCGAGCACTTCGAGTTCTCGCTCTGCGGTGCCGGCCAGGAGGACAGCAGCGCCCAGGACTTCCGGTACGTGGCCCTGCACGAGGCCGGCCACATCTTCGGACTCAACCACTCCAATGACCCGCTGTCCATCCTGTTCGTCCAGGATTCCACCTGCATCGACGGCCCCGGTCACTACCTGACGCCCGACGACGAAGAAGGGCTCTGCTTCTACTACGGTGACCCGCAGAACCTCACGTCCTGCGCCGAGGGCGGGGATGCTGAGCCCGTCCAGGCCGATTCCACACCGGAACCCGGCGTTGAAACTGCGCAGCCCCCTGCGGATTCAGCACCGGACGAGGACGGGAAGAAGGCACCGGACTGCGGCTGCCGCACCGGGACCGGTCGTGCAACGTTTCCCGCAGCCGGCCTCCTGCCGCTGCTGCTCCTTGCCGGATTGTTGGCCACCCTGAAAACCAGGTATCGAGGGAATCCATGAGTTGCTTCGTCTTGTCCGGTTCCGACCGCATCCTTACTGCGTTCCTGCCGTTTCTTGCCCTGGCCCTGCTCGCTGCGGCCCCCGCCCGGGCGCAGACCCCGCCGGACCAGTCGCTGCGGGGGTGCAAGCAGAGCGACTTGCGGAAATGCCCCGGGTTCTCCGACCTCGAGAAGAAGGCGGAAACCTCTCCGACGCTGCTGCTCGACCTGGCCCGCAGCGACCATCGCAACGGTCAGCTCGCATCGCTCCGGATCATGGAGAAGCGGGGACCGGACGTGGCGGCCCTCAAGGCCCTCCTGGATTCCAAGGAGGCCGATGTCGTCACGCAAGCCATGACCCTGGCCGGGAACACCGGCCAGAAGGAGCTGGCACCGCTGATCCTCGTCAAGACCCGCAGCGCGGCGGAGAAGGGCCCGGAGGAGGTCCTGCTGCGGGGAATCGCCGTGCTGGGAATGCTCAAACACGACGGTGCAGCAGATTTTCTGACCCAGAAGGTGGCCGATCCGTCGGCAAGGGTCTCTCGTGCCGCGGTGCAGGCCCTGGGCAAGGTGGGAGGCACGGGGGTTCTCGACCTGCTGACCGGGCGGGCCCGCAACCAGGCCCTCTCCGTGAGCAGCCGCAAGGCGGCAATCGCAGGTCTGGGTGCCCTGAAGGACAAGGACGGGCTGGCGGTGCTCGTGGACATCACCCGAAAAGAGGAAGGGGAGCTCCGCCGGGCCGCCCTGGTTGCCATCGGCCAGACCGGTGACCGCGAGGCGGTGCCGGACCTGTTCGAGATGCTGCGGGTACCCGGCGTCGAGGCCGAGCTGTTCGATACCCTGTCCAGGCTGGGGGGCGAGCAGGCCGGCAGCATGCTCATGTCGGCCTTCGAGGACAAGAACCGCTCCGCCGAGGTGCGCTTTGCCGCGTTGTGTGCGGCCGGCCGTTCGGGACACGCTCCGGCCCTCGATCCGCTGCTTCCCTACCTGTCCGCATCAAGCTTCGACGAACGCCGTCGTGCCATCGAGGCGGTGGCCGGAATCCCCGGGGACGGTGCCGTCGGCGCCCTCCTCGAACGCATCCGCAAGGGGAACGAGCAGGAGCGCCGCCTCGCATTCTGGGCCATCCAGTCGGCCACGGGCAAGGCGCTCGATACCGAGCGGGCCGTCCAGGATTACCTCGAGTCCATCCTCACCCGCTAGCGGATGCGCCACCGGAACGGCCCGGCGGCGGCAAAGAGGGGTGCAGCCGCAAGGCGCGAGGCCGGACGACGACTGAGGCGTGGCCCAAGCCACGTCGCAAGGAGGAGCCGGCCGATGAACGTGGCGGATGCGCCCCAATCTGCCGCCGCTAGTCTTCCGTGGGAAAAACTTCGCAGGACTCGTCCGGCCGGGACTGCTCGCGAAGCTTCGCCTCCAGCTCGACGGTCCCCTGGCGAGGCACGGTGACGTAGCGCCACCAGCGGTCGAACCCTTCCTTCTTGAAGCAGATGAGGTGCTTTCCCTCGGTGGTGTCGATCTCCTTGACCGAAATCCCTGCGACCTTGGTATCGACGAACACCTTGACCGAGTCGGACGGCAGGACTTTGATCTTGATCTTGCCCCTGTAGATGATCTTGTCGAGGCGGATGGCGACGCTCTTGACCTCCCCCGGCTGGAGGATCACGCTGGACTTGTGGTTCTCGTAGTCGGTGTAGGACGACTCGAGCACGTAGTCCCGGTTGGAGGCGACCTTGAGCTCGAAGGTCCCCTTGCCCACGGGGATTCCGTCCACGGTCACCTCGGCATCGGCCGGCTCCACCTGGACTTTGAGGGTGGCGGGCTTGTACATGGCCCGCTCCTGCTTGGTGCGGGCCTTGAGGATCTCTTCGGCATCGGTGAGGTAGTCGGCCTCGAGATACAGGTAGGCGGTGTAGTAGAAGACCGCGTCGTCGGGCAGCTCGAGGAACGACGAAACCTGGGCGAGCGCATGGGCCGCCCGTGCGTTCCTGTTGTCCTGGACCAGTGCCTCCTTGAAGGTCGCGTAGGCCCCCTTGAGGTTCCCTCTCTGGACCTGCTTGAGCCCCTTCTCGATGATAAGGTCGATGTCCTCGGCCAGCACCTGGGCCGGCAGCATGCACAGCAGGAGAACGGCCAGAACGGCTCGCTTCATTTCGATCCCCCTTCTTCAGCCAGGGCGGGCGGCTCCGGTATGCCGATCCCGCCGGTCACACGATTGTAGTACAAAGCGGCATACCCTGGCGACTGGTTTTTCTGGAACGCGGTGATGACGATCTGGTTCACGCCGGAATCCAGAGCGAACTCGAAGCGGAAAGGCACCTGGTGCTTCTCCGGGGGCAAGTCCCCCAACCAGACCATCCCGACCTTGCGGCCGTTCAGGAACAGGGCCACGCCGCATTCCTTCGCCGAATGGCCGATTCCGAAGTCCACCTGCCCGGCCAGCGTCATCCGGTCGGCCGTCCCGAGAAACGCCTCGGGAATCCGCCGCTCGATTCGCACCGCGGGCTCCAGCACCACCCACGTATCCACGTACGTCGCCTGCCGGCCCGGGTTGGCCGCGACCAGTGAGCCCTTCGGTGCCCAGGCCTCTCCGGCCCCCGGAAGGCGCACCCGCAGCCAGTCCCCCAGCTCCTCGAAGGCCTCGACCGAGCCGTCGCTCATCAGCAGACCGGCCACGGGGGCCTGCGGGTGCGGCGCAATCCGGAGCGGCAGCGGAGGCTGTTCCGGGGCCAGCCAGCGGCGTATGGCAACAGGCTTTGCCCCTTCCTGGACAACGGGCAGCTCCTGGGTCCCGGACACGTGCCTTCTCGATGTGATGTCCACGATCCCAAGCTCGAAACGCCAGATCCGATCCTCGGGAACGGACTGCGCGGTCAGTGCGAACTTGACCGGGAGGTCGGCCCCCTTGTCCAGCTTCTCGAACTCGGCGCGGCCGGAATTGACATACAGGGCCGGACCGGAAAGGTCCTTGGCCGTTGCCAGCCCCTTCTCGAGCGCTGCCCGCCCCACGTTCCGCACCCGGACCAGGATGTCCACGGCCTCTCCCACCTGGAACATGCCATCGCGGTTTCCTGCTGCATCATCCAGTCGATAGGAAAGGGCCAGCCGGGGCCTCGGGGATTCCCTGCAGCCGATGGCCGTGGTAGTGCCGGCCAGCACGTCGTCGCTCCCGGACAGGAGATCCACGAACACCTGGTCCATGCGGGCCGGTGACGACACGGGCATCTTGAAGCGGATCCGGCAGGACGAGGCCTCCCCGGGGGCGAGCGTGCCGATGAGACAGCTCCTCCGGTCGAGGCGGCCGGCCTCGGACTCGGTGCGGACGAACAGCCGGGGAACGGTCCGGTCCCCCTGGTTGCGGACCGACACGAGGATCGTCCCCTCCTCTCCGCCCGACAGCCACTCCCGCTCAGGCCGGGCCACGAGATCCAGGCTCGGCCTTGCCGGGACCTCTCCGGGGGTCCAGTCCTTCCCCTCGGTCAGCGCCAGCTCTCCGATGACCTCCTCCTCCCACTCGGCAAGCCCCTCGAGCAGGGGCAATGCCTTTTCCAGCATGGCGGAGGCCGTCCGCCCGGGAGCATGGCTCAGCACCGACCAGGCCAGCAGGATCTCGTGGTCGATGAACACGGCCTCGTAGTCGTCCGGGTCGGGTTCCTGCTGGTCTTCCACGTAGTGCATGAAGAACACCGACGGTTCCTGGACAGGACGGGCCGACGTGCGCCCGAGGTGATAGGGCAGCGCCCCTTCGCCCGCAAAATCATCGGCAAACGAAGGCAGGCGCACCCCCTTGGACGTCCCCACCCGCCTCAGCTCCACGTGCGGCTCGATGCCGGCCCCCTGAATGACCTCCATGTCCGGGCCCACGTACTGTGCGACGGTCAGCTTGAGCGCCCCCCGCTCCAGCTCGTTGACGTACTGGACCGACCCTTTCCCGAACGTCCGCTGCCCCATGACCAGCGCCCGGTTCCGGTACTTCAAAGCCCCGGTGACGATCTCCGACGCGCTGGCGCTCGAATGGTCCACGAGCACCACCAGCGAGCAGTCCTCGTAGCGGTCCCCATCCTCGGACGTGTCCGTGTCCTGGCCACGACGGACCTTTTCCACCGTGGTCACCACGTTCCCCTCGGACAGGAACAGGTCCGCAAGCTTGATGGCACTGCTCATCACGCCGCCCGAGTTGCCCCGGAGATCCAGGATCACCCCGGCCGGTGCGTGGTGCGGCCAGGCCGAATCCAGGTACTTCCGCACCTCGTCCGCGGTGGACTGCTGGAAGTTCTTCACCCGGACGTACGCCACCAGCCCGTCGAGATCCCTGGCCTCCACGCTGGCAACCTCGATGACCTCCCGGGTCAGCGGCACCGCCCGAGGTTCCCCCTTTCCGTCCCGCACGATCCACAGCGTCACTTCCGTCCCCGGCTTGCCGCGCAGCCTCGATACCGCCTCGTTCACCAGCAGATTGACCGTACTCTCCTTGTCGATCTGCGTGATCCAGTCCCCCTTGACCAGCCCCGCCCTCGATGCCGGCGTCCCCGGCATGACCGACATGACCGTCAGCTTCCCGGACCGCACCGAGATCACGATCCCCAGCCCGCCGAACGACCCCTCCGTGCTCAGTCGCATGTCCTTGTACTCGGTCTCGTCCAGGTAGCTCGTGTGTGGATCGAGGACCGTCAGCATCCCCCGGATGGCCGCATCTTCCAACTCCCGGGATTCCTTCTCTTCCGGCGCAAACGCGGCAAACACCTCCGAAAGCTGCCAGACCACCTGGAAGAGATCCTCGGCCCCTCCGATGTCGAACGCCACGGTGCGCCCCCGCATCCGGACCTCGATCCGCTCGGGAAGCGCCTCCGACGGCGTGGAGCCCTCCTCCAGGTCCACGGCCGGCGTGATCAGCACCCAGTCGTACTGCTCGGCCATTCCCTGCAGCGCGGCCAGCAGCATCCGGTGCGCGTCGAGCCTCACCTGGAACGCATAGTGCTCTCTCAGCAGGCTGGCCGCCATGCTCAGCTCGACCAGCGGATAGTCCCCCGGCGACAGCTCGTCGTCACTGTCCGGAGTGTAGCGGAAGGCCGTACCCCGATCCGGGTAGTCCATGAGCGCAGCCAGGATCCCCGCGGCCACGAAACAGCCCACGGCAATCCCCGTCCTCAGATCCGGAAGCCGCCGAAACACGGCCTACCCCTTCACCGAGCCGGCCGTAAGCCCGCCGACCAGGTTCTTCTGCAACGCAAAGAACAACGCCATGACCGGAATCGACACGATCACCGAGGCCGCGGCAAACAGCTCCCACTGGATCTCCTCGCCCACGTACTTCTGGATCTCCACCGGCAACGTGTACGCCAGCGGATCCGTCATGAACGTGTAGGCCAGCAGGAACTCGTTCCAGGCCGTCATGAAGCTGAACAGCGCGGTCACCGCAATCGCCGGGGCCGCCAGCGGCAGCATGATCTTCCAGAAGATCAGGAATTTGCCGGCCCCGTCGATGACCGCGGATTCTTCCAGGTCCTTGGGGATGGTGTCGAAATACCCCTTGAGCATCCACACGCAAAACGGGATGGCCGTAGTGCTGTACACCAGAATCAGCCCCATCTGGCGGTTGAGCAGCCCCAGCTTCTGCATGACCACGTAGAGCGGGATCATCATCAGGATCCCGGGGAACATCTGCGACACGAGAAACGAAAGCAGCCCCGCCTTTCGCCCCGGAAACTTGAACCGGGAAAACGCATAGGCCGCGGTACACGCCAGCACGATCCCCAGGACCGTCGTGGCGGCCGAAATCACGATGCTGTTGAGCAGGTGATGGCCAAACACCCACTCCCCCCGCTCGGATCGCGTCACCACCGTCACGAAATTGTCCAGGGTCGGGGACGACGGCAGCAGCGACAGCGTGGCCAACCCCTTGCGGTCCCCCGAAAACGCCAGCTTCAGGACGTAGAAGAGCGGCGTCAGCGTCAGCAGGGTGAACACCGCCAGGAACAGGTTGGTGCCGACGATGGCCAGGATTTCCCTTCCCCGATGCTTCATTCAAACGCCCCCTGCGTGGCCCGGGTGACCCGGTTGGTCACCAGAGTGTACAGAAGCAGGATCACGAAGATAAGCACGCAATAGGCCGCGGCCACTCCGTACTGGTTCAGCTCCGCGAAGAACCGGTACGCCTCGGTGATCAGGATGTTCGTCTTGTTGTCCGGCCTCCCCCGGGTCACGAGGAAGATGATGTTGAACATGTTGAACGTCCAGATGGTCCCCAGAATGATGGCCGGGAACAGCGCAGGCTTGAGCAGCGGCAGCGTGATGAACCGGAACTTCTGCCACCGGCTCGCCCCGTCCATGTCCGCTGCCTCGTACATCTCCGTCGGGATGCTCTGGAGCGCACCCATCGAGACTACCATCATGAACGGGAACCCCAACCACGTGTTCGTCGCAAGGGCCGCAAAGAAGTTGGTCCAGAAGCTCGGCCCGAACCAGGATACCGGCTCGATTCCCACCGCCTCCAGCATCAGGTTGATTGCCCCCATCTGCGACGTGAACATCCACTTCCACACCAGCGCCGTGATGTAGTTCGGAACAGCCCACGGCACAATCAGGAGCACCCGGAACAGCCCCCGCAACCGCACCCGCTGCCCCACCAGGATCAGCGCCAGGAACAACCCGATGACCACGTGCAGAACCACGTTCGACACCGTCCACAGCACCGTCACGCCCAGCGTGAAGTAGAAGTTCGTGTCCGACTCCGCGGACGGGAACAGGATGTCCCGGAAATTCTCCATCCCGACGAACTCGTAGTCCGTGTTGAAGAACCCGAGCCCCACCCCCATCAGGAACGGAACCAGCACCAGCACCACCATGCCCGCCATCGCCGGTGCCACGTACGCGTAAGTCCCCGGCATGGTCACCATGCCCTGGACCAGCTCGCTGAGCGGCAGGAACACCACCGAACACACCGCCAGGACCAGGAACAGCACCAGGAGCGTCGGAAACGCCCGGTCGAGAGCCACGGAGGATGCGACCGATGCAGACTCGATGCAGGCCAGGCACATGGTCGATGGTCCCCTCGACTGCGCTCGGGGCAGGCTTTGGTCGACGGTCGCCGATGCACCGGCCGGGGGAGATGCCTCCGGGCGGAAACCAGTCGGACCGGCTAGCCCACTTTCCCCCAAAGCCGGAGCTTTCGCGGAGACCACGTCGAGCCCCTCGGCAGGTGCCCGGAAGACATCGGTCCACAGAGCATCGAGATCCGCAATGGCAGCGGGATTCACCGGCAGGACCCGGTTCACGAACAGCGTGGCTGCGGAATCCCGCGCAGCCAGGAACGCATCCGCCTTGGCAGACTCGTCACGAGCGACCAGCAGAGCCGACAGCAGCAGCGCGGCCACCGATGCCGAGACAAAGGCCACGAGAGGTTTCTTGAGCCAAGCCATCATGCCCAGGAACACAGCCAGGAATGCCGCCAAGATCCCCGCTGCCGCCGGCAGAGCAGAGGGCGCCGGAACGGCCCGGATCACCTCCGCTGCCGCAAGCCCCAGGAACCGCCCGCTTACCACCACGGGCCAGGCACCGACCACCCTCTCCCCCTGCCGCCACACCAGCGCTCTACGGTCGACACGGTCGAGGATGCTCCCGCCCGCCGGACCGACGGCCGCACCAGCCTCGGTACCCCGGCCTCCATCCTGGCCTGCCTCGGTACCCCGGCCTCCATCCTGGCCTGCCTCGGCCCCAGCCCTGGAGTCCTTCTCACCAGCCGGGCCGCTCGGCCCTGCAGCCTCGCCGGCAAGCCTGCGGTCGAGCCCCGCGCACAACGTGACCAGCCGCTCGTCGTCCGTCCCCTCGGCCTGCCCTCCCATCGACACGGTCACACTGGCCGGCCGCGAGACGTTTAACCCCGGAACCACCTGCCCCCGACGCACGAACAGCAGCCGAAGCGCACCCCCTTCCTCCAGCAGCGGCCGCTCCCGCTCCACCACCGCAGTGACCGCGGCCTTCTCGTCGGAACCGAGCAGCGACGCAAGCTGCATCGCAGCCGCCAACGCCCGAAACTCCTCGCTACGATGCTCCTGGCCCGTGGATACGTAGCGCTGCACGCCAAGCCCGGCCAATGCCGCGGCAATCGCCAGCACGAGGGCAGCAACGAGGCAGTGGTGCAGGCTCGGGCGCATGTCCTACTTCGTCCCCATGGTCGAAATGTCGTGAGCTACCTTGGCCTGCGCCTCGGCCAGCGCCGTCTTCGGATCGGCACCGCCGAACACAGCGTTGCGCAACGCATTGTCCACCGTGGACCAGACCGCCTGCATTTCCGGGCGGGAGCTCATGATCACCGTGTTGCCCGCCTGGCGCCGGAAGACCTCGAGGGCCGGGTTGGCGGTCCGGGTCAGCCCGGCATCCTCGTACACATCCAGGTTGGCCACGAGCTGATCCCCTTCCACGAAGCGCACCCGGGCCGCTTCCGCGCTCACCAGGTACCGCATGACCTGGAAGGCCGCTTCCGGGTTCTTGCTGCCTGCGGACAGGAACACCCCCTCCGATCCCAGGAACGGCTTCATCGGCTTGCCCGGTGCCACCTCCGGCAGCTCGGCCACGCCGTACTCCACCCCGGGATCCACCTCCCCCAGGAACCACGGCCCCTTGATCACGAACGCCGCCTTCCCGGAGTTGAACAGGAACGTCCCCATCGTGTCGTTCAGGTCGGGCAGAATCCCCGCAGCCGTGAACAGCTCCCGGACCAGCTCCACCGATGCCAGGAACTCCGGCGTGTCGATGTGCGGGCCTCCCTGCTCATCCAGGATTGTTG
>Ga0233425_10009500_pt1 | contig 12288 bp, 12 predicted proteins | sample Watercolumn_Towu_2_FD_181712 | JGI IMG/M metagenome (GOLD analysis project Ga0233425, IMG submission 181712) | Freshwater microbial communities from Lake Towuti, South Sulawesi, Indonesia - Watercolumn_Towuti2014_140_MG | ecosystem: Environmental > Aquatic > Freshwater > Lake | place...
TGAGCGCGTTCAGTTCGTTGGCGTATGTGAGCATCTCCGACATCGGAACCTGCGAAATGATCTTCTGGTTTCCCCCGGCCTGCGGCTCCATGCCCTGCACCTTGCCGCGCTTCGAGTTCACGTTGCCGATCACATCGCCCAGCACATCGTCCGGCGTGAGACGGTTTCCACCTTCATCACCGGCTCAAGAATAACCGGCAAGCACCCCGTCCTTGATGGCCTCGTTCAGCCCTTTCTCAACCGCAGGAATATACTGGCGGGGAACTGGTCGGCAACGTCTTTTTCGGAGCGGGCTATCAGTGCATGTGTCGCTCTTTTGTTCAGTTGTCGGACTAATGTTAAAGCTCAGCGGCAGAGCGTTAGCGGAGTCCGCTGGAGCGATTTGTTAGGCAGTTATCTGCGGAGCTGCTTTGCTAACAACCTGCCATCGTGCCTCAATGGTGTCCGCTGACAAATCAGCACCACAATCCCATTCGATAAAATATCCGCCATTAACAACCTTCATAAATTCGCTATGGTCTCGAAGATCTTCAAACGCCTCATATCCCAGATAGGGACTGACATCAAAACTGCCGACGCGACCGTCGTCTGCAACGATGGACAATATCCAATTGGGCTGTGGATGGAGTTCTGCAATTCTCATTGGTCAAGTCCTTTGATTGGAAAGGGTTTCTTGCCGTTTACAGCCAAGTTCCAGTCAGCAAGCAAATCTTCTTGATGAATCTCGATCCATGCGACAACCAGTTTGTGCTTGTTCGGCGGCAGTCCACCCGCCAGAAGCGTTCCATCAAGAATTGAGTACACTGCTACTTTTCCTTGGTAATCGGCGTGTATGTGTGGCACGTGATGTTTCTCGGTATCTCGAAAGAACATCCGAATGAGAATCCCATAAAACATGGAAATCGTTGGCATGCTGTCTTCGTCCTCTATGCTGCTGCCTGATGTGCCTAACGAGAGTTCGGCTTTTCGAAGATGAACCATGTGAACACACGGTCTTCGTCTTCACGCGGCTCTCGGTCACGACGGACCTTGCCCGTTGCAAGGGTTACAAAATCGTGCGCTAAGAGAAACTCAATAAAGGCGAAGCACTCCATAACCTCGATGGAATGCCGAAAAGACTCGGTCGAACTCCGAACTGTTAAGAATGCTCTATCACTAGGTGATTCAAATGGCTGGATTTCCACATCCACGAGGCGACAAGAAAGAAGTTGGGCATATTGGTTCTTGCGTTCTGCCCTATCTCTGGTGTCTTGGTCTTTCAGTACGCCTTGAATTTCACTCATTCCAGCCTCCTGGACACCATCCGGCATTGCTCTGTCTATCTCTTCGCACAGACCATCAATCTCTCTGAACAGGTCGTGAGGGCTTTTTCCGCTCGACTGACTACCGTTCATAGCGATCTCCTCCCGATTCCTAACAAGTGATTAACTGGTTTCTCGTTATCCGCACTTGAAACCCTGAAATTTGGCAGATTATCCCCCACTGTCCCCTACGATGCTTTTACGTTAGCCGACGGGCCTGCCGGTTCCGGCAGGCCCGTTAGGTTGTGATACCCCCCCTATTCTTCCGCCTTTTCCTTACGGGTCTTGGCGCGTTCCTCGATTATCTTCTGCGATATATGCGCGGGCGCTTCGTCGTAGTGCGAAAACTCCATGGTGTAGATGCCGCGCCCGCTGGTGAGCGCGTTCAGTTCGTTGGCGTATGTGAGCATCTCCGACATCGGAACCTGCGAAATGATCTTCTGGTTTCCCCCGGCCTGCGGCTCCATGCCCTGCACCTTGCCGCGCTTCGAGTTCACGTTGCCTATCACATCGCCAAGCACATCGTCCGGCGTGACCGTCTCCACCTTCATTACCGGCTCCAGAATAACCGGCTTGGCCATCGGCACGGCCTTCTTGAAAGCAAGCGACGCGGCAACCTTGAACGCCATTTCCGATGAATCCACAGTGTGGAACGATCCGTCGTACAGTGTCGCCCTGATGTCCACTGTGGGATAACCGGCAAGCACACCGTCCTTGATGGCCTCGTTCAGCCCTTTCTCAACCGCCGGGATGTACTGGCGGGGAATCGCGCCGCCCACGATTTTGTCCACGAACTCGAACCCGCTGTTGCGCGGAAGCGGCTCGAACTCAACCCAGCAGTCGCCGAACTGCCCGCGCCCGCCGGACTGTTTCTTATACTTGCCCTGCACCTTCGCGCTGCCCTTGATCGTCTCGCGGTAGGCTATCTGCGGCGTCTTCATCACAACCTCGGTTCCGAACTTGCGCTTCAGGCGGTCGAGTGTGACCTCAAGATGCACCTGTCCCATGCCGCCCAGAATCATCTCCTTGGTCTCGGTGTCGATATGGAAATTTAACGACGGGTCTTCGTCCAGAATACGGTGCAGGCCGTTACTGACCTTATCTTCCTCTCCCTGATTTTTTGGCGCGATGGCGTAGGAAATCAGCGGATCGGAGAACTCTATCGACGGCAGGATTATCGGCGCGTTTTCGTCGCATAGGGTGTCGCCGGTGGATGTGGCCTTCAGCTTGGCGACAGCCGCGATTTCGCCGGGGCCGACCTGACCCACCGGCATATGCTTCTTTCCCTGCATATAGAAGATCTGGCCGATGCGCTCCTTCGCGCCCTTTGTGGAATTGAGCACGTTCGAATCGGCCTTCAGCACGCCGGAATACACGCGGAAAAGCGTGAGCTTTCCGGCAAACGGATCGGCGATGGTCTTGAACACCTGCGCGCTAAACGGCTGATCGGCTGCGGGCTTGCGCTCGTGCTGGCTGTTGTCCTTCGGATTTGTGCCGAGCACCGGCGTGATCTTGGCCTTGATGTCGGGCGACGGCAGGCAAAGCAGAATCGCGTCCAGAAGCTGCTCCGTGCCGATGTTGGCCGTTGCCGCGCCGCAGACCACCGGAATGAACCGGCGGGTGTTCGACGCGTCGCGAATGCCGCTCAAGAGTTCGTCCTCCGATAGCTCGCCGCCTTCCAGGTATTTCTCAAGAAGCGAGTCGTTCGATTCAGCTATGCGCTCCACCATGCGCTTGCGGTAATCCTCGGCCTGCTCGCGCACGTCGGCGGGCATGTCGATGGCCGCTCCTTTGGCGTCGGTGGCCGTCATTCGTATCAGATCGACAAGACCGGAGAAGGTTTCACCCGCGCCTATCGGCATCTGAAGCGGAAACGCCGGGGTTTCGTAAATCTTCTCGATCTCGCTCAGGGCGTTTTCGAAATCGGCGTTCTCCTTGTCCATCTTGTTCACGAAAACTATGCGAGGAATTTCGTACTTGCAGGCGTAAGACCATATCTTCTGCGTCTCGGCCTTCACGCCCGAAAGCGCGCTTACGATTACCACTGCGCCATCCATCGCGCTCATGCTTGCCTTGGTGTCTTCGAGAAAGTTGATGTAGCCCGGAGTGTCGAACAGATTGATGCGGTGGCCGTTTCGCTCAACGAAAGCAAGCGCTGTCGAAAGCGAGATTTTCTTGTTGATCTCTTCCTGCTCGAAGTCTGACACCGTGTTGCCGTCTTCAACCCGGCCCATGCGGTCGATAACCTTGCAGCTAAAAAGAATCGCCTCCACAAGCGATGTCTTTCCCGCGCCGCCGTGCGCGATAATTCCCACGTTACGAATCTTCGTCACATCGAAATTGGCCATAAGCCCTCCCAAACAGAGATTTAACGGCTATTATTCGTCAAGAATTCTTTCTATCACGGGTTGATAACCCGCCTTCCCCGCAACGTTGCTGCTCCAGCGCCTGACGGCCATGAACACCGCCGTCATCGCGGTGAAGCCGGTTCCCGCAGCCCAAAGATCGGGATTGCTTCCGGGGAAAAGGTTATCGGCAATATTTTTTCCAAGAATCGCCCCGGCCATGAGCGAAATCGCGGGCAGACCGTAAACGATCATCGTTCCCTTAAGATACATGCGCGAATGCATGACGACAAGCACTTTCTGGCCGGGCCGCGCATGGGCGGCGTTGATGGCGGTCAGGCGGCGCTCGTTCTCGTCGGAACTGCATATGGCCGACGACGGGCAGCCGGAGCAGGCGCTCTTCACGCCCACGGCAACGACCGCCTCGTTGTCGTCAACGCTCAGAACCGTGCCTTCTTCTTCAAGCGCCATGCGGTTTGCCGGAATTGGGCGGACAAGTTCTCATGCCAATTCTTTCAAAATATGTTTTGCCAGATTTTCGTCGATTTCATTATGACGCGGAACCGGCTGTTTCTTGTCGGTTGAAGGATTTTCGTACAGGTCATGCCTGCCGCCATGCCTTACAAGAACGCATCCTGCATCGGTCAGCCGTTTGACAAGGTCTTTCCGCTTCATACGGCAAATTCAAGTTTTTTGACCTCGTGCGCTTCCGGTACATCCTCCATTGTCATCAGCAGATAAGCGTCCTGCATGTTTTCCTCAAGCTCGGCAAGCGTTTCGCCCTGAGTCATTATTTCAGGACGCTCCAGCAGCTTGCCAACCCAGAAGTTCTCGCCTTTCCAGTAAACCATGGTCAGTTTGGTTTTCATGCGTAAACCTCCGCAAATACCCTGAACAATATCCATTCTTCCAGTACGTCTTCCAGTTCGTCCCTGCATTTCTCCAGCGTTGCGGCATTTGAATACACTCCGGCGCATTCGGGTATCTCGCCGTAAAAGGTTCCATCATCGGGCAGAATTTCATAATGGGCATGTTCCATCGCCTTGCGTATGTAAGTTCGGATCATGCGCAGCCCTGCCCTTCCACAACCTTCGCGTCTTCACGCAAAAGCTTGTAGTCGATGCCGTCAACCAGCGCCTGCCACGACGCCTCGATGATGTTCTCCGACACGCCTACCGTACCCCATTTGCTCTGGCCGTCGCCAGATTCGATAAGCACGCGCACGTTCGCACCCGTGCCGGTGGCCGCCGTCAGCACCCGCACCTTGTAGTCGATCAGGCTCACCTGCCGAAGCTGCGGATAGAATTTCTCCAGAGCCTTACGGAGAGCCATGTCGAGCGCGTTCACCGGGCCGTTGCCCGCCGCCGCCGTGTGCTCCACGTGACCGCCCACTTTCACCTGAATCGTCGCCTCGCTCAGCGGCTCCTCGCCCTCGCGCCGCTTTTCCACAATCACCCGGAAGCCGATCAGATCGAAGAAAGACCTGTGCAGCCCCATCGCCTTCTTCATCAGGATTTCGAACGACGCATCCGCGCCCTCGAACTGATAGCCCTGATTTTCAAGCTTTTTCAAGGACTTCACAATAGCGTCAAGCTCCGGAGATTCGGCGTCGAGCTTCATGCCGCATTCCCTTGCCTTGCGGATGACGTTGCTCTTGCCGGCAAGATCGGAAACCAGCACGCGCTGCGCGTTGCCCACAAGTTCCGGTCTGATATGCTCGTAGGTGAGCGGATTCCTTGCTATCGCGCTTACGTGAATGCCGCCCTTGTGCGCAAACGCGCTTTCGCCAACGAACGGCTGCCGCGCGAAGTGGCGCATGTTGGCAATCTCGGTGACGAACCGCGATGTGTCGCGCAACGTCTTCAACCTGTCGTCAGGAATGCAGTCCATGCCCATCTTGAGCTTCAGCGACGCGATTACCGAACATAGATTCGCGTTGCCGCAGCGCTCGCCAAGGCCGTTGATCGTGCCCTGAACCTGCACGGCGCCCAGATTGACGGCGGCAAGTGAATTGGCAACTGCAACCTCGGAATCGTTATGCGCGTGAATGCCCACCGGCGCGCCAAGCTCCGCAAGCACGCGGGTGGCAATCGTCTCAACCTCGTGCGGAAGGGTTCCGCCGTTTGTGTCGCAGAGGATCACGCAGTCGGCCCCCGCCTCCTCGGCGGCCTTCAGGCATTTGATGGCGTATTCGGGATTCGCTTTGAAACCGTCGAAGAAATGCTCGGCGTCGAAGAAGACCAGATCGGCGTGCTTTTTCAGATACCGGATAGAGTTGCCGATCAGCGCAAGGTTCTTGTCGTTCGATATGCCGAGGGCGTCGCGCACATGCAAGTCCCACGTCTTGCCGAAGATGGTGATCACCGATGTTTCGGCATCCACAAGCGCCCGCATGTTCGGGTCGTCCTCAACCTTATACCTGGCGTGATGCGTGCTGCCGAACGCCGCAACACGCGCGTGCGAAAGTTGCAGCTTCCTCACCTGCTCGAAATATTCGGCGTCTTTAGGATTCGATCCGGGCCATCCGCCTTCGATGAAATGAACGCCAAGCTCGTCGAGCTTTTGGGTAATGCGCAGCTTGTCCTCCACTGAGAAGGCGACGCCTTCCGACTGAGCGCCGTCGCGGAGCGTGGTGTCGTAGATTTCGATGGTTCGCTTGTTCATCGTTATCGGGTTGATTGCTCAGTCCGTCGCCTCGAAACCGGCGGTCGCCCCCGCATAGGGTTTGTCCAGCTCGAAAGCCTCGTGCAGCACCCGCACCGCAAGCTCTGTGTATTTCGCGTCAACCACACACGAAACCTTGATTTCCGACGTGCTTATCATCATTATGTTTATGCCGTGCGACGCCAGTGTGGTGAACATTTTGGACGCAACGCCCGAATGCGACCTCATGCCCACGCCGATTATCGACACCTTGGCGATGTCGTCGCGGCGGTCGATCTTTCTGGCGCCGAGCTTTCCGGCCGTGTCCTCGGTGGTTTTCAGCGCCTTCAGCACGTCGGTCTTCGGCACGGTGAACGATATGTCGGCGGTGCTTCCGTCGCTGGATACGTTCTGCACGATCATGTCCACGTTTATATTGGCGTCGGCCAGGCCTTTAAATATCTCGGCTGCGATGCCCGGCTTATCCGGCAGGTTCACCACCGTGATTCTCGACTGATTTTTATCGTAGGCGATACCCGCCACAACCACCTTCTCCATCTCGGCATCCTCCTTGGTAACCAATGTTCCCGGATTGTAATTGAAACTCGACAGCACCAGAACCGGCACGTTGTAGTTTTTTGCGAACTCCACCGAGCGCGTCTGAAGCACCTTGGCGCCCAGGCTGGCCATCTCCAGCATCTCGTCGTATGAAATTTTGTTCAGCTTGCGCGCTTCCGGCACGATGTTCGGATCGGTCGTGTAAACGCCGTCCACGTCGGTGTATATCTCGCACCTGTCGGCCCCTGTGGCGGCAGCTATCGCAACCGCCGAAGTGTCCGATCCGCCGCGTCCGAGCGTCGTCACGTCCTCCTCCGGACTGATGCCCTGAAACCCGGCGACTATCGGGATAAAGCCATCGGCGATGGCCTTCTTCAGGCGTTCCGCCGTTATGCGCTCTATGCGGGCCTTGGTGTGCGCGGTGTCGGTGACAAGTCCTATCTGTCTGCCGGTGAAGCTCATCGATTTCTCGCCAAGTTCCTTCACGGCAAGCGCGGTAAGGGCGCTGGAGACGCGCTCGCCGCTCGACATTATCATGTCGAGCTCGCGCTCGTCCGGCATCTCCGAAATCGTTTTGGCAAGCCCGATAAGCTTGTCGGTTTCGCCCGACATGGCCGAAACCACCACAACCACGTCGTTGCCCTGACGCTTCGTTTCAACAGCGCGGCGGGCAACGTTCTGAATCCTCTCGACATTGGCGACCGATGTTCCGCCGTATTTCTGAACGATAAGCACCTGTATTATCCTCCGGCAAGTCAGTTGATGTTCAGGCCGAACAATGCACAACGGAGAATATTTTACAGCAGGAATAACCAAAATGCCTAATCGCTTTCAGTTTGCTTTACATATGAGGAAGCGGATTGCTAAAATTGTTCACATGAGTCACAGCGCGTATAAATTGCGGCGGACAAACAAATTCACGACAAATCCGAGAGGATACGATGCAGAAGATACCGATGACTCCCGGCGGCTACAAAAAGCTCGAAAGCGAGCTGGATCAACTAATTAAAGTTGAACGGGGTAAAAACATCAAGGACATCGAGGAGGCCCGCGCTCATGGCGACCTCTCCGAAAACGCCGAATATCATGCCGCCAAGGAGCGCCAGTCTTTCATCGCGGGGCGGATAACCGAATTGCAGGCCAAGATTGCCATGGCCGAAGTGATAGACCCGTCGCGCATTGTCAGCGACAGGGTTGTCTTCGGGGCAACAGTAAGCATTATCGATATTGATACCGACGAAAAGAAACAGTACACGCTTGTGGGTCCGGACGAGGGAGACGTGAAAAACGGCAGGGTATCTATCGAATCGCCGCTTGCGCGAGCGCTCATCGGCAAGTCCGTGGGTGACGAGGTTACCGTAACCACGCCCACGCGCAGCATAGACTACGAGATTCTGGGGATTAAATTTGTCTAGATCGTTCGAGGCTGTCGTAACCGAGAACCGAGAGATGGCGGTGAACCATTTCCGCCTCACGCTCGCGCCCGGTCAGGAAGTCACCCTGCCCGCTCCCGGACAGTTCTATATGCTCGGCGTCACGGGCGGAACCGATCCGCTTCTCAAGCGTCCGTTCAGCCTGTTCCGTTTGGGGAAAAACGGCGCGATAAACATTCTTTACCGCGTCAAGGGCAAGGCGACGCAAATGATGACAGGGCTTCAGCCTGGCACGGTTCTTGACATGCTCGGCCCGCTTGGAAACGGTTTTCCCAATATTGAGGGAAAACGCCCGATTATCGTGGCCGGCGGTTTGGGCGTGGCTCCGCTTACGGCGCTGGCCGAATCGCTAAGGTTCGATTCCCCGCGCATTTTCGTTGGAGCGCGCTATGCCGGAGACGTGCTGGCAACCGACATCCTGCGCGCAATAGACAGCGATTTATCCATCTCCACGGACGACGGCAGCACGGGAAGCCAGGGGCTTGTCACCGATGCTGTCGATGAATATCTGGAATCCGCCGGAACCTCCGCGCAGGATCATGTGATTTATGGCTGCGGCCCGCGCGGAATGCTGAAGGCTCTGGCCGGTCTGGCCGGGCGTTACGGCGTCGAGGGCTACGTCTCGCTCGAGGAGCATATGGCATGCGGCGTTGGCGCATGTCTCGGATGCGTCACGAAAGCAGCCGCCGGCTACCGCAGGATATGCAAGGAAGGTCCGGTCTTCCGCATTGGCGAGGTGGTTCTATAAAGCCATGAACAGGCTTGAAACAAGCATCGGCGCGATGAAGCTGAAAAATCCGGTCATGACCGCATCAGGCACGTTCGGCTACGGCGAGGAGTATTCGAAGTTCATCGACCTCAACAGGCTTGGCGCGGTTGTGGTGAAGGGGATTTCCCTCAACCCTATGGAGGGCAACCCGGTTCCCCGTATCTGCGAGACGCCAAGCGGCATGTTAAATGCCATCGGCCTCCAGAATGTCGGTCTGAAGGTGTTCATCGAGGAAAAACTTCCGTTCCTGCGCCGGTTCGACACCAGGGTTATAGTAAACATATTGGGGAATACCGTTGAGGAATACGTAGAGCTTGCGCGGCATCTCGAAGAGGCGGCGGTTGATGCCATCGAGCTTAATGTTTCGTGCCCTAACGTAAAAAAAGGCGGAATCGCTTTCGGTACCGACCTTGCCGCCATGGGCGCACTCATTGAGCAGGTGCGGGCCGCAACCCGCCTTCCGATAATCACCAAGCTTTCGCCTAACGCGGGAAACATAGCCGAGTTTGCGCGCGTTGCCGAAAACGCCGGTTCAGACGCCGTGTCGCTGATAAATACGCTGCTCGGCCTTGCAATCAATCCGCAAACCAGACGTCCGCGACTTGCCAACATCACCGGCGGGCTTTCCGGGCCGGCCATAAGGCCGATAGCCGTGCGCATGGTCTGGGAGGTTTTTCGCAAGGTCAAAATTCCGATTGTGGGCATGGGCGGAATCATGGACAGCGACAACGCCATCGAGTTCATTCTTGCCGGCGCAACCGCCGTTGCCGTAGGAACGGCAAATTTCGTGCAGCCCGACGCAAGCGTGAAAATTGTGGACGGCATCGAACGCTACGTGGAAGAAAACGAACTGCACTCGATCAGGGAGATCGTGGGCGGCATGATAATTTAACTTCCCTCTTCTCGTTAAGAAGTGGGTAGTGGTGATGTCTCACCTCGGAAAAGCCGCCGCCACGCCTCCGTCAACCGGCAGCCCCACGCCCGTCACCGGACATTCCCGCCTGCAGAAAAACGCCACGGCGCGGCCAACGTCGTCGCCCGTCACCGGCGAATGCAGCAGGTTGCGCTTGCGGTAGAACTCCGGCAGGTCTTTCTCGTCCATGCCCCGGCTTTTGGCCCTCGACGGCCCGACTTCCCTCCAGAGGCCGGACACGTTTTCACCCTCGCCGAATATCGCGTCCGGCAGCACGGAGTTCACTCGGATGTCGTGACCGGCAAGCTCCATCGCGGCCACGCGCATAAGTTGGTGCGCCGCCGCCTTGGTGGCCGAATACGCGCCGAAATCGCCCCCCGGCGCTGTCACGTTCTTCGATGAAATCAGCACTATGTCGCCGCCAAGCTTCTGCCTTATCATCAGCGCGGACGCGGCTTTGAAAACGTTCATCGCGCCGAAGAGATTCACCTCGGCCACGCGCCGGAACTCCGCCATGTCCATCTCCGCGATAGACTGCACATGCGCCACTCCGGCGTTTATTACCACGATGTCGATTCCACCGAAACGCCTGCATGTTTCATCGAGCGCGGCCTGAACCGACGCCAAACCGGTCACGTCCATATGCAGGCCCACGGCGTCGCCTCCGGCCCCGCGCACCGCAATATCGCGCGCCTTTTCGCTGATGTCGGCAACAACCACCACCGCTCCGTCCGCGGCAAGCGAGCGCGCCACTCCGGTTCCTATCGGCCCGCCGCCTCCGGCGATAAGCGCTATCTTCCCGGCCAGCGGTTTGGGCTTTGCCTTGCCCAGTTTCGCCTGTTCGAGCGACCAGTATTCCATGTCAAAGAGATCCGACGCCGGAAGCCCCTCGTAATCGCCAAGGCATGACGAAGCCGATTTCATGCGGATTGTCTGCGACGCAAGATCGGAGGCGATGGCCGCATCCTTGCGCGTGGCTCCGGCGGCGAACATGCCGCAGCCCGGCACGAAGATAACGCGCGGCATCGGATCGAGTTTCCTCGCGCCGGTATTTCCGCGTCCGGGGCCGTGGGTCTCGAAGTATTCGTCGTAATTTTCGGCGTATCTTTCGACCGCCGCCTGTATTGCCGCCGCGGTTTCCGCGCCGCCGCTCCAGTCCGAAACTTCCAGCCAGAGCGGATACGGCTTGGTGCGGATCACATGATCCGGCGTCATAGGCCCGGCAAGCGCAGCGTTTTTGCCGGCATTGCCGGAATCCACGAATGCTACCTCGTCGTGGCCGGTGCGAAATTCCACAATCATCCGCCTGCCGGCGGATGATGACATGACCGGCATCCGTCTGTCGCCGTCGGCGGACGCGATGGCGGATCGGAGAAGCGGCGCAATGGCTGCGGCCCGCGCAAGACGCGTCGGCTCGTCCGTAACCTTTTGAGAAACGTGCCTGCCGCAAACCTTTGTGCGCGAAAGTATGAACTCCTCGGCCATGCTTACCAGTGAAATGTGGCGTTCATACGATGTTCCGGCGTCCGGCCCGAAGGTGAAAAGCCCGTGTTTCATCAGCACGAGGCCGTCGATAGTTTGGCCTTCGGCCACGGCCCTGTCGTGTATTTCCGCCACCGCCTTTGCCAGCGAGAATCCGGGCATGATGTACGGAACTATCGCCACGCGCAAGCCGAACGCCTCGCGCGCAAGCGCCTCGCCATCGGCTCTGTTCGTTATGGCAAGCACAGCCTCGGCGTGCGAGTGATCAATAAATTTATACGGCAGGAACGCGTGAAGAAGGGTTTCGACAGACGGCGTGGGAGCGGCGGCGTTGAAAAGATGCGTGCGAAGCTCGTTCACCATCGCCTCGTCCGAAAGAGCGTCAAGCGCGCGCAGCCTTCGCAGATACGCCAGATCGATGCCCGGCAGCCCTTCCGGTTCGATGGTATCCAAGTCCCAGCCGGAGCCTTTGACGAATATCGCCTCCATCGGCTCGCCGGTGAGAGTCGTCACGGTATCCTTCACAGATGTATTGCCGCCGCCGTGCATCACAAGCGCGGGTTCGTCGCCGATCAGTCGGGAAGTGTAAACCCGAAGCGCCACGGATTCGGGGCAGATCCCGGCGTATTTTGCGATATGTTTCGCGGCATCGTTGTCCGACCATCGATTCAGCATATTTCCTCCAGTTACTGCGGGCCGATATTGTGAAAAATACCACCTAACGAATAATATGGACTCCCCCTTTCAAACGGCATCGTAATGTGCCAGATTGGAAGTGCTGTAGCTATTCCAATACAAGAAGAGGAGGAGTCTGAGATGAAGGTTACCACTGTTGGGATTGACT
>Ga0233425_10009501_pt1 | contig 12285 bp, 8 predicted proteins | sample Watercolumn_Towu_2_FD_181712 | JGI IMG/M metagenome (GOLD analysis project Ga0233425, IMG submission 181712) | Freshwater microbial communities from Lake Towuti, South Sulawesi, Indonesia - Watercolumn_Towuti2014_140_MG | ecosystem: Environmental > Aquatic > Freshwater > Lake | place: Indonesia...
TCTGGAGGATTGGGGAAAGCTCCTCCGGGACAATGCCGCCTCATCGGCTATCCTGGACCGTCTCCTGCACCGAGGGTACCTTCTCAAGTTCGAGGGCAAGAGCTACCGGCTCAAGGAGGCATCCATCAGCCTGACAGAAAACAAACAAAAATCTCAAGGATGAAAAAGGAATAAGAATGGACCACTGAAAGGGTTATTGATAGACTATTCCTCTACTGTCGCCTGGGGGATTTTGACCCGGCCATAAGTGGGGGATTTTGAAGTGGCCATCGGGGGCCGGAATATCTTTGCTCGCCGGCTCTCTGCGAATCCTCCGGAGCAGTTCCAGGCCGGTCATGGTGGGCATGTTCCAATCCGTCAGGACCAGACCGATTTTTTCGCTCTGGAGAAGGGAAAGGGCCGCGGCCCCGTTGTCGGCTTCACAGATATGGTGAAAGCCGATCTCCTTGAGAACATTGCGAATAAGCTTACGCATGGTCGGAAAGTCATCGACCACCAGCACTTTCTGGTCGAAGTCGATCGCGCTTTGCATCAGTCGCCATTCCTGTGTAAGCCAACTTCAGCCATTGCCTGCAACGCGGCAGACAGGTGAAAAACGTTTGCTGATAGTTGGTTATTCCACCCAGGGACGGTTGAAGACCCAGACATGCGCAGATCGATCTTCCGGATGCGCGGCCAAGTGACGCTGCCAGGCTTCCTTGTCCGTTTCTCCCTGGCTCACCTCGACAATGGCCATGCGGAGATTATTAACCTTTTTCAACAAATCACTTTCTTTCGTTGACTTATGAGCTGTCATGGTCAATTCCTCCTCAGCCATGGTTATGCTTAGGTTGTGGACAACAGTATAAAAAACCAAGGGGTGCGCCGGCACTCCCCGTTACTGGTCCGCTGACTCACAGGAGAATTTTCTTAGGCTCTCTTTAGCCCGAAACTTGCCGAGCTCCTTCTCCTGGTCCAGCATTTTGGCGATCAATGAGTCAAAGCTGGTCATGAGGTTCACTATTATGGATCGTAATTCTTCTTGCATCTGGCTCCCGGAATTCATGACGATTTCCAGGTTTTTCCGAAAAGTTGCTGACTCCTGCTGCAGCTCTGCCAAGAGGTTGGATCTGCGAGCCTGGCAATCTACCTCTTTTTCCTGGCGGGACATGATTAAGAGATTTCTCAGGTCCTCGTTGGTCCATCCTTGCCGGCGGAGGCTGGTGAGACGGGCCAGCAGATCTGCCACCGGCGCCGGGTATTTAACAATGTCGCCAAAATTTCTAGGGGCCAGGAATCTGCCAAACTTTTTGACCAGCCGCCGCGCCTCAATGTCGTCAAGGTTGCTCTTGTGAATCACTTCGGCCAGTGTCAACCAACTATCGTTGCCCATATTCATAGCCTTCTCCCATCTTCGGGGAACCACGTCTATTTTTTCAGCCAAAAAATTGCCTGGGGCAGGATATCGTCAGCAGCGAGGACGAAATTTTCAAGTCCCCTCTGTTGGAGATAATTGCGAATTACCTTGCGCATGGTGGCGGAATCTGCCACCACCATTACCTTTAAGTTAACGCGGTCGTTGTTCTGGTCCTGGGTCAACACCCTCCTCCCGGCTAGAGGAGGTTTTCCCCCGGCCTGGCCGCAGCCTCCGCCGGGGGAAAACCATCCCTTTTGCCGCTCTCTCCGGTATCAATGCATTTCCATTAAGGAAGCCAGTTGCTCCCCGCCTAAGACGCGGTCGATATCCAGGAGAATCTTGACCCCGCCCGACACTTTGGCCATGCCTTGGATATAGTCCGTTTCCAGTGCGGTCCCGAAGCTGGGAGTCTTTTCGATATCCTCGCTTTTGATGTTGGCCACCTCGGAGACTTCATCCACCACCAGACCCATGGTCAACGGCCTGGAATGGCTATTGATCTCCACCACAATAATGCAGGTGCGGTCGGTGTACCCCTCCTCTTCCAGGCCGAATTTGAGCCTGAGATCGGTCACCGGAATCACCTTGCCCCGGAGATTGATGACCCCCTTGATAAACTGCGGGGTCTGGGGCAAGGCCGTGATGGGCATCATGCCGATGATTTCTTTGATCTTGAGGATGCCGATGCCGTATTCTTCCTGGGCCAGCCCAAAGGTAAGATACTTCCCGGCTTGGCTGGAGTTGCCCTGGGTTTCTTGAGTGCCGCTGAAATTATCTTCTTCCATGGTCTTTATCTCTCCTGCATCCGCTAGGTTTGACTTTTGATGTTTAATGGAGTGATTGGCCACCCGGCTAGGCTTTGTGCCAATCCCTCCATGCCGGAGGAGGCGATCTGAAAAGTCTTAAAAATTCTTAAACTCGCCTTCATCCATGGGAATGACCTGCTTGGGGGAAACCGCCCGGGCTTTTCCCGGCTTGGCCGCGGGCGGCGGCAGCATCACAGCCCCCTGGTGATAGGGTTCCGCCTCTTCACGTCCCCGGCGGAGCAGGGAAATCCTTTTGAAATTACCTGCCTGGGCTCTTAGTTGATTACTCCCGTTCTTGCCGCCCACCACGGCCACCAACTCCCCGACGATGCCCTTCATCTGTTCGGCCTGGGCGGTAAGTTCCTCGGCGGCGCTGGCGCTTTCTTCGGCGTTGGCGGCGTTGGTCTGCACCACCTTATCCATTTCCCCCACCGCCTTGTTGATCTGGTCCACCCCCTGGGCCTGTTCGTTGGAGGCCGCGGCGATCTCCCCCAACAATTCTTTGGACTTGACGGTGCTCGCGGCCACCTGGCCGAAGGCCTCGCCGGTCTTATTGACCAATTCCGAGCCTTCCTTGACCTTGTCAACCGTGCCTTCGATGAGGTTGGCGGTATTCTTGGCCGCCTCCGCGGCGCGCATCGCCAGGTTTCTGACCTCGTCGGCCACCACCGCAAACCCGGCTCCCGCTTCCCCGGCCCGGGCCGCCTCCACCGCCGCGTTCAGGGCCAGGAGATTGGTCTGAAAGGCGATCTCATCGATGGTCTTGATGATCTTGGCCGTCTGATCGCTGGCCGCGGAGATCTCTCGCATGGACCCGGTCAACGCGGTCATGGAGTGATTGGCCTGCTCCACCACCCGGGCGGTGTCGTTGATCAGCGAATTCGCCTCGTTGGCGTTGGCGGCATTCTGCCTGGTCATGGAGGCCATCTCCTCCAGGGACGAGGTGGTCTCCTCCAGGGCCGCGGCCTGCTCCGAGGCGCCTTGCGCCAGTTCCTGACTGGACGCGGAGACCTGGCCGGAGGCCGAGGTGACCTGCTCGGAGCCTTCGCTTAAAGCCTCAATAGCGCGATTAAGAGGTTTGGTAATGCTGCGGGTGATGAAGAAGGTGAGCAAGATACCCAGGAGAATGGCGCCGCCGCTCAAAATATAGGAAAGGTAGATGGCCTGGGCGATCTCATGCGTGGTTTCCTTTCCTCCTTGTTCCGTCAATTCCGTCTGGAACTTGACCATGTTATCGATCTCCTGGAGCATTTTAAGCTGCGGCCCCCGCACCTCCCCAACAAGCACTGCGGCTGCCTCGTCCCTTTTGCCGGCCATAGCCAGGGCCATGGTCTTGTCCACCAGAGGCTTCACCGTGTTCTGGTTATCCTTGATCCGGGACATAATTCCCCGGCCCCGCTCGCTTTTCACGGTCTTTTCCAATTTGTCATAGTTCTCCGCAAAGACGGCCCGGGCCTTGTCGATCCTCTCCTTTTGCTGCTGCTGATCCTTGGCGTCGTGGGACAGAGCCGTATTGCGAACCGCACGCGCGATGTCATTGGTCGCAATGATGAGATTACTGGCCCAGACCATCTTGGGAATCCGGTCATCCACAATCATATGGACATTTGCCTCCACCGCTTTAAACCGGGTAATGTTCAGGTAAGATAAACCGGCCAGGATGATTAAAATTATCCCGAACCCCAATGCCAACCGCGTTCCCAAACTTAATTTAGTAAAAGACATGACTTAAGACCTCCTTATATTAATCTTTATTTTTTATATTTAAAAAACGAGCTTGTCGTTTGTTATTGCTTCCCGTTGCCGACTCAATTGGGGTTCTTACTGGCTTTTTATCAAAAGAACCCTTTCCCAGATTTATAATATTTCTCTAAGTTCACCATCTTGATAGACTGTCTCAGCCTTGGTCCATTACCTGCCTCACCGCCTGAAGCAACTGTTCCATTTTATAAGGCTTGCTCAGAATTCCCCTGGCTCCGGCAGCCATGGCCTCATTGACCGTACCATTGTCACAGCCGCTCATGATAATGATCTTGGCTTGGGGGTTAATTCTGAGAAGTTCTGTTAAACAATGCTTGCCTCCCATACCCGGCATGAGCAGGTCCAGGAGCACCAGATCAATGCCGTTTTGACGCCGGCGAAAGATTTCCAAGGCTTCTTCGCCGCTCCCGGCGGGAAGCACCGTGTAACCTGACGCTTCTAACAAATCCTTGCTTATCGCGCACACACTCTCGTCATCCTCAACCAACAAGACGGCGCCTTTATTAATCTTGGTGGGGGCAATCTCTTTGTCTGGTTCATCCGGTAAAGAAACTTTTTCTTGCCAAACCGGTAAGTCGATGGCGAATATTGTTCCCGATCCAGGGGCGCTGATGCAACTTATTAAACCCCGGTGGCGATTGACGATTGCCTTGACCATAAACAAGCCCAGACCAGTGCCCTTGCCCAGACCTTTGGTGGTAAAAAAGGGCTGGAAGATCTGGGTTAACATTTCCTCCGGTATGCCGCTGCCGGTATCGGCCACCGTTAGTTGCACATATTCACCGGGCTTGGCGCCCTCCCCATGATCTGTTTCCTCGTTTAGAGTTACATTTTTTGTGGCCAGGGTTAATTTCCCCCCCGCGGGCATGGCGTCCCGGGCATTGAAGACCAGATTAATAAATAATTGTTCGATCTGCACCGGCACCGCACTGATGGGTTTTAAATCTTCCGCCAGGTCCATTTGGACCTCAATCATCCGGGGTACAGTTCTTCTTACCAGTCTCTCTACCCGCTGTATGACCTGATTGAGGTTAAGGGGCTGAAACTCCATATCGATTTGACGAGAAAAGGACAGCAGTTGCTTTACCAGCTCTGCGCCGCTCTCCGCGGCCTGCGCCACTTCTCTTAAGTCCGCGTATGTGAGTTGTTCCTGGTCCTCACCATGCATCAGCAGGTCGACGCGCCCCAGAATCGCCTGGAGCAAGTTGTTAAAATCATGGGCAATGCCGCTGGTCATGGACCCTAATAATCCCATCTTCTGGAGCTGCAGTAGCTGGTCAGAGTTCGGATCCATTTCCTGGGGCAATCTTCCATCCCCCGGGGGCAGTCCCATGAAAGCCGCAATAATTTTCCTTTGGTGACTGAGCCGTTCACTGACTTTCTGGCAGGCTTGTTCCTGGATGCGCTTGATTTCCCGCAGCAGTTGCTCCGGGGTGAAGGGTTTTTCCAGGAAGCCGTCACAGCTATGGCGCAACGCCTGGATGACCACGTCCTTGTCGGCATAGGCCGTCATGAAGATGACCGGCAGCCAGGTATCCCGCCTCCGGACCTCCTCCAGCAGGCCCAAACCATCCAGGCCGGGCATCAGGTAATCCGTGATGACCAACTCAATGCCCTGGGCATGCCGGTCAAGTTGCCGCACCGCTTCTTTCCCGTCAGCCGCTTCCAGGACTTGGTATCCCTGGCTGAGGAGATAGCGTTTCAGGGCATCTATCTGATGCGGTTCATTGTCAACCAGCAGTATGGACATCAAGCCCACTCCAAGTGTTTTATTATAGACCCCCGGTAACACCTCGGGGGGTGTCCGGGACAATCTCCAATATCAAGGAATATGCCAGGGGAGACTTTGTGGGAAAAAATATGATAATTGTAGAATAATCAGGGTGTTAATAAAGAAGAAAAAAGGAGTGGGAATTTTTTAGAACAGGTGGGATTATGGCCGGCCTAGTCCATTTTGGGCTATCCCGCCGGGATATGTTAATTTATTTGCCACCTTAGTTGAATATGCCATTTTGGCATAGCCCACCAATATGGAACAGGACTGAATATGGTTATTCTTCACCATAAGACTGCAATTTACGCCGTAAGGTGTTAAGACCGAGGCCCAGAAGCAGGGCCGTGCGCGACTTGTTTCTCCCGGTTTGCCGGTAGACGTTGAGAATATAATTTTTTTCCATGGCCGCCAGGGGCATAATCGGCTCCGGGGATGCCGATTGCCGCGCCAGTTCTTTCGCAGAGATTTTCTCCCGGAAAAACTTGGGCAGCAAATGGCTGGAAAGTTGGCGGCCTTTAGCCAGGTTCACGGCTGCCTGGAGAATCGATTTCAGCTCCCTGATGTTCCCGGGATAGTCATAGGCCAGCAGCAGGTTCAAGGTTTGCCCGTCCACTTCCCGATCGCGGGGTCCAGGGGTGAATTCCTCCAGGAACTTCTTTGCCAGCCGCGGGATGTCTTCCTTTCTCTCCCTCAGGGGCGGCAGGTGGAGCCAGGCCCCCCGGAGACGATAATAAAAATCTTTGCGAAACAGTCCTTGGGCCAAGAGGGACTCCAAGTCGGCATTGGTGGCGGCCAGGAAGCGCACGTCCACTTTTCTGGGCTTGTGGGTCCCTAATTTGAAGAACTCGCCCTCTTGCAACACCCGCAGCAGTTTCCCTTGGAGTTCGGGAGAGAGATTGCCGATTTCATCCATAAACAAGGTGCCGCCCTCGGTGTACTCCAGCAGGCCTTGCCGTTCTTTATCGGCCCCGGTGAAGGCCCCCTTGGTGTGGCCGAAGAATTCCGATTCAAACAAAGCCGTGTCGGGAAAAGTCATATTGATGGGGGTGAATCTTTTGCCTGCCCGGGGGCTGGCCCGGTGGATGGCCTGGGCCAGCAATTCCTTGCCGGTGCCGCTTTCGCCGGTGATCAAAATGGGGACATTGCTGGCGGCATGGAGCTCTGCCTCTCTCAAAATCCGCACCATTTTCGGCGCTCCGGTGATTATCTCCGCAAATGCCCCGGGGTTTTCCAGTTCCGGGATACTGGTCTTTTTCTCGATCTCCAAAATATCCAGGAGCCGTTTTCTTTCCAGGGCCCGATCTATGGTTTGCACCAGATCCTCTAAGGAAACCGGTTTGAGCACGTAATCAAAAGCCCCCTTTTTCAAAGAGGCCACCGCATAGCCGGCTTCATTCACGGCAGTCACCATAATGCATTCGGTATGCGGACTATGGTTTTTAATTACGGTCAATAATTCCACCCCATCCATCTGGGGCATGGTGATATCCAGGAGCGCCACATCGAAGACTTCCCCCTTTCCCAAAAGGGACACAACCGCCAACGGCTCGCTTTCCAATCTTACCTGGGTAAACCCGGAGAGAAGCAGCCCTCTCCTCATGCTGTCCAGGAAAGCCGGCTCATCATCCACCACCAGAATGCGGGCTGCCATTTTGGTTTTCTCCCCTTATCCTTTGTCCTTAAGGAACAGCCGGAAAGTGGTCCCTTGGCCCGGCTCACTGACCACTTCAATGCGCCCCCCCAATTCCTCCACCAGGCGGTGGACGATGGAGAGGCCCAGACCCGTGCCTGCGCCTGCGGGTTTGGTGGTGAAAAAGGGATCGAAGATTTTCCGCCGGGTGGCCGCGTCCATGCCGCAGCCGTTGTCGCTCACCTCTATAATAAACCGTTCATCTCTAGTCTCTCCCAAAGCCACCTTCAAGGTTACCCGGGATTCTTCCTTGTCCAGGGCCTGGGCCGCGTTGATCAACAGGTTGACCAGGATCTGCTCCAGGGCCAGAGGATCGCTGGACATGGGCGGCAACCCGTCCGGCACCTCCACGGTAAAGGTTTGGGCCGTCTTGCGGATCCGGCTCTGGCAGATGGACACCACCCGGTCAATCACCGTCCGCAGATCAAACTCGGTTATTTCCCCTTTGCCCCGCTCCCGGGCAAAGTCCCGCAGCGCGGCAACCGTGGAGTTAATGCGGATAGAGCCGTGCTCCAGGTTGTCCACCAGTTTGAAGATATCCCGGCGGAATTCCCCATAAGGCATCCGGCAGACGGCAAAATCCGGGTGGGCCCGGGCATAGCCATCGACGACCGGGAGCAACTCCTGCAAATAGGATCTTAAGATGGGGATATTAAAGGTGATAAAACTGTTGGGATTGTTGATTTCGTGGGCGATGCCGGCCACCAGCAGGCCCAGGGAGGCCAGCTTCTCACTCTGCAAGAGATGCCTCTCCATCATCCTGGCCTCGGTGATGTCGCTGATGCGGATAATAGCCGCCCCTTCCTGGCCGGTCGTCTCCGGCAAGGGATAGACAAAGACCTCTTCCAGGCGGGCCGGATCCCGCGCGCCTTGGCGTTCGCACAACAGAAATTCTCCTTGGGAGACCGCGGCCGGCACTTCGCAACCGGCGCAGGGGGCGGCCAGGCCACGGAAAGCCTGGTGACAATGCCGGTCCAATACTATTTCCAGGCTGTCGGCCCGGTAGTAATGCCGGGCCGCCCGGTTCAACAGCTTAAGGCGCAGATTCCGGTCCACCATGATCAATGGTTCCGGGATGCCGTCAAACACAGCCTGCAGCCGCATTTGGCTTTGGTGGATTTGCTCCTCCGCCCGCTTGCGCTCGGTTATGTCCCGGATAAAAGCACAGAATAGTCCGCTTTCCCCGTGGGGGAGGTACTGCGTGCTCACTTCAATATCTATAATACGGCCGTCTTTAGCCCGATGCCGGGTCTCGAAGGCAGCTTCCCCGGTTGCCATTATCCGCTGGATCACCTGCGCGATTTCCTCGGGAGGTATTTGGGCTTCGATATCGGCGACGGTCATCCGCGCCAGCTCTTCCTGCGTGTACCCCGACATTTTACAGTAGGCCTGATTCGCCTCCAATATCCGCCCCTGGGTATCCATCAGCCAGAAGCCGTCCAGGGCGGTTTGGATGATGGTGCTATATCTCTCTTCCGCGGTCTTGCGCGCGGTGATGTCCAGCATGAAGGCGTAAAAAAGTCCGCCTCCTATTTGGGATAGGTAGCGGGTGGCTATTACCACATCAATGATGTGGCCGTCTTTCCTCCGGTGCTGGGTCTCGAAGATCGCTGCCCCGGCTGCCATTATCTTCGGGAGTGCCTGGGCAATTTCCTCTGGTGACAACCGGGCCTCGATATCGGCGAGGGTCAGTTGCAACAGCTCTTCCTCTGTGTACCCCAACATTTTGCAGGAGGCCTCATTCGTCTCCAATATCCGCCCCCGGGTATCCACCAGCAGGAAGCCGTTCAGGGCAGTTTGGACAATGGTTTTATATTGTTCTTGTGCGATCTTGTGCTCCGTGATGTTGGTAACCATGGCGAAGGAGCCTTGATACTCGCCTTGGTCGTCCAAAACGGCTGTCATCGACACAATGGTCCACAGTTCCGAGCCGTCTATACGTTTGAAGCGGCGCTCAAGTACTTGGTTTTCTCCTCGGTGCTGATTTTCCGCTCTGCTGTGGTAATCAGCCAGATCTTCAGCAAACAAGAACTCGGTAATGTTTCTTCCTTGGATTTCTTCAGCCGTATAACCCAACCAATTGGCCATATTTTCATTTATGAAAATAGAGCAACCGTCACGGTCAACGGACCAGATGCCTTCATGAGCCGTCTCCACGATCTGCCGGTACTTGGCTTCGCTGACCGTGATGGCCTCCTCCGCCTCCCGCCGCCTTTGCTCTTGTTTCAGCAAGGTCAAACCAAAGGAAATATTATCTCTTAGAGACGTAAATAAGTTGACTTCCTCAGGGGTGAAAAAATTCGGTTCCCCGGCATAAAAGGTCAAGGCCCCGATGATCCGGTTCTCCTCCTCCAGGGGTATACTCATGCTGGAGAAGAATCCCCTTTTAATTCCCTTCTCTCGCCAGGGGGCGATGATAGGATCGCGCTCCCAGTCATTAACCACCGCCACCCGATTTTCTCGGATGGCGATGCCGGTGGGGCCGCGGCCTTCGGGAACATCGCGGCTGGAAACGACCACTTCGTCCAAGTATCCCTGGTCGTCTCCCCCTTGGGCCACGGGCCTGACCAGGAGGGTCTCCGGATCCACCAGGCCGGCCCAGGCCATGCGCAGACCCCCCTCTTCCACGCCAATGCGGCAGGCTTCCTGGAACAGTGCGTTTCTGTCCCTGATCCGCAGGATAGCTTCATTGGTCCGGCTCAAGAGCCGATAGATGCGGTTGAGGCGGGCCAGATGCTGTTCCATTTCTTTGTGGTCGGTGATGTCAAAAGTCACCCCGCTGACATAGTCGATCCTGCCTTGGGCGTCACAGACTATCTGCCCCCGGCACTGGACCCAGCGTACCCCTCCGTTTTTTCTGGTGATGCGGTGCTCCCGCACAAAAGATTTGCTCTCGGTTCTATAAGCTTTGATTAATACTCTTTTGGCATAATCGAGATCTTCGGCGGGAATCAAGTCGCACCATTTGATACTCCGGGAATCGAAGTCTTCTTTCCGATAGCCGCTTAGATCCTCAATTTTTTGGTCATAGAAGTCGACGCTCCAATCGGCGTAGCCTTTAAAAACCACGGCCGGAATTTGATTCACCAGGAGCCGATATTTCTCTTCACTCTGCTTGAGCGCGTCCTCGGCCAGTTTGCGCGCGGTGATGTCCACGCCCAGCTCGAGAATCAGCTGAGAGCCGTCGATATCGATGAAAGGATAATCATGGATGGCGTATGTATTCTGGTCAGGGCCGGTCCACTCCCACAGCTGGGCTTTTTGCTCGGAAAAAACCCGGAAGGTGTGACACTCCTCACACGGCTCTTGACGTGTGAAAAGGAATTCGTAACAGCGACTATCCCCTGGGTCCCCAAAGCGTTCCCGGAATTCGCGGTTGACGTAAGAGAAAGTATAGTCTTCGGCCAGAAGGCAGACAAAAGCGGGAATCTGCTCCAAAAGAGAAAAGAAGCGCTGCCGTTCGTTCTGGAGGACCTCCTCGGCCCGCTTGCGCGCCGTGATGTCGGTATCCGCGCCCCGGTAACCAATCAGCTCTCCCTCTTCATCAAGAACAGGCAGGCCGCTGGTCGACATCCAAACCTCCCGGCCATCCTTATGGAGGTTGCGGTTGAGGAATTCGCGGAAGGGCTGTTTGGCCGCTAATACGGCAAAGGCCTGTTCCTTAAGTTCTTCCCGGTCATCCGGGTGAAACAGGTCATAGAAGTGTTTGTTAAGCAGTTCTTCCGGCTGATAGCCTAGCAATTTTTCCACCACCGGACTGGCATAAACATATTTGCCCTGGGCGTCGACTTCCCAAATCCACTCCAGGGCGTTCTCGGCGATATCTTTGAACCTTTTTTCACTCTGCTCCAAGGCCTCCTCGACCCGTTTGCGGTCGGTGATGTCAGTGGCGATATGGATGACTTTCCGGAAGTTTCCTTGGGCATCGAACACCGGGGTGCAGGAAACCAGATAGGCGCCCTCCAGGGCCTCCACCTCCATGTCCACGGTTTCTAATTGCCCGGAATTTTGTAATTTCAGTAGGGGACAATCTGCGGGAGGTTGATCTTGGTGGTGGAAGAATTCATAACATTTCCGGCCCTTGATTTCGGCCGCGGTTTTGCCCAGCGCGGTCAGGGTGGCCCGGTTGGCCTCGATGATCCCGTGTTCCGGATCCAAAATCAGGGTGGGATGGCCGATGGCCTGGAAGATCTCCTCCCAATTCCGCCGGGCCTCGTCCAGTGCTTCGTTTGCGCGGGATAATTCGGCGGTGCGTTCCATCACCAAGGTTGCCAAGTGCTCTTGAAATTGGGCCATTATTTCTTCAACCTGCTTTTGGCCCGTGATATCCCGGGAGACCGACAGCAACCTTTCCACCTGGCCGCCACTACTGAAAATCGGGGTAACGTGCACATCCCACCATTTAGGAGTGCCCTCCAGGGTCGGGTAATATGCCTGGAAGACGCCGGTCTCCCCGTGCCGGGCCCGGTCCAGGGCCTCCCTTGCCGCTTCCCGATTCTCACCCTGGAAAAAATCCAGGTAAGGGAAGTTTAAGTATTCCGCAAAGTTGGTAATTTTCATCGTTTTCAGTCCGGCTGGATTCATAAATTGCAGCAGTCCCTCCAGGTCCAAAACCTTGATGCAATCCGGGCTGTTCTCAATGATGCTTCTCGTGAACTCCTCGCTTTTCCTAAGGGCCTCTTCCATCTGCATCTGTTTCCGTTGGTCTTGGTTTATTTTGCAGAACCCCAAGCTGACCTGCTACCAGAAAACTGGAGCGGAGGAAATGTTAGAATCTCCTGAACGCGAGGAGATTCGAGGTGAAGAAAAAGCGTTTTTCGGAAGAGCAGATCATCGGGATTTTGCGGCAAGCCGAACG
>Ga0233425_10009502_pt1 | contig 12284 bp, 8 predicted proteins | sample Watercolumn_Towu_2_FD_181712 | JGI IMG/M metagenome (GOLD analysis project Ga0233425, IMG submission 181712) | Freshwater microbial communities from Lake Towuti, South Sulawesi, Indonesia - Watercolumn_Towuti2014_140_MG | ecosystem: Environmental > Aquatic > Freshwater > Lake | place: Indonesia...
TTTTTCAGGAGAAGAAAGTATATAAACCTTTCGGCACGTACAGTTGTTCATTCTTTTTGGAATATTTTTATTCTCTTTTATTCCTGTTTCATAATCTTTATATATCCCTTGTTTATTCTTAGTCTCATGTACAACGAACTTCAGGAAATTAGGCATCTTCGGAAAAAGCTGAACTTAACACAAGCAGCGCTTGCAAAATATGCAGACGTTTCTCAATCGTTAATTGCAAAAATTGAAAGTAGCTCAATTGATCCTACATTTACCAATGCGCAGAAGATCTTTACTGCGTTACAGCAGTTATCTGAAAAAGAAGAACAAAAAGCAGCTTCTGTGATGAATAAAAATCTTATTTATTTGGAACCTTCTGATTCTCTTAAAGTGGCTATCCAACGAATGAAAAAATATTCCATCTCTCAACTTCCAGTTTTGGATAATAAAAAAGCAGTTGGGCTTATTTCTGAAACCGCAATTTTGGACGCGCTGATGAACAATAAATCTGCAGACACTGCTCTTCTTGAGGTGATGAATGATGCACCGCCAACGATTGATGCCAATGCTTCAATTCATGTTGTTTCTCATTTATTGAAATTTTATCCAATGGCCTTAGTTGCAGAGAAAGGAAAATTGCTTGGTGTTATTACCAAGGCGGATTTATTGCAGGTTGCGTATAAATAAAGCTCACTCTATTTTTTTACTTTGATCAATTTCAACTGCTCATCAACCATAAACGTCACATCAAGAAATTGTTCAGTAACATAAATATTTGTTCGCGTATGATCTGTCATTTTTTCCACTGCAATTTCTCCACCAACAATACCAAGTAATGGAATGATGTTATCAGCAAGATGCGCATCTATTGGTGCACCAGAGGTAAGTGTTGTATTCAACTTCGTTGCGCATTCTTCTCCGACAACTTCTGCACTCTTTCTCTCTTCTCCGAGCAGATCTGCGCCAACACGAACTGGATCGATAAAATCCACATCCTGATCAGCTCCTGTAAAAATTGCCCAGACTGTAATTCCAGAACCAGGACTTGCAGTTTGTGTATAGCTGCTTACAATTTCTATAGGTACTTTCCATTTCTGGAGATGTACTGTTGCTGCATGCGCTTGTCGTTCAGCAACTCTGCTTGTCGCAAGATTTGCTGATGCATGACTTATTCCTGCAATTTTAACGAGAGTTCCCTTTTCTACCAGGAAGAGCGGTTTTACTGCTGCAACTCCTGTCCTTATTTCATTATACTCTATCTTCTTTTTGATATCAACAATAACCTCTCCTTGTCCTTTTGGATAATAGCCGCGTTTTTGCAGGGTAAGTGATCCTTTTCCATAACGGAGAAAATGTGGGAAGAGGACATGCGTGCAATAATCAATTTGCGGGCTCCATGCAACATCTGTGCCTCCTTTGACTGTGATCAAAAACTTTTTTCCTGAAAATATGCATGGCAAAAGAATAGATTGTAGAAGAAGGGTAATACTTCCTGCTGTCTGGATGTCAATAACCATTTCCTTTCCTTTCAAAATAGGGCGCGGATAGAATATAATTTCTGATGAACCAAGTTGTGCATTTTCTGCAACTCCATTGCACAAATCCCGCACTGCACGGATGCAGTGGAGATGCTGATTCTTCAATCCTTTATCTGGCCTGTTTGCACGGATATTGTTTATGGTAAATGCTTTTTGTGTGAGAACGCTTAATGCGAGTGCTGTTCTCACAATTTGTCCGCCACCTTCGAGATAGCTGCCATCAAGTTTGAGCATACAAAAATGAAAGAAAAAGGGTTTTATATAGTTTCACAAGAAGCGAGACGAAATTGAAAAACTATTCCAGCAAATCCAACTTTAACATATTCTTTAATCCCACAATCTCATAATAAATCTCTTTCTTTCGTGGATTATTGTCAGGAATCTGCATATATCTTTGCATCAACCTATTGATATTCTTATTCGCTTCATCATAATGTTTGTCAATAATCAACTGCTTTGTTGCTGTAATGAGATTTGTTATATCTCCACTATCCACAACTCTTGCTTCTCGCTGTTGCATAGGTTGGAACGTTGGCTGAATAGGAACTGCTCGTATCTCTCGCGGTGCAGCAGCTTGTTGATTACTAAATTTTTCTTCATATTCTTTGTATGCAATGCGCAATCGCTCTTTCATTCGTGCATACGTTTCTTCCACATCTTTCAAGCGCTCTGCTGTTTTCTTAAGCTTCTGGATGCGCGCAAATTCTATTTCAATAATTCTTTCTTTTTTCTTGATACGCTCTTCTCTGTCATCAAGAATCTGGACTTTTTCCTTTAATTCTTTTTCTGCATTTCCAATTCTGTTGAGAATATCAGTAAACTCTCTATTTTTTGCATGAATCTGAAGCCGCTCCTTATCGAGCTTTGCAACTGATCTTTGAATTGCATCTTGTTCTTTTTCCAATAACTTTTGATCTGCTTCCAGCTTCTTGATTTTTCCAATAATCGCATTCTCTTCTGCTTTTATGCGTACTTCTGTTTCATGAGCATCATTCTGGCGCTGCTTTATTTCACGCTCTTTTTCTAGAATTGCATCCTGTCGTGTGTACAGTTCCTGCATCTGCGGCTCATACTGGCTTACTGCTGCCTGCTTTTCCTGAAGTTCTCTTTCCATTGTCTGGATTTTTCTCATCTTTTCATTTATTTTCTCTTCTTGCTGCTTCTGTTTCTTGACCCACTGCTGAAGCTCATTCTGTTTCTTTTTTAGATCTAGATTTTGCTTTTTTGCAGCAGCTTCTGTTGCTTTCACAAGTTTGATGTATTTTTTCGCTTCTGCTGCTGATTTGAACTTTGGCTCTCTTGGAATTTCATGGATAATTTCTTTTTGTACTATTTCTTTTTCCAACTCTTTTATTTCAGGAACTTTAAGCGGTTCAATCTTCTCCAAATACTCAAACCCTCCTGTTTCATGCGGATGCTTTTTCTCAAATGCAATTTGCATGTCTCGTGCGCCTTTCTTTGACATTGTGCGCTCGAAAATACTCTCTTTTTGCTCACTCATGATATGATATTTTTCTTTCTCTGGAATTTTCCAGGATGGCTCTTCTGCTCCTTTTATCTCTGGCATCATTATTTCAGGCTTCTCTTCTTTTGTCTTGAACCATCCTTTCTTTTCTTTTTTCTCTTCTTTTTTTGCCCCATACTTGATTTCTGCAAGGAAGTCATGCACTTTTGGCATTGCTGTATCTTTCTTTGTCACTCGCTCAAGTTCAGCTCGCGGTGTTTCAATCTCTGCTTTATCAAGCGCAGGAAGCGATTGTGTCGATAGGATAGCGGAGAATGCTTCTTCTTGTTTTCTCGGTGGCTCACTGAGCAGACTCAGATCTTCTTTTTTCTCTTGCTTTCCTCTGAATAAGTTCGTAAATAATCCAGATTTCTTTTCTGTTGTTTCTTTTTTAGGAGGTGGAAGATCCATTGCTGCAAGTTCTTTGCTCTGATTTCCTACTCCAAAGAGTTCTTTATGCACATCTGCCTCTAAATGCGAGATTGCTATTCCTGTTGGTGGAGTTGCCTTTGCTAATGGAAGCTCTTCTTTTGTTTTCTTTTTCCCAAATAATCCAAGAATTCCTGCTTTCTTTTTCTCTTCCTCTTTTGGAAGAGTAGGGAAATTCATTTGCTCTGGCGTACTTAATTTAATAGGTGGAATATCAAGCATTTCAAGCTCGTCAAATCCTGTTTTTTCTTTTCTTGCTTCTGTTAGAGGTTGGTCTACTTCTGGCCTCTCTTCTTTTTTCTTTTTTCCGTAGATTTCCAAATATGCTTTATGAAATTCTTCTGTAGGTTTTGGCGGCTCTAAATCCTGCATTACTTCCCCTCTTTTTCTCCTACACCCCTTTTGTGGAGATTTTAGTAGATTACGCTTCTTTTTTGAAGCAGTTGCCTTTAAATACTTTTGTTTTACTTATAGAATAGTGACGAAAGAAAACATTACCTAAAATGTGAAGAGAACTATTTTCTCAGGTGCTGCTTTTTGTTCTGGAGGAAATTTTAAGGAATAATCTCTGCTGCCTCTTATTTCTGTATCTACTCGTAAATCTAATGGTTTATACTCTGGCAATTTCATTGGTACGCCAAGATCATAGCGTGCTCTTCGTGGTTTTGGTTGATAGTGTTCAGAAACTGGTTCTTGATTTCCTTCTGATGCTGCCATTTCAAAAACTCTGCTGTATATGTCATCAGCATGTCTTGGTTCTATTTTTATTTTTACATCAGGAATTACTGGAGTCCAATCTACTTCAATAGGTGTTAATGTTATTGTTCTGTCTTCTGTTGTGTAACTTCCCTTTTTTAATTTCATTGGGTGGTCTTCAGCTGGCTTGTAGGTTGTTGCTGTATTTCCTTGTTCCTCTGCTGCTCTTGTTTCCAGTGTGTTCGCTGTCGGTCTCTTTGCTTTATATCTCTTTACTTCTTTTTCAACTTGCACTTCTATTCCTTGATATCCTTCTTCTCTTGATTCTTCACGTACTTCTGCTCTTTGTTGCTGATCCATTCCACTTTCTATGTAGTTCTTTACATTATCACTAAATCCCGCAAGCATTGATACCATTCCATAAATTCCAGCAACAGCTGCTCCTGCCACTGCTCCAATTGCTGCTATTCCTTTTGCTGCTTGGACGTACCACGGTGTTGGCCTGTACTTTACCTCTTTGACTTCTCTTAAACGGATTGGTCTTTCTGTTGGGGTATATGGTTCTGCTACTCTTATTTCTAACCCTTTATCTGGTTCTGGAAATCTTGCAGTCGTTACATCGTAACTTTCGAAAAATGCAACATCAAATGGGTCTTCTCGTGTTTCTCGTTTTGCAGCACCTTGTGCTCTCACTTCATCAATAGCTGCTCTTACATAGTCTTTGAGACTTCGTGTTTCTCGTTTTGCAGCACCTTGTGCTCGTACTTGAGCAAGAGTTTCTTGAACATATGTAAGATCAACATCGACACTTGGATCAACATCTGGTACTATGATTCTTGCTTGTACTGGTTCAGCAACTCTTCCTGGTAAGAACTCGACAACTTCTGCATCTTCTTCTGCTTGCATTGCTGCGTAATTCATTGCGTCACTATCTTCAGCAAAAACGTCTGGTACTGCTTTAATATTATCTAAATCTTTAGCAGAAACGTCTGGTACTGCTTTTAATCCAGAACTTTGTACTGCTTTAATATTATCTAAAACATACCGAACATGCGTTCTATAAGAAGCCATTGCTTTTTCATCAGCGCCTGCTTTATATTCATCTCCAAGAAGCTCATATGCTTTTCTTTTTAATGCATTTCTTGATCCTTCATGTTCTGTGACAAGTTTTTGTACGTTGTAATAAAATGGAGCAATAGCATACAATGGTTGTGTTCCTTCTTCTGTTCCTGTTTGTTTTTTTGTTCCTCTCTTTCTCTCGAATGCAGGAACAGCTGCGTATTTTTCTGCTAAAGCAATACTTGCAGCTTCTGTTCTACGTTGTTGTGCTTCAGTGAGTTTATCGCCAATTGCTTCTACAGCTATTCTTGCTGCTTCATGATATTTTGATTTTGCTTCGCGTTGTATTCCTACTGGTCGCATTGCATCTGCAAGTGCATATACTCTCTCTTCAAACTGGCTTTTTCCTACACTAGCTTCTTTACTCTCTTTGACAATTTCTGCTACTCTGTCAGAGAAAAAGATGTTAAAATAAACTGCTTTTTCAGCTGTACTTCTTACATTAGCAACTTCTCCTCTTTCAGCATCTGTTGCATTGAGGACATCCAACAATCGCTGCTCTTCTTTATATTCTGCTTTTGCTGCTCTGTTTTTCAAAAGAAGATGTGCTGTTCTGTAATAGCCATCAAAGATTTTTCGTGTTGCTGCATCTTCTGCATTATCACGCAACTCCTTGAATGTTTGTTTGAGCTCTTTTGATACATCTTGTAATGCTGCGTCATAAGACGTTGTGCTTGTATACTCTTCTCTGAAGAATGGTCTGAATTGATATATCTCTCCAAGATTTTGGAATTTATTTTCAACAAGCTCTCTGCATGCTTCCCTTAGTGTTTCTTCTTTGCTGAGAACTGGATCTGCTTCTAGTATTGCAACGAAATCTGGATCTGGTCCTAGAAGTTCCTCAAGTGTTTCTTCTCGCTCATCGCCATCATTGATTTCAGGGAGTATAGGTAATCTCTGGTATCTTCCTTCAACACCTATTGCTGTCGTCTCTGTTTGGTTTCCATTTGCCATCGTCTTCACTCCTTCTCGTCATAGAGGCATAATGCCTTATTTACTACCTTAAAGTAGCACTTATTTATATATTTTGTGGTCATTTTATCACCTTTTTTCTCTTTCTCCTCTTTTGTATAGTGGAAACCATATTACTCTTTATCTGGAAACTATGGAAACTTTTAAAAAGAAGTGATTATTTCGTCTGACTATCAAGGTGGTTTATCATGAAAAAAGAATTACAGTGCATTTCCTGCAAAAAAAATCAAACAAACAGTGTTGGTTCTGCAGTATTTTCCTGTCCGCAGTGTTCTCAGTATGAAATTGTTCGATGCAAACAATGTCGAGATATTGCAACGCCGTATGTTTGCCCTCAATGTGGATTTACAGGGCCTGCGTAGGTGACATAATGGCTAAGGTTATCATTGAAATGAAAGTAATGCCTGTTTCTCCTGACACTAATCTTGAAAAACTTGCTCATGATACTGAAAAGCTTGTGAGTGATTCTGGTGCAAAACTCTACAAGCACAAGACAGAACCTGTGGCATTCGGTCTCAAGGCATTGATTCTTACCATTGTCGCTGATGAAGAAAAAGGCTCTACTGATGTCCTCGAGGAAAAAATCACTGCATTGAATCATGTGGAATCTGTGACTGTCACCAGCGTCAGTCGAGCGCTTGGATAGTCTGGTCGTTATTCTTTTAGTGAAGGACATAAATAAATTATAATTGTGTCCTTCACTAGAATAGTAAACGACATGTTATTTCATACTTTAATTGTGTCGTTTACTATTTAAGAGTAATTTTTATAAACACTATTTGATTTCTTTTTTTTATGGTACTCTATCTTGATGACATTGTTTATGATGAAATAGCAATTCATGATCTTTTTTTTGAAGAACAAGCAGCTTCAGCCCCACCAGCACAAGATCCACATGAATTAGAGCACCTTCTTCGTCAGAATTGTCGTGATCTTATTGCTGCATCATATACTTCTTTTCAAACTGCAGTTCTTGAAAATCCTTTTGGAACTGTCTATAATGTCCAAAAACAGCAGGCGATTGCAGCGCTAAAAGCAGCATTGCATGCAAAAGCTGCAGCAGCGTCCTCTGCAGAAGAACGTCAGATATATTTGAATTATGCTCGAGTTGCCCATCTTCAGTTTGCGCAAAAAGCAAAAGGCCTTGATACTGCTGTTGCTTCTTATCATCAGGATGTTCCTGAACCGCAGTATGTTCGTTCTTTGCCTTCTGAACAGCATCGTACATCAGATGATTTTCCTTATTTCCTTGCCATGGCTGGTGTGGGACGTGGTGGTCGAAAAAAACGTAAAAAAGATGGAGGTCGTGATGAAAGTGCTCTTGGCTCAAATCTAGCACCTGTTCCTGATGATTCTTCACCTTCTTCTCCTACTGCACGTGCTGCAGTTCCATTAGAGAGCGGATTTACTGAGCTTGTAGAATTTCAAGATCACCAGTGTAGTAATCCTTATAGCGGTGGTTCTGGTGAAGGTAGCGTTGGTGATCGTATTGAAATAGCTGACATAACGCAACCTCAGTTAACACCTCCTGTTAGACCTGTTGCTTCTGCTGTTCCTTATATTGAAATGCCACCTGCTGATCCTTCTATAGATTTTGTTGTTTTGCCTCTGGTTCCTTTGCCAGCTTCTGTTGATGATGATACTTCTGATCCACCCACAGCACCAGGAAAATCTCGTTCTGTTTTAAGAGGGAATCAAGGATCAAAAGTGTTGCAGTCTTTACCAGGCTCTCCTGACAAAGGTTATCAAAATATTCAAGCACTTGCTGCACAACAACAACGAGCTCCTCACTCACGCTTTTTGGAAAAAGCAGTTTACTCTACTTTAGTAGCTGCTACAGTTGCAACTGCAGTTGTTCTTGGGTATACTGCACCTTCTTCTTATGTATCAACACCATCATCTGGAGGACAATCAAGCACGCCAACAGTTGTTGTTTCTTCTGCTCCTGTAGAACCAATTTCTTCAACTCAAGAATATCAAGAATATATTCCTGCTTCAGAAGTTCATTCCCAAAACACTATTTCGTACGAGCAAACAACCCCTCCTCTATACGATGCACAAAATCCTGCACCATGGTATCAAATAAAAACAGCAAAATTGCGAAATGATGGACAAACACTCGATCTTCATCTTGGACCACATTTATCCATGGAGGGCAGAACTGTTCGTGTCAATTATGATAATAACGGTGATGGAAGGGCAGATCATACAAAATATGTTGATTCTCAGGAACTATTAACAATTACTGTTCCAGGAACTATTATTGATGTTGGTGTTGGATTTCGAAATCAAGAACAGCCTGGCTTTACGTATCATTCGAGTGTTAGATTTGATGATAAGAATGCGGTTTAATCCATATTGAGCTTTTTTATTATTTCTAACAATTCCTTCTCAGCAATTGTGGAGCGTATTCCATTTAATGAAAAATGTGTTCTTGCGACGTTATGTCCTGCTGTTTCTACTGCTTTCATCAGTGGAGCATATTGTGGAATGTGAAGTTTGTTTTTTTTGCAGAGCGCGTGAATGTCATAAAAACCAACGTGTTCTATACTCGCTTCTTCTTTGATGACATCAAGAAATTTCTTTGTTTCCTTTTCTTCTGTTTCCATCTTTTTGACAAACTTTTCATCCCATAATTTCCCTGTCCAGAGTGGACCAACTCTTGTGTTGTTTATAGTGATCATCTTATGCTGTTCCACAATCTCATTTGCTTTTGTTTTTCCTTTTTCGCACTGGAAAAAAACACGCATGTAATGGTCTTTTGCGTAGCTGAAGATGGGAAGCAGCGCTTTGTCATATTGTGCAGCAATCTCCTGGCACTTTTTGATCAAAATTCGAAGACCAAGCTCATGCATGATAGGAGAGCGTAGCGGCGTTGCAGCATATTTTCGTTTGCACGCATCAGGAAATGAACCGCAAAGTGCGCTTGTGTCTGTTGCAGTGACTGCGAGAATGCCGTTTCTTGCGATTCTTTTGCACGCACTGTCGAGAAATGCAACTGGCGAGCCAAATGGATCAAGGTCAATGTAGTCAAATCCATTGGATTCGAGCAAAAACATATTTGCATCTTTCATAAAAATCTTAACATTCGCTCTGCTCATGAAAGATTTTTTTGGAAAGTTTAATTTAAGGTTACTCTTGATTTGTTTTATTGCATCAGGGCTATGATCGTTAAGCCAGATTGATTCTATTTTTTCTTTTTTACACTCTTTGAGTATTCGGATTGCTCTAATACCAGATGCTGCGAATGGGTCTGCAATCTGCAATTTGTTTTTTTCCCATGCGTTGAAAACAGCAATAGTGATATCTCTATTTGATTTCATCCGCGGATTGTAAAAGACGTCCATTTGCTTGGATATTTTTGTTTCTCTTGGGATTTTGATTGTTGCTTTTCCTTCTGTGACTGTTTGCATGTTTGGGAAAAAGACGGAATGATTTAAATAATTTAGTACAAATCTTTAAAAACACGGTTGTACTTTTTGTTCCTATGATCCGCAAGCCAATCATCACCATCCTTGGCCACGTTGACCACGGAAAAACAAAACTTCTCGATACTATTAGAAACACGACTGTTGTTGATCGCGAAGCAGGCGCAATTACACAAGCAATCGGAGCAAGCATTGTTCCTCAAGAAACTATTCACCGCATTTGCGGAAAATTGTTGGAAAAGTTAGGCATAAAACTTGCGATTCCTGGTTTGCTTTTTATCGATACTCCTGGTCATGAAGCATTCACGCATCTTCGGAAACGCGGCGGCAACTTGGCAGACATTGCTGTGCTTGTTATTGATATGCATGAAGGATTAATGCCGCAGACTATTGAAGCAATTGAAATCCTCAAAAAATCAAAAACTCCATTTCTCGTTGCCTTGAATAAAATTGACCTTACTCGGAATTGGCAGGATAAACCTGGCTCATTGCTGGAGCAAATTTCTTTGCAATCTCCTGAAACACAACAAGAGATTGAAACAAAACTTTACGCTGTTGTTGAGAAATTGTATAAACACGGATTTGAGGCAGACAGATTTGATCGTGTCAGTGATTATACAAAACAGCTTGCTTTGGTTCCTCTTAGCGCAAAAAAAGCAATAGGCATTGCAGAACTGCTTATGGTTTTGACTGGACTTGTCCAGAAATTTCTTGCAAAAAAGCTTGAAGTTGAGGTTAGCGGTCCAGCGAAAGGCACGATCCTTGAAGTCAAAGAAGAAAAAGGTTTGGGGAAAACAATTGATGTTATTCTCTATGACGGCACTATTGATGTTGGTGACACTATTGTTATTGGAACGCTCACAGAGCCAATTGTCACAAAAATCAAAGCACTCTTTGTTCCAGAACCACTCAAAGAGATGCGTGATGTCAAGGGAAAATTTTTGTCTGTCAAACAGGTTGTTGCTGCATCTGGCGTCAAGATTGGTGCGCCTGGATTGGATTTGGCACTTGCAGGAATGCCAGTGCATGAAGCAACTTCTGAAACATTGGATCTTGTCAAACAAGAAGTACAAAACGAGATTGAAGAAGTTGTTATAGAAACAGACAGCGAAGGTATTGTCGTGAAAGCAGACACGCTTGGCTCTCTTGAAGCATTGTTATTATTATTGCACCAGCGAAATGTGAAGATTAAACGCGCAACTATCGGCACAATCTCTAAAAAAGATATCATGGATGCGCAGGCAAACTTTGACAAAAGCCCTGCAAATGCTGTTATTCTTGGCTTTAATGTTCTTCTTGACAAAGATGCAGAGAGTGCATTGTCAGATACGAACGTTACTGTGTTCAATCATTCTGTCATTTATCAGCTTCTTGATAATTTTGAAAAATGGTTTGTTGCAAAAGAACAAGAATCAGAACGAAAAGGACTGCAACTCCTGAATCGACCCTGCAAAATACAAATTATGCCGAACCATGTTTTCAGAAAAAATAATCCTGCTGTTGTCGGCACTGATATCCTTGCTGGCCAGTTGAAAACAGGATTGCGTTTGATGAATAAAGAAGGTGACCAAATGACATATGTCAAATCTATGGAGTTGGAAAAGAAGACAGTGAACACTGCTGAGCAAGGAAAACAGCTTGCTGTTTCGTATCCTGACATTACTATCGGCAGACAAGTTTCTGAGGGAGACATTCTTTATTCTTTTCATGCGGAAAGTGAATTTTTGGCATTAAAGTCATTCAAAAAATTCTTGACTGCTGCGGAGATGTCAACTTTGAAAGAAATTGCTGAAATTATGCGAAAGAAAAACCCAACGTGGGGTATGTAGATGCAAGGAAATTTTTTAAACAGGAAAGAAATTAAACATATTCTTCATCAGTTGGAAGAACAATGGGGATTTACACAAGACTTAGATTATGCTTTTTTTATGAACAATCAACGAAGGGTTGCATTAGTCAATAAAGAGTTTGCTTTGGTTGCAGATGCAAAACTTCGTCTGAATAGTCTTGGATTATATTTTTGTGAACTGATGGAAAATGGAGAAGTTCGTTTGAGCATTGAGGGAAGTCAGTTGGTAGGCCCTTATGCAACAAAAAATGTTGTTGATGTTGATTTTCTTACTGCAAAGTGCTGGATGTACGGAGAAGATCTTCCGCTTTCTCTTGGTGATGTGACTGCTTTTGTTATCTTGAAGCATGGTGATTATTTCTTAGGCTGTGGCCGGTATAAGAATGGCGTTGTTAGTAATCATGTGAGTAAAAATAGAAGAATAGGGACATTGGAATAGAAAGCCCTCGGCGAGAGTTGCACTCGCGACCTTTACCTTATTGTCGAAATCAAGATTTCACCATTACAGCGAATCTGATTCTCTGTACCAAGGTAAAAATAATCTCGACTTCATCGAGATTATTAAACATGTGAAATCTTCGATTTCCCATGTAACGCAATAGCTACTATTGCTTTTCTAGAAACAAAAAGCCTCCGGCGAGAGTTGCACTCGCGACCTTTACCTTATTGTCGAAATCAAGATTTCACCATTACAGCGAATCTGATTCTCTGTACCAAGGTAAAAATAATCTCGACTTCATCGAGATTATTAAACATGTGAA
>Ga0233425_10009503_pt1 | contig 12282 bp, 12 predicted proteins | sample Watercolumn_Towu_2_FD_181712 | JGI IMG/M metagenome (GOLD analysis project Ga0233425, IMG submission 181712) | Freshwater microbial communities from Lake Towuti, South Sulawesi, Indonesia - Watercolumn_Towuti2014_140_MG | ecosystem: Environmental > Aquatic > Freshwater > Lake | place...
ACAGAGCCATGGAAACAGTGTTGCACCCCTTTATCTCACTACAAAATCAGCCTTCACTGCCTCTATTCGTTTCCGACATCGGAAATTGTTATTGACGGGAAGCGCTCAAATTGATTTTGTATGCCGCGTACGCCGCAATGTCTTCAATTACCGAAGCATCGACTTCCCCGTTCAATATTTTCTTAACAGCCAGCGCAAACTCATTTTCCAAACGCGGATGTTTTCCCAGCATGACAGCGATCTGATCAGACAAGGCTGGCTTTGTGTTAGCCAGTGAGTTGATGAGGGTGGCCGGCTTTACTCCCATCCAGTTGCCAAATTTCAAAATGGTTGCGAAATCCACAACTTCTCCGCGTAACGCGCGAAGGATCGTGGTATGCGAAGTTCCAATCTCCTTGGCAGCCTGATGAGTGCTTAAACGCTTATTTTTCATTTCTTGCGCAAGTTTTGTTTTTAACATTTCCTGGTCCTCCAAATTCTATAGTCAACTCTACGAGTTTAATTAATTCTGATTGGTTTGCAATTATACCAGACCTTGACAATTAGAACAAAAAAGCTATATAATGGGTTGCAGTATAACAATCGCGAACATGAATTACAAGTTTTTTCTCGCATTATTCTATACCTAACTTGAAAGTCCCGTGATTTGGTTTTATTTTAATTTTGCAGAAACTAAAAAGACATGAGCATAGCTTCCACCTTCCCAAATGACTTACGCTTTATTCCTGCTCAAGGAATAATGGCATTTCGTGCCGGGTCTGGCGGAGGCGGAGCATGGAGGCTGTTTGTACTGGCAAAAAATTTAGACGCGAAAGGAAAAGGTTGTGTAAATCGCGAACTAGTTCGTTCCTTTGCTTTCTTTTTGGGTATCCGCCCAAAAACCTTTGATCGATGGTTGAACGCTGCTCGTGTTTTTGGTTTTGTAAGTGACATTCAACGGAACACAGGGGAATGGGATCTCGTCTTGATTAGTCATAAGAAGGCAGCGAGCATATTAGATCACAAGAACAGACATACCCGTTTTATTTCTCTGCCAGCTAACTTGTTGGTTAGAAAGAAATGGAAATCTTTTATATTTGCTGCATGGCAAGCGCAATTTACTAACAATGGACAAAGGCTTGTCTCACAGAAAAAACAGCGCGACATAACAGGAGTTCTAGAACAGACCCAAAGACAATACAATAAGGATGCAGGCGTAACGAGCAAAAAAAATTACGCTATTTCAAATATCCATGCTAATGGCTATAACGGAGCTTTGGAATTTGGTTGCCGGGCAGGATTATTTCGATATTGGGACGAAAAGACACACCAAATGTACCTAGGTTGGCGCATTCCGAACACAAGAATTTTTTCGCCATTTAGAACAAGCGGCTCTTACAAGACGCAAAGGGCTTTGAGTTTGTTCAACAAAACAGCGGATCAATATTCTCGTACTATGAAAGCGCTACGAAAAGAACAAACAACTCTCAATGAGATATATTACTTTTATCGCAACTCTAACAACGGAAACGGATTATGGATACATCTGCCCTTGAAATAAATTAATGTATAAACCTTTTTTGGACAAAACCTATCGGTACTTATTCCGCTTACTCTTGCTTCCTTCTGTTTGCCGCTATTGAAGTTTGATAAATTAATGTCACGGCGAAAACGCCAATTTTGCGAGTAATTTCAAGCTATTTTCACTGACATTATTTTCAATAACATCATCAACGATGTGGGGCAACGGCGCATGGTTCAACCAGTACGTATTCGAGGCATTCAGGATATTTAATCGGATGATACCTCGGCGCGGATTGACTTCTATTCTATTCCATTTTCATGAGTTGAATGAAGATGTGGCTGGGTTTGACGTCCATCGATATTTCCCTCATGGCGATAATCAGAGGCTGAAGGGCTGCAGGAACAGACGACCTACTTGAAGAAATAAGCTAAACTGAACAACGATAGGATCAAGGTGAACCAAAATGTTTCTAAAACTAAAGCAAGCACCATACAGATCAACAAGGTATCTGCCGTGCGCTTTCCGATCTTTTTGACCAGTGTATCCCACTCATGCTCAAGGGATTTGGTTAATTCATGAAATACTTTCAGTAGGATTGTTAACATAACTGCCTCCAGTTCTATTGATACTCCTCTCAAGGGTTGAAGTTTGGGAAGCCCGGCACCCATCGAGTGATGAGTGACGGGCTATGTCATTTACTTATGGGTCTTATTTCTGCGGGTGGCGATCACTCCTTGGACCTCTTCGCGGCTGAGCTTAATGTATTCTTCATCCGTTTCCTTAGTGGTCTGGGTGGGCCATTTGATGAAATTCAGTTTTTTATTGAACTTCATCGCCGCTGCAGCGAGCTGGGTAAGCAGTGCTCCTGCCAGGATCCCAGGGTTCTCGTTGAAGATATCCAGCAGGTCCTGCTTGGATTGCAGGAGGGCGACCTGGGTATTCAACCTGGAGATCTCACCATCCTTCTCTTTGTTATCTGCTTTCAATTCATCGATCTCTATCTGCTGCTGATACATGGTCTGTGCATCCTCGGCGCTCTGGTTCCTGCAAGACCCTAGGTCTGCCTCCATCTGCGCCAGCTGGTTTTGGAGTTCATCGACCCTTTGAGCCAGTGACATCGCTTCTTGGCGGCTCTTGAAGTTTTCAGAGAGCAAAAATCCGAAGGCGATCATCATCACAAGTATCACGAAGATCAAGGTCACAGGTTTCATGATGGGCTCCTTTTCTAAACTCACTTGTGGGTGGGGTTGAACGATTTTCTTTCACTGCATGCAGGTTTGTCTTTCAATCTCAATTTATCAAAATCGGGCGTTTCATAAAATTCCCAACAGGGTAAATTCGCCGGTTAAATAAAAACGGACGGCATAAGGCCGCCCGGGTAATTGGATAAACTTTTACGATTAACCGCGGATGCTTTGGAGGTTAACCTGTGCCTCATCATTGCAAAGTCCCCTCAACCTTGCCACTCGGACTGCCTCAACGGTCGAATTGACCTTGAGTTTGGAGCGAATGCTTTTGAGGTGCGCCTTGACCGTGTTTCCGGCGATCACCAGTTTTTCGGCGATCTCTGTCTCGCTTTGCCCCGCCGCGCACAGGCAGAGGATCTCTTTTTCCCTCTGGGAGAGTATCTGTTGCAAGGATACAGTCGTATCCCCGTTTTCGCCTGTGAGCGGAGGTTCCTTGACCGTCTCAAAGTATTGGCTGAGAAAGTTCCCGTAATAGGTTCCGCCACTTGCAACGATCCGTATCACCTTTTCCAGTGAGATCTCGTGGATATTCTTGCTGACGAATGCCTTGATCCCTAACTGCATCCCCATGTGAAAGTTTTCAAGATTGTCATATGCTGTGTAGATCACACAGTGGGTCTTTGGCGAGATCTCGTGAATGTTGCGAATGGCTTCAAAACCGACAGCCGTATTGGCTGTGCGTATGCGAAGATCCGCGATCGCCACCTGGGGTTGGTGGCGGCTGACCTCCTCCAGAAAGGGGGCGAGATCATCGCTCGCAGAGCAGACCTGTATGTCAGGTCTATCCAATTCAATACACATGCCTTTCAATGTGGGCTCATTGTCTTCCAGAATAGCAACGGTAATCTTGGCAGCAGTTTGGTATTGTGTTTTCTTTGGTGACACTTTGGCCTCCATTATACGGTTCTAGATACAGGCATGGCAATTTTAATGGTGGTACCCTTACCCAACTCACTATCTATTTCAAACTCTCCGCCTAACTCCTTCATCCGATACCGCATACTGGCTAATCCGTTTGCACGGCGGGTATGTTCCGTATCAAACCCCCGACCGTTATCGGTAACACTTATGCGCAGAACATCTGAAAGAATACCACCAGTGATGGTTATGGCGGTCGCATGAGCATGTTTGGCAGAATTTGTTATGGCTTCCCGAACAACAAGGAATAACTCCTTGGACAATTTTGGCGTCAGGTAAGCTTGGTCTATCTTCCACTTTGAAAGATCCATTTTCAGCTTGAATATATGATGGAAAGACATGGACAGTTTGTCCAGTGCAGTCTCAAGATCGTCGGTTTGTGTACTTTCAAGCAGTCTACTAATGTAACGAATATCATTATGTAATTGGTCTGTCATTTCCTTGGCAAGTGCAAGTAGATGCCGTAGTTTTTTTCTTTCCACAATCTTGCCGCCCACTTCAATATTATCAAGTACCTTATACAGTCCAAGCGTATCTCCAATCAGAGTGTCATGAATACGTTTCGACAAGTCAGCCATTTCTAACTGAACCTCATGTTTCTGAGAATGCATCTTCTGGATTGACAGGGCAGCTAAGTGAGCAAACGAGAAATAACGCCGTTTATCCCAGAACGAAAAACTACGTGTCTTGCGGAAGTTCAGGAACAATACACCTACACACTGGTCGTTGTTAAGAAGACGGATAATGGCATTTGATTTAATATTTTCGCGGGCGATGAAAGTGGGCCTGCCGGTGGCTCGGTGGGTCGGGGATGGGCTGAATAAAGGGTGCTCATCAAGTTCAAGTTCATCCAGGTTCTCATTACATGTGATCCTATCGCCGCCATTAATCAGACGCTGGACGACATTGTCATTTTCATGGCTGACGTGCTGTAGAAGTTCGGGGTGAATGGGCTGGCCGGCACAGATCGGACCCAGGACGCCTTCATTAGCGCCTGGGTCAAACGAGTACACCATGACCAGATCTGCCGCCAGTTCCTGCTGCGCCACATCTGCGATCTCCTGCAGGGTGTCATCCAGATACTTCTGAGTGAGGATCGGCATGGCGATCTTTTCAATGATACGGTTCAGCCAGTTGATATGTTCGAATTGCTCTGAATTATCCACCACCCAGCCGATGTTATTGGCGAGGATCTCGATCGCCTTTAGGTCCTGGTCCAGAAAGAAATCCGATTGATGCACCTGAATATCCAGTACACCGTAGAGGCGGTTGCGGGAACGTATCGGCACCACCAATTCCGCTTTGGTCTCGGGAAAGGCGGCGGTCGGAAGATAATGCGCATCTTTTAAGGTGTTATTGGATACATACGCGTGACCTGTCCGCGCCACATATCCAATGATGCTTTCCCCTTCCAGTAACTTTACCGTGTATCTTTCGCTGACCAATTGCTTGCCGTCCGAACAAGCCGCTGCAATGCAGGTCAACTGCTGGTCATAAGTGTCCAAGCGGTACACATTAACATGGTCAAATTTCAGATCCTTTTTGATGATCTCAACCGTGTTTTCGAGATACTCCAATTCATTCAAAGGCTTATTGGTACGCAGGAACTTGCCTTCCATTTCACGAATATGGTTCTGAACATTGACGATCAAGTTCATGTCCGCGACCGCATCGCTCATGTACCTCAGGAGGATGTAGGTCAAGCCAGACAGGGCGGTAAGCCAGAAAGATTTTGCAATGAATTCATGGGTGATGGCATACGGAAATTCAGCGTGCAGGCTGCTAATAGGCGGGCTGACAAAGTAGAGGCTCGTGATCACGACCCCCAGGGTTAGTACAAACCAAATCCTAGATCCGCGCTGGCTGATTACCGAAATGGCGAGTAAATATAAAAGCCAAAGAGTGTCCACTTTGACATTTTCGAGATAGGCAGTATTGGTATAAAGGTAGTTGAGGAGGATTGATACGCCGGCGATCAGGAATAAGGTGCGGACGAATTGAGCAATTACTGACTTGTAAATAACAACCCATTTCGGATTGGTACGGTTACGCACCTTGAGGATGATATAAACCCAATAGCCAGCAAGCGCCACAAAGGTCAGCCTTGGGTCGATCGCATATAGTGAGGCTATGATGATAAGGGAGGTTGTGACGCCTACCAGAATGGAATAGTGCTTGATAAAGAAACGGATCCAGCGGCGGTCTGGGCGGACGTTGTGCACATACAGGCCTTCATCCAGCGGGGATTGTATCGTCATAAGCCTCCAACCTTTGGTTGTCTAGTCTGCCTTACAGCATTCTAAGGCGTTTTATTTGACATTACTATCGCCTTTGAGGTTAATTTTCCACAGAGAAAGGTTAACCCCAAGCGTCACTTGATTATTGAATTTCAGATCTAATAGTTTCCAACATCGGAAACTTCTCATTGTTTCTCAAGCCAAATACTGCGGATCAAGTTTTCCAGCTCATCTAGCAGAGGACTTTTTATACCTCTTTCACGAAAAGTTGCGGCAACACTGCTGTAATACCAGTATTGATCTTCCTGCCCGGCATTGAAGCGGCTCCAGAGATCATCCCCTATCCTTTGAAGGTCCAACTGGATCGATCTGGCATTGTCCACCTTATCTGCAAGGGTGATACGCAACTTATTAATCGGGGAGGTTCTCAGATGGGCGAGGTAGGCTTCCTTCCTGATCCGCCAGGCAGGCTTTTCGCCGCCTATAAAATCAGGAGGGGTATCTGTGCACAGTTCGATAATCTCCAGTACTTTCTCCCCAAATTGTGCGCTTATCTGTTCACGTGAGATCTGTTCAGGCTTATCTTCCAAGGCATCGTGCAGTAGCGCCGCAATGGCTTCATCCTCGTCCCCGCCATCCTGCTGAACCAGTACACAGACGGACATCAAATGAGAAAAATAAGGTATGTTCCCGCCTTTTCTGGCATCACGGCCATGAAGTTCGAATGCCAATTTCAAAGCCTGGTGAAAGCGGTCGCTGAGTGTTTTGGACGAGTTTGACATAATAAATAACTCCCTTTTTATTTTGAAACCAAGAGCCTTATGGGCTTTAATTTGTATTGGACCCCAGGTATCTGTGCGAAGATGGCAGCGGTATATACTGGATTGCGTGGTGTGAATTCATTTTCTAATTCATCAAGTGAAAGACGTCCGGTAACAACAAGGTGACGATAGGCGCTCTCTATCCCTTCCCGGTGAATAGGTCTTTCCTTGCCTGTAGATTTAGGCAGGACAATCACAGCGTTATCTGTAACAGAAATGATTTCAAATGGTTTCCGTTGATCAAGAGTGTGCAGAACGCTGCAGTTTAGATTTTTGATTTCAATCCATATATTCAAAGTATTCATTTGGGCTCTCCTTTGATTTCCTCCATTAAAACCCATTTACAGAAATCCCGACAGTTATTTCTTTGAGCATTAAGGATATATAACCAAAATGAAGTGTACATATATACTCCGCAAAATTCAGAACAGAGATATAGTACAGCATTACATTTCCACATCGAATATTACATATTGTTTTTCAGGTGACGTTTCCCCCGATGATGCTTCAGTCTGTGAACTTCGCTGGAACTGAAATTTTCAACCAACTTTTTAGCATAAAACTTTCCTCTTCATATATATTAATACTCCCACTCCTCATGTGATACCGGCGTCCGGTTCAACTCGTCGCGGAGGTGGCGCCATTGCGGAATGAATTTATCCATAAGAGCCACGAAGTTCTGATTATGTGATGGCACCAGCAGGTGGGCCAATTCATGCACGATGACATACTCCAGGCACTCGCGCGGCTTTTTTGCGAGTTCACTGTTGAGATGAATATTATGAGTGCGTGGGTTGCAGCTTCCCCATTTCGTTTTCATGCGCTGGACAAAGACGCGATTGGCTTTAACACCGATCACTTCTTCCCATTTCGTAATAAGCGGGAACATGGCAACCTTGAGCTGCTCGCGATACCAGGCTGCGACCACGTCTTCCCTTTTCTTCCTCATGGCTCCAGGATGAACTGTCAACACCAGTTGGCTGTGTTTTAACTCAACGCTTGGAACTCGGTCTGCTTCCACCACTTTAAGCAGGTAGCGCCGCCCCCACACATAATGACTCTCCCTATCCAGGTATTCACGCAGCGTTTCGCGTTCCTGTCCTTGCAACCTTGCTTGCTGCTTCTTGATCCAGTCCAGTTTTGAGATGGCATAAACGCGGAGGGTATCCAGTTTCATGCGTGCTGGCGCGGATATGCTGACCCTGCCTGCGGGGGGACGCACGCTCAAATGAACATTCTTGATATCCTTAAAAACGACATCCACCTGAATGCCGCCGACATCGATCTGCTTAATATTCATGTTGTTGGAAGATGATCTTGAATATGCGCTCAACTTCGTCCACATCCATCAAAATATCATATAAGGCTTTCTTAATAATCTGCTCACGGGATTGAATTCCGCGCCAATCGTCGGGGCGGGACTGCCTGACAGCAGTATCAACCTCCAGCGCAAGTTTCAGAGCCGCTTCTCGAATTTCATTTTCGGCTTGTCCATCCTGCGGTGACGATTTCTTCAGGTTGTTGAAAAGAGCCCGCTTGCCGGGAGTATTCAATCTCTCCGGTGTATCATCCGAGCGACCCATCTCGACCTGGCCAATCACAATGGCAATCCGTTTGAGATATTCCTCGTACTCAATAGCCTTTGCTTTACGGGCAGCGATGATCTCGTCCAACAAGGCGGACATGCTCTCGTAGAAAGCAGGGTCATTGAGGTGTTCCTTAATGATCTTGCGGCGGACATTGTTCTCTATGGCCTCGGCGATGGCAGCCCTGTCGCCTTTCAGGCCGCCGAGGTGTTTGTTGATGGCTTCGGCAATGCCAGTCTTCACGATGAGTTCAAGCAGTCCCATATTGTCGAATGGGGAAATTTTGCGCGGCTCGTCGGCTTCGATGTACGTATCGATTAGGTGGCGCATGTCGGCTTCATAGGGTTTCAAATCCAGAGTTTCACCACTGGCTTTGCGGATGATCTCACGCACTGTCAAATAATTATCCAATTCCTGTTTGATGCGGGTGATGTCAGCGACGCCATAGCCTGCAGGTTCAAGCTCATCAGCAATGTTTGCATAGGCGCGGATGAGCGAGACAGCCGCTTTATAAAGGGCAATACGTTGAGGGGCGCGTTCCTCCAGATCAGTTTCAACCTCGGTGTTTCCGCAGAAATAATGGATATATTCCAATTCACCTTTCGGTGGTTCGACAGGCTCGCATAACAAAGCAAGTACCTCAATGGCATTATCGAGACGTTCGCGGCCTTTTTGCAATCGGCTTTGCATTAACACTTCAGGCTCAGCACCAGGGGCGCTGTGATCCAACTCAGAGGTGTAGACTGCTATGGCGCTCTCCACTTTGGGGAAGAGGTTTTTGTAATCCACAATATAGCCAAAGTCTTTATCTTCACCGTCAAGGCGGTTGACACGACAAATGGCCTGAAACAGGCCATGATCCTGCATGGATTTATCAATATAAAGATAAGTACAAGGGGGAGCATCAAAGCCTGTCAGAAGTTTATCCACCACTACCAGCAATTTCATGTTCTGCGGCTCTTTGGTGAAAAGCTTCTTGGCGTTTTCTTCGTATGTCTCAGTCCTGGACATGTTCGGCTTGGCTTCGACATCTACCAGTAGTTCGTTATAAGTGTTGTAAATGAATTGCTTGTCAGTCTCGGTGTTCGCGCCAGTCTCTTCCAGTGTTATATCCCTCGCCTGTGGATTATACGAAGTAACTACGGCGCATCTGTTTTTAAAGAAAGTCTTCTGAAACAAAGTGAAATACTTGCAAGCCTCATAAATGCTTGATGCTACAAGGATGGCATTGCCGCGTTCATTGGACAGGCGGGGTTTGGTGCTGAAATCGAAGATGATGTCACTCACCACGCGGTCCATGCGGGACCTGGAACTGAGCACACTCTGCATCGTGCCCCACTGTTTTTTCAGTTCATCCTTTTGCCAATCGTTGAGACCGCGCGTCCTGGCATCGAACCAGGCATCGATTTTGTCTTTGGAACCGAGTTCCTGATTGATATCCCGCGCTTCATAGACAAGGTCAAGCACGACTCCATCGTCCACGCCTTCGCTGAATTTATATGTGTGAATATAGCTGCCGAAAACTTCGAGACTGGTCTGTTTGTCTTTCTTCAAGAGCGGCGTGCCTGTAAAGCCGATGAAGACTGAGTTGGGCATGATGGCTTTCATGGCGCGATGCAGTTTGCCGCTCTGTGTTCGGTGACATTCGTCCACGAAGACGAAGACTTCGCCGGCCGTTGGGCTGGGCTGGGTTTCCAGGTCTTTGATGAAAGCGTCAAAGTCATCCACTCCATTGCGCCCAAACTTGTGCACCAGTGAGCAGAGCAGGCGCGGTGTGGCCTGGCAAAGCTGGGTCATTAGGTCGCGACCACTGCTTGTGCGCTTGATCTGCTCTCCGACGTCGGAAAAGACGCGCTCGATCTGTTTATCCAGTTCGTCACGGTCGGTGATGATGACAACGCGGGCGTTGGGGTTGTTTTCCAATATCCATTTGGCAAGCAAAACCATCACGATGCTTTTGCCGGAACCCTGCGTGTGCCAGATGATGCCGCCCTTCTTCCCGCGGATATATTCCTGCGCTGCTTTGATGCCAAGGTATTGATGCACACGCGGCAATTTTTTCACACCGCCATCGAACAGCACGAAATCGTGGATCAACTCAAGCAGGCGCGCCTTCTCACAGAGCTTGAGCAGATATTTGTCCAGCTTGAAGCGGGTATTGTCATTTTCATCCTCTTTCCATGTGAGGAAGTATTTCGCTTCTGTTTTGATCGTTCCGTAGCGCAATCCTTCGCTGTCGTTGCCTGCAAAGACGAACTGGATGGTGCTGAAAAACCACTCATTAAACTCTGGTTGTTGATTGGATAAGTTTTGGTTGATGCCATCGCCGATGCTGACGCGGCTGTTCTTTAACTCCAGCACGCCTACCGCGATGCCGTTGACGTACAGGACAATGTCCGGCCGGCGCTCATGGCTGCCCTTGAGCGTGACCTCCTCGGCAATGGCGAAGTCGTTCTTTTGCGGTTCGTTCCAATTGATAAGATGGACGGTCTCGGTGACCTTGCCGGCTTCCACTTTGACAGGCACGCCATAACGCAAAAGCTTATAAACCTCTTGATTATTGCCATAGAGGCTGCGGTTGTGGTTATCGGCTTCACGGTGCAGGATATCCAGCGCGCGGTTGATTTGTTGAGCGGCGTATCCGTTTTTCTCCAACCAGACCGTGAGATGTTCTTCCCAAATGTTGCTGTTCTCAAAATCAGTACGATCACCCAGATAGCGATAGCCAAGCTCTTCCGTGAAGAGTTTGATGACGCGGTTTTGGGTTTCCCGCTCGGGTTTGCCAATAATCTTCATGACCTACGCCTTGACTAGCTTAAAACTGACCTGATAGCGATAGAACTCAATATTCCCTACAGCAGACAACGCCCTGCGAATGCGCTGGTCATCTTCAAGGGCAATGATGACACCTTTGACGGTCTGATCTTTCTCTGCCAGCTCATCTTTTACATATCCCATATAGCGCAGGATCTGACCTACCACCACATCGCTGGCACGGCCTCTTTTGAGTTCCACCACCAGCAAGGTCTTTTTATCCTTGCTGACAGCCAGAATATCAATCGGACCCGTATCGGCGGGGTATTGCTGACCGACGATCTCACCATCTTCTTCAAAAATGTTGTATTCTTTCCCAAATTCGGTTTGCTTCCAATTCTGTACGAGGAAATCTTCAAGATGCTTTTCCATCGCAAATTCCGAAGCGTCTTCAACGGTTTCATCTGTGGAGATCAGTTTGGGAGCCGAAATACCGCCTATCAGCTTTTCGATCTCTTCGCCGTGGGAGGTGATGTTGCTGATCGTTCCCGCTGAACCACAGGATTTACGAAGCGGATCACTCATATCTGCGCGGTTGATTGTTTGACTGAACCAGTGAACAGGACGGCGATGCGGCAATGTATCAGGCTGATAATAATAATTGCCTGTAACTTCCCCAACGTGATAATGACCTTCTCCGTCGGGGCTAATAATGATATCTCCTATATTTATATTTTTTGAAACAGTGTGGATAGCGCCACAAGCCAACCCAGCCGCGACTTTGGATTTGCCAGGGTTATTGATGAGATACGCAGGGATGAATTCACGGTTGAAGGTCCGCCATTCATCAGGCAGTTTGTGCGTTAGATCTAGATTGATATTGAAGCCCACGCCAATGAAGTTTCCAGCAATACACTCCTGGGCGCGATCACTGCCTTTTCCCAACATAATGCGGAAGTATCTTTTCACGGCACCGCCTTTTTTTGAAATGTCAGTTTGTCTGAAACAACTTTTTCACAGTTTTACTGCCAAGCATGACCGAATACTTTACATAATCGCCTGTTTCCCAGCGCAGGCGACCCGCGACTATGGCGGGGGATATTTGCAGTTGATGGGCAAAGAAACGAATTTCATCTTTGCTGACCAGATTGCCGTTGACTTTCCTCCATGCCTGCCATTTTTCTTCGGGGATGAGCATATTCGAGGCAAATTCAT
>Ga0233425_10009504_pt1 | contig 12281 bp, 11 predicted proteins | sample Watercolumn_Towu_2_FD_181712 | JGI IMG/M metagenome (GOLD analysis project Ga0233425, IMG submission 181712) | Freshwater microbial communities from Lake Towuti, South Sulawesi, Indonesia - Watercolumn_Towuti2014_140_MG | ecosystem: Environmental > Aquatic > Freshwater > Lake | place...
CGGTCATCGTGTGTTGAACGATCTCGGGCATCGGGGACTCCTTCCGAAATGTGGGCTGACGCACTTCCCGATCATTTTACCCGATCTTCGACTCTCGATCATAATCAAGTTAGCGGAAAGTATAGCTACGATGATTTCAGCGCCTACCCACCCGGTCTGCCGCCTACAGGCTGGCTGCTGCGTGGGTCAGGGGAGATCACACCGCTGGTAGAAGAAGTCGGCGCGATGGGGCCGGCCGCACGTCTGCTCAGCTTCCCAGAAGTTGGCTGGCAGTATTGGGATAAATGGGTGCTGTGGAATAACGCCATACAATCATCGCAGTATACCGTTACTGTAAAGCTGCGCTTTCTCAATACCGTGGCCGATCGAGCCGGGCTAACCATCGCCTGGAACGACACCAACTGGAATCGCATAGATATCCAGCCTAACGTGTACGGAAACGACATCGAGTATCGTGGCTCGGGTAATGTCACTAATGCTGGAAACTTCCCCATTGATGCCAACACAGACTACTGGCTCCGAGTTGCCGCCAGAGATTATGGCGCTAACCAGGGGGCCGTGATTGTCTACTGGTCTACGAATGGTGTTACCTTCAGTCCGATAGTCACAGCCACAGGGGTGGCAAATCTGGCCGGGCTGATAGGGATGAGCACGGCCGGGCCGCACCTGCCGCATACTCACTTTGACGATTTTCGGGTGGAGTGGAGCGGGGCGGGCCTATCGTCCACAGCTACCCCGACCAGTACGCCAAGCCATACGCCTACAGCCACACCAACTGCAACGAATACACCCATGCCGACGGCGACACCGACGTCCATACGCACACCGACGCCACCGATGAACACGAGTACGCCCACGGCCACGCCGGTTCCGGCGGTGACGACGATAGTGCCCATTGCGCCTGGATGGAACCTGGTAGCCTTGCCCTTGAAACCGCCAACCGCATACACGGCCAAAACGCTCCTGGCCGCGATCAACGGTCAGGGCGGTTCGGTAGAGGCGGCAGAGATAGACACGTGGACAGGTAGCGCGTGGCTGGCCTACAAACGCCTTTATCCCGAGGTGAATGATTTTCCGATTGAGCTGGTACGAGGGTACTTTGTGCGAGGAAGCGGTATGGGAACTACCAACTGGGTGGTTACGGGAGCAGCGATCACCGCTTCTGAACCAGTTACCCTGGTGCCCGGTTGGAATCTGGTGGCGGTACCCTACTCTGCCTCGGTCTGGACGGCGAACGGTCTGCTGGCAGCCATCAATGCTTCGAGCGGGGGATTCACCGCCATGGAGGTAGATGCCTGGGCGGAAAGTTACTGGTTGGCCCATCGGGTCCAGTATCCTACCTACAATGACTTTGCCCTTGAGCCAGCCTGCGGCTACTTCCTCAAAGGAGGCGGAACAAACAGTGTTGTTTTCTCACCGTAAACTATCCAAACAGACGAGATAGTGTATCAATTACTGCATCAGGAGGATTCCCAATGAAAACGAGTACTCTAAGGAGCAAGCCGCTGGTCGTGTTCGTTCTGTTGGCGGTAATCCTGGCCGGAGGGTTACTGTCGCCTGGGGCGCCTGGCGCGTCGGCGAGCACTCCGCTGAACGTCAAGCTTACCAATGTTCTGGACAAGCAATTCACCGTGACCTGGACGACAGCTGTCGGTGAGGTCGGTTCGGTGCGCTGGGGCACATCGGTCGGCTCCCAGCCGAATACAGCCAGTGATGGCCGGGGCACCTCGTACTCCGGCCGCACTCACCACGTCACCATCACCGGCCTGGCCGCCAGCACTGCCTACTACTTTGTCATCGTGTCTGGCGGGAACACCTACGATAATAGCGGTACGCCTTATACGGCGACTACGACGGCTACACCGGCCAGCCCGCCTTCGCCGGATAGCATCACTGCCCTGGTGAATCGGCAGAGCGGCAGCGGAGCCACCGATGCCGTTGTCTACGCTGTCGTACGCAATACCAATGGCAGCGGTAGTGATGGCGCGGCGGGCCGGCTCTCGGGCTATATCCAGAGCGGCGTGGTGTTCATAGACCTCAAGAGCGCCCGTACCACAGCAGGTGCGCCTTTTGATTACAGCGACGGTGACACGGTAGACATCAGCGCGGAAGGTGGGGCAGACGGGACCGCCAGCCAGAGCGTCGTCCTGGCCTCGCCCCGGCCAGACCCTCTGGTCACGCTGACCTTGGTGACGGTTGTCACACCCACGCCAACTGCTACTTCTGTACCGTCTACGCCGACATCCACGCCAATGCCGACCCTGCCGGGAGTGAGGGCGCAGGTAGTCATCTCCCCATCCTTGCAGACGATCCCATTGGGCACTGGAGCTCGCGTGGACCTGATGATCCAAAATGTAGGAGGACTTTTCGGCGGCGAAGTCCACATCAGCTTCGATCCGTCCAAAGTGCAAGTGGTAGATCCCGTAACTATGCAGCCTACGAACACCATCCAGGCCGGAAACATCTTTCAGGGCAAAACGTTCAGTACCTACAAGAACACAGCCGACAACACTGTTGGGCGGGTGAGTTATGCCGTGGCCCTCTATGGTATGAATACCGAGCCTTTCACCGGCACCGCGACATTAGCCAGCATGACCCTCAAGGCCATTGGTGTAGGCAGCAGCACTATCGCCTTCACTTCCGTCCCCTCTGCCTCATCTGGCGTACTGCTTTCCGACAAGCAAGGCGCGCAGATTCCCGCCGATACCCAGGAGGGACGGATCAATACCCACAATCTGGGGCATAGCCAGGGCAAGGTATCCCTGCAAGGGCGTGGCAACCACAGTGGCCCTACGGTAGCGGCCGTTGGCGTTTCTCTGGTGATAACCGACAGCAATGGGGTCTATGCGCTAACCGATATCGTCTCAGGTACCTACGCGATCACCATCACCATGCCCGGTTATCTGAAGGCCTGGCGTAGTGATATGCCTGTAATGCCCGGTCGCCGGAGTGTGTTGCCCGATGTGACCCTGCTGGGCGGCGATGCCACGGGTGATGGGGCCATCAACATCCTGGATCTCTCCCTCATCGGCGGTGTCTTCGGTCTGTGCAGTGGGAATAGCGGCTGGGATTCTAAGGGGGACATCAACGGCGACATCTGTGTCAATATCCTGGATGCTTCTCTCGCCGGCGGCAACTTTGGTCGGGTAGCGCCCGGTCCTTGGCCGGGACAGCCAACCATTCCGTAGATGGGAGACACCATGGCTCCGTAACGATCCATAATCAACTGTGGCATTGGCTTGCTTTTCTTGATAACGCCAGTGCCACAGTTGATGATTGCCGAATTCCGAGGAGGATGAAGATGAAAGCAAAGATTCTTCTGGCAGTAGGGATACTAGTTGCTGGATCGGTGGTAATGCTGATACTGAGCCAACAGCCCAAAAAACAGGATACCCCACCAGCCCCCAAATCGCTTCCTACAGTCTCGATATTGCTGCCTAAGTCGGCGGTGAACCAGAAGCCAACAAGCAAAAACGTTTCAGTAACTACAGTGCCGCTTCCTACACCGACAATTGTCCAAGCTGCGCCTACTTCCATTCCTTTTGGTACTGTCAGCGGAGAAACCCGGATCCTGATTATCCTATCCCAAAACGTGTTACCGATAGGAGACACCAGAAGGATAAGCATCCAGATAGAGAATGTCGCCGGTCTCTATGGGGCGGAAATCCATTTGCGCTTTGATCCCAAGAAACTCCAGGTAGAGGATGCCGATCCTGCCCTACCCGGCGTTCAGGTCCAGCCAGGTGATCTCCTGGACCCGAAGCATGGTATGGTGATCCTCAATGCGGTGGATAATGCCACCGGTACCATTGACTATGCTGCGATTTTGACAAATCCCGCCCCGCCGGTCACTGGCTCGGGTCCATTAGCCTCCGTCCTTTTCAAGGGTACAGGTCTTGGCGCCAGTTCCATTGTGTTTACGCCGACTCCGGCAGCGCCGGCAGGTATCTTGCTATCCGATCGGAAAGGCACGGCCATTGCAGCCCAGGCGCAAAGTGGCACCATCACTGTCCAGTAACGAGGTGGCGTCATGACCAAGATCGTCGCTCACCTGGCACGGCTACCCCTGCTTGGCTTGTCCGGGTTTCTCAGTGTAGTGCTACTGATCACTATACTCACTATGCAGTTATGTGAACCACGTGTGTCGGCCGAGCCTGAAAAGACAAATCCCAACCCAGCCAGGGTGATCGTCTTGCCTGCCACAGCCCAAATCGGTCTCTCCGAGACGATCACGGTGAGCATCGCCATACAAGACGTAGATAACCTGTTTGGCGCAGAGATGCACCTGGCCTTTGATGCTGAGCGATTGCAGGTTGTAGATCCCCTTACTGGCCAACCGGCTAACCAAGTCAGTCCAGGCGCAATCTTTCACAGCAAACCGGCGATCACCTATCAAAACCAGGTGAACAATACCTTAGGGCAAGTTGACTACGCTATTGGTCTCTACGGAGCGCAGACGGAACCTTTCACGGGTACAGCAACGCTGGCTATAGTCACCTTTCGCGGCATTTCGGCTGGCGTCAGTCCTGTGGCCTTTGTGGGCGCGCCGGCCGCACCGACAGGCGTTCTCCTCTCCGATAGCTTGGGGCATGAGATCACGACCACGATCCAGGGAATGAGCGTGACGATCAATGCGCCAGAAACATATCTCGTGTATTTGCCGTTTGTGATGTATGGTGCAGACCCTCAGTAACTCTGCCGTATCGGTCTTTCGGCCGCGTTGAGAGGCCGACAAGACTGATTACACCGCCTAAGTTGGCCGGTATTACCGCCAGCGGGCGATTCTGGCAGAATCAACACGGCGTGCTATAATACCGCCCATGCCCATCCTGGACATCAGCCGCACGCTGAGCGCCAGCCTGGCCGTCTGGCCCGGCGACCCGCCGTTTGCCATGCAGATGTTGGCAAGCCGGCGCGCGGGCGCCGCGGTCAACCTGTCGGCCCTGGCGTTGAGCGCGCATACTGGCGCCCATGTGGACGCGCCGCGCCATCTCGCCGATGATGCGCCCGCGGTCGCGACCCTCGATCTGACGCCCTTCTGGGGGCCGGCCCAGGTCGTGACCGTCGCCCGGGCCGCCGGCCCGCTCACGCTCGCCGATTTCAGCCACGTGGATCTGCGGCGGGCGCCGCGCCTCCTGGTGCGGTCAGCGGCCAGCCGGATCGCGGCGGAGGTCTTCCCTGCCGCGTATGTCTATCCCAGCCCCGCGCTGGCCGATCACCTGGCCCGGCTCGGCGTTTGCCTCTACGGCACAGATGCGCCGTCGGTAGATCCCGTAGAGAGCGCCGATCTGGCCGGCCATCGCGCGCTGCTGCGCAACGGCATCGCCATCCTGGAGGGGCTGGCCCTGGCCGATGTGGCCGATGGCTTGTACGAGTTGGTGGCCCTGCCGCTCAAAATTGCGGAGGGCGACGGCAGCCCGGTGCGCGCCGCGCTGCGGCCCTTGGAGTGAACTCACGTCATGACCACACACACCCACTCTCCCTACCTCGAAGACATCCCGCTCGAAGACGCCCTGGCGCGTTGGTTCGCGGCGTTGGCGCAGGCCGGGCTGGATCAGCCACTGGAAGGCGAGTCGGTCGCGCTGGAAGACGCGGCTGGCCGCATCACCGCCGAGCCGGTGTGGGCGCTGATCTCATCGCCGCATTATCACGCGGCCGCTATGGACGGCTACGCGGTGCGCGCCGAGGAGACGCGCGGCGCGTCTGAAACCCGACCCGTCCATCTGCGCATCGGCGCGCAGGCGTTCTACGTGGACACCGGCGATCCGCTGCCGCCTGGCACAAACGCCGTCATCATGGTGGAAGAGGTGCAGGTGCGGGAGATTGCGGATGAGCAAATTGCAAATCGGCAAATCAGCAAACCAGCAAATCACGAAGACTATGAGCCGCAATCTGCAATTTGCAATCTGCAATCTGCAATCGAGATTCTTTCCGCCGTGGCGCCGTGGCAGCATGTGCGGCCGATGGGCGAAGACATGGTGGCGACGGAGCTGATCTTGCCGGCCAACCATCGGCTGCGGCCCGCGGATATCGGCGCGGCGGCCGGGGCCGGCCATGCCCGGCTGGCGGTGCGGCGCAAGCCGCGCGTCGCCATCCTCCCGACCGGCACGGAACTGGTGCCGCCGGGCAGCAACGTGCGCCCCGGCGACATCATCGAATACAACTCGCTGGTGTTGGCTGCCATGATCCGCGAGTGGGGGGCGGACGCGACCCGGTTGCCGCCGCTCAAAGATGATTACGCCGCAATCCGGGCGCGCATCCTGGAGGCGGCGCAGACGCATGACCTGGTGATCGTCAACGCCGGCTCATCGGCCGGCTTCGAAGATTTCACCGCGCGCATCATCGCCGAGTTGGGGCAGGCGCTGGTCCACGGCATCGCCATCCGGCCCGGCCATCCGGTGATTTTGGGGCTGATCGAGCGGCCGATAGAAGCGTCAAACGTCAAACGTATCGTCCCCGTGATCGGGCTGCCGGGCTACCCGGTCTCGGCGGCGATCACGTGCGAGCTGCTGGTGAAGCCGACGGTGGCGCACTGGTCGGGCCAGCCGGTCGAGGAACGCGCCGAGGCGACGGCGGCCATCACCCGTAAGGTCGTCAGCCCGGAGGGGGAAGAGGAATTCCTGCGCGTAACGGTGGGCCAGGTGGGCGAGCGGCTGGTCGCTACTCCGCTGCCGGGCGGCTCCGGCGTGCTGATGTCGCTGGTGCGGGCCGACGGCATCGTGCGCATCCCGCGCGGCGAGGGCGGCTTCGAGCCGGGCGCGACCGTCACGGTGGCGCTCCACCGACCGCCGGCCGCCATCCGCCGCACGATCATCGCCATCGGCAGCCATGACCTGACCCTCGATCTGCTGGCCGACGAGCTGGGCCGGCGGCGGCCGGGCTGGCGGCTCAGCTCGGCCAACGTCGGCAGCCTGGGCGGGCTGTTGGCGCTCGGCCGCGGCGAGGCGCATCTCGCCGGCGCGCACCTGCTGGATGAAGAGACGGGCGAGTACAACCTGTCCTACGTCCGGCGCTATCTGGCCGGGACGCCCGTGCGCATCGTCGGCTTCGTGCGCCGCGAGCAGGGGTTGATCGTGCCGCGGGGCAACCCGAAAGGGCTGCGCAGCCTGGCCGATCTGACCCGACCGGATGTCGCCTTCATCAACCGCCAGCGCGGGGCCGGCACGCGGGTTTTGCTCGATTATCGGCTGAAGCAGGCGGGCATCTCCCCGCGCGCGATCCAGGGCTATGAGCGGCAGGAGTTCACACATCTGGCCGTGGCCGCGGCGGTCGCCTCAGGCGCGGCCGATTGTGGGCTGGGCATCCTGGCCGCAGCGCGCGCCCTGGATCTCGACTTCGTGCCGCTCGACCACGAGCGTTACGACCTGATCGTCCCCGCGCGCTTCTATGCCGACCCGCTCCTGGCCCCGTTGCTAGAGATCTTGGGCGAGCCGGCCTTCCAGGCGCGCGTGGCCGCGCTGGGCGGCTACACTACGGCGGAGATGGGGCGCGTGCTGGCGGAGGTTGGGGGATGAACGCTGTCTCGCGGAGAAGTTCTCCCGCCGCCGCGCCTCAAACGGCCCGCGTCCTGCCCTTCCCGACCTTCCCCAAACCCGTCCCGCGCATGATCCTGTGGGACGAGCCGGGATCGCCGCAGGAGGAGGCGGTGCGCGGCCGGCTGGTCGACGCGGGCTATCAGGCCGTCAAGTGGACGAGCGAGCCAGCCATGGGCTATCCGCCGCACGTCCACATCTACCCGGAGCTGCTCTGGCTCATCAGCGGCAGCCTGACCGTGATTCTGCCCGCGGAGGGCCGGTTGCTGGAGTTGGCGCCCGGCGATCGCGTCGAGCTCCCCCAGGGCCTCGCGCACGGCACGCTGGCCGGGGCCGAGGGCGCGACCTATCTGCTGGCGACGAAATAGCGCGCTACCCCGCCACGTTGACCCCGATCAACCGCCCCACGCCGAACGTGATCGCGGCCGCGGCGATGCCGAAGCCAACCTGCCGCAAGCCGGAGTAGAGCACGCTGCGGCCGGTCATCAGGGTGATGGCGGCGCCGATCACGAAGAGGGCGACCAGGCTCAGGCCGGCGCTCACCGCGACCCCGGCGACGCCGGTCAGGAAGATGTAGGGGAACACCGGCACCAGCGCGCCGGCCGAAAAGAGCAGGAACGACATGCAGGCCGCTTCCCACGCCGACCCGCCCAGCTCGGCCGGATCAATGCTCAACTCTTCGCGGGCCAGCGTGTCCAGCGCCGTCGTCTGGTCGGCGAGCAGGCGCTCGGCCACGCTGCGCGCGGCCGCGGGTTCCAGTCCTTTGGACTGATAGATGAGCGCCAGCTCGGCCAACTCCTCTTCGGGCATCTCGGCCAGCTCGCGGCGCTCGATGTTCAATTGATGCTGATACAGCTCGCGCGAGCTTTGCACCGAGAGCCATTCGCCCAACGCCATCGAAAGCCCGCCGGCCAGCAGGCCGGCCAGCCCGGTCAGCAGGATCTCGCGCGAGCCGACGCCCGCGCCGGCCACCCCCATCAGCAGGCTGAACACCGAAAGCAGTCCATCGTTCGCGCCCAGCACGGCCGCGCGCAGCGCGTTGCCGCCGCTGACCCGATGCCGGCCCTCGAAGCGCGCCACGGCCGTGCCTTCGATGCCGCGGGTGGTGCGGGCCAGAAAGCCGAAAACTTTGGCGTGCGAGCGCTCGTGGGCCGACATGCTGGCCGCCTCCGGCTCAGGCTGATCGTCGTATTGCGACTCGATGTTGCTTTCCAGACCCGCGATGGTCGGCAGCACAAAGGCCGGCCCGAACCGTTGGGCGAGCGCGCCGAGGATGCGCACACGCCAGCCAGGCGCATAGGTTGGCACGCGGGCGCCGGTCAGCCGCAACTTCTCGACCCAGAACGCGGCATGCCCTTGTTCCGTCTCGATCATCCGGCGATACATGCCCGCAAGATCGGAGTTGGGCTCGGCTTCGGCCAACCGCCCATACAATGTGATCGCGTCGCGCTCGGTCTGCAGGTTTTCCAGGTAGCGACGAATATCTGACTGAGTTGCCATGATGTCTCCGCGCCGCATTGTACCACAGTTCAGACAAAACGCCGCCCGTCGTTTGCGATGAGCGGCGTTTCCGGGGGACGGCGAGATGGCTGGGGGATCGTGACGCTACGCCTTCAGTTCAGACGTGCAATTCGGGCAGCGCTTGGCCTTCAGAGGAATGGTCGAGATGCAGAATGGGCATTCCTTGGTGTTGGCCGGAGCGGGGGCGGGGGCCTTCTTGGTCCGATTGTACGCCTTGACGACCAGGAAGACCGCAAAGGCCACAATGAGGAAGTTGATGATGGTGTTGATGAACAAGCCGTAGTTCCAGGTCACCGCGCCGGCCTTCTGCGCCGCATCCAGGGTGGCATAGGCCGCGCCGGCCGGCCCTTTCAAGACGATGAAATTGTTGGTGAAGTCGGCCCCGCCCAACAAGAGGCCGATCGGGGGCATCAAGATATCCTTGACGAAGGACACCACGATGGCGCCAAATGCGGCGCCGATCACGATACCGACCGCGAGATCCAACACATTTCCGCGCAGGATGAACTCCTTGAACTCCTTCAGCATGGTTGACCCCTTTCTGAATAGATGGACTTGTGGTTTTTGTTGAGATGATCAGCGACCGCGCGCGAAGCGGCTCAACTGCTCCGGCCGGTCCGTATTCGCCGGCATATCGGTTATGGGGAAGGTCACAAAGAAGGTCGCGCCCTGACCGACCTCACTTTCCAGCCAAATCTCGCCGCCATGCAGCTCAACCAGCGCACGAGTGATGTGTAGCCCCAGACCGGCGCCAAGCGCGCCGGCCGCCAATGCGTTGCTTGCGCGAAAGAAACGTTCGAAGACCCGTTTCTGCTCGGCAACCGGGATGCCAACCCCGGTATCACGCACGGCAACCTGCAGAAAGCCCTCATCGGCGGCGCGCTCAAGCTGGATTGAGATGGCGCCGCCCGCCGGCGTGTACTTAGTTGCATTGCTGATCAGATTGCCCAGAATTTGAGATGCGCGCAAGCTGTCGCATAGCGCCGCCGGCAAGCCGTCAGGGATCAGCAGGGTGCATTGCTGTCCCTTTGCCTCAATCTGCGCCGCATATTCGTTGGTGACGGCTCTGAGCAACGCGGCCAGGTCAATCGGTTGCAGGACAAGCTCGAGTCGCCCAGTTTCGATGCGCGTCAAATCCAGCAGATCACTGGTGATTGAGAGCAGCCGGTGTGTGCTACTCTGGATGATGTCCAGGTAGTCGCGTTGAAGATCGGTGAAGCAGCCGGCGCCGTTATCCATCAGCAGCTCAAGATAGCCATTAATGGCGGTGAGTGGGCTGCGCAGCTCGTGCGCGGCGATCGAAACAAACCTGGACTTCATCTCGTCGAGGCTTTGCAGCTCGGCGTGCGCGGCCGCCAATTGCTGGTTGCAGCGGCAAAGCTCATCACGGAGCAAACGCAACTCATTGCGCTGTTGCGTCACCCGCTGCTCGATCGCGACGAGATCGGTCATGTCCTGCATCAAGTGGATCAGGCCCGAAACCTGGCCGCCCGAATTGTTGTAGGGCAGGCTTATCAGCGTGAGGTAGATCGTCCGCTGATCGTCGGCTATCCGGTTCACGCCGGCCAGCTCGAAGCGCGGTAGTTTTCCGGCCAGGATATCGGCCAACACCATTTCGCTGCCGATCAGTTCGGGGGTAAGCTCCAACAGGGAACGGCCCAGCACGTCGTCCGGGCTCGCCAAGAGACCCGCCGCATCGCTCGCCTGGATCACCCGCAGATCACGATCAGTAATGCAGTAAGTGATCTTGCGGTCTTCCAAGATCACTTGCGTTGGCAGCGCGTTCACGATATGGCTCCAGCTAACTCACGAGCGAGCGCCCCAATTCCCGAAAGAGCAACTCGACGGCTTCCCCGGTCTTGGCGCTCACCAGGAAATAAGCCGCCGGCAAACTATTCGCAAATCTGCGAAGCTGCTCCTCGTCAATTTGATGTGGTCTGACCAGATCCAGCTTATTGGCGGCCAGGACGAACCTGGCGTCGGGGCTGATCCGCCGCACATCTTCCGCATAGGCGCGCAGGCTGGCGAATGTCGCCGGCCGAGTCAGGTCGCAAACCAGGATGGCGCCAGACGCGCCGCGCAGATAGCTGGCGCGCATCTGGTCGAATGCTTCGCTGCCGGCCAGATCCCACACCATCATCGCCAACTCAACCACACCCGCGTCTGTGTCTACAGCAACCGATTTGCGGCTCACCTTGACACCGATCGTGCTGACATATTGGTCGTCGAATGCATGGTACAAAAAACGACGCGCCAGACTGGTTTTGCCGACCGCGAAATCGCCGAGCAGGCACACCTTTTTGCTCAGTGGGTTCAAGGCAGCGGTTCCTTATATCTAGATCGCCGAACAATTCTCCTTATGGGTCTAATAAGATAGGATAACTGATTTACCTTAATTTTCACATTACGATGGTTTGCTTGGGCGTTTTGCCGGGAAGCTATAACCCAACCCACGTTCCGTCAGGATATAACGAGGCTGCGATGGGGATGGCTCGATCTTTTGCCGCAAACGATGGATGTGGACGCGCAATGTATCTTCGAACATCTCTTCCAGCGGCCACAGGCGCCGCATCAGAAAATCGGCCGAAACAACGCGTCCCGCGTTGCGGATCAGGATATAAAGCAGCTTGGTCTCGGTGGGGGTGAGGGCGATCAGTTGGTCTTTGATGACCACCTGTTGATGAGCGAAGTCAACGCCGAGATAGTCATCCACCTGGGTGATAGGGGCGAGGGCATAGGCATAATCGCCCATCCGCCGCAACACGCGCTGCACGCGCGCCAACAGCTCGCGGGGGCTGAACGGCTTCACCACGTAGTCCTCGGCGTAGCGATTGATGCCCTGGATGATGGTTTCCTCTTCGTCAACGGCGCTCAACATGACGATGGGCAGATCACTGAACTCCTGGACCGCCTGGCAGAACTCGAATCCCCCCATGATGGGCATATTTATGTCAACAATCGCCAGATGCGGCATACCACGCCGCGCGATCGTATCCAACGCCTGACGGCCGGAATTCGCCGTAAACACTGCGTAGCCAGCCCCTTCGAGCTTGTCTTTCACCAGACGGACGATTGCCGGATCATCATCTACCACCAGGATGCGGGGATGGTTCAGTAATAGGTTGACACTTTGACAACTGCATAATTTGACCAAGGGCCACGAGTTGATGCAGAATAGGGCGTTCCCTATCCCATACAGCCCAGGAGGTCTCGATGGCAACCTATCGC
>Ga0233425_10009505_pt1 | contig 12281 bp, 9 predicted proteins | sample Watercolumn_Towu_2_FD_181712 | JGI IMG/M metagenome (GOLD analysis project Ga0233425, IMG submission 181712) | Freshwater microbial communities from Lake Towuti, South Sulawesi, Indonesia - Watercolumn_Towuti2014_140_MG | ecosystem: Environmental > Aquatic > Freshwater > Lake | place: Indonesia...
AAGGCGTGCTGACATGGCTATGAGCTATAGAAAATCTATAGCTCACAAGCAAGAGAAAAATGCAACAATCTGCATCCCGGCCGCTCCCCGCCCCCTCCCCGCCCGCCACAAGGCGAGGATCAGGGTCCCCCCAAACCCCATTGCGGATTCCGCGACCGCCTCCTATACTCCGCCGAAGAGCGCCGCGCCGGTGTTGGCCCGTCGGGGCCGGGCGGGGGGCGAAGGGCGGATGGAACGAGACACGGAGCGGCACGATGAACACACCGGTGAACGATCTGCTGGAAGTGAAGGGGCGGGCGGTCATCACGATCGGTCCGGGCAACAGCGTCTTTGAAGCGATCCAGCGCATGGCCGACAACAGTTGCGGCTGCCTCCTGGTGGTCAAGAAGTCGGGGAAGATGGCGGGCATCATCTCCGAGCGGGACTGCTTCCGGAAGGTGATCCTGGCCGAGAAGTCGCCGCACAAGGTCGACGTGAAGGACGTGATGACGAAGATGCCGAAGGTCATCACGGTCACGGCCGACAAGACCGTCGAGGAGTGCATGGCGATCATGACGAACAACCGCTTTCGCCATCTGCCCGTGATGAAGGGCGACAAGCCCATCGGGCTGATCTCGATCGGTGACGTCGTGAAGTTCCTCGTCTCCGAACAGCAGATCATGATCAAGAATCTCGAGAAGTACATCGAGGGATCGCTCTAGCCGCCCGACGGCCGGAGGGCCGGCGGCGCCCGCGAGGGGGCGACGCCGGCCTTCTTTTTTTTCTTCTCTTTCGTGCTTCATTTTTCGGCGGGGGAGGGTATCGTCCCCGTCTTTACGTTTGCGGCGACCGGCGCCGGCGGGTAGGCGTCGCGCGTCGCGGCGGGAGAGTGCAACATGGCGGACACGAACGCATGCGCCTGCGACGGCGCGGCCCCTTCGGAAGAGGAACTGCTCGGGCGTCTGGACGAGTTCCTGGATGACTACAAGTCCCGGCCGGGCGGATTGATCCCGGTCCTGCAGATCGCGCAGAACCTGTTCGGCTATCTGCCCGAGGCGGCGCTCCGGAAGGTCGCCCAGGCCTTCGGCAAGCCGTACAGCGAAGTCACCGGCGTCGTCAGCTTCTACTCCTTCTTCTCCACGGTCCCGCGCGGCAAGCACCTCGTGCGCGTGTGTCTGGGAACGGCGTGCTACGTGCGCGGCGGCAAGGACGTGCTCGAAGCGATCCGCAAGAAACTGGGGATCGACGTGGGCCAGACGACGGCGGACCGCCGCTTCTCGCTCGAAGTCGGGCGGTGTTTCGGCGCCTGCGGCATGGCGCCGGTGATCATGGTTGACGACGACGTTCACCAGCGGGTGAAGCCCGCCCGCATCGGCGAGGTGCTCGATCCCTACGCGGCGGACGACGTCCCCGCGGCGAACGAGGTGACGGCATGATTGCGACGACGATCCCCCGGATTTCGACACCGGCCCAGCTCGAGGCCCTGCGCGCGTCCGAGCGCGAGCGCGGCGAACGGCGGCGCGCCGAGGGGCGGCAGACGGTGTTCGTCTGCGTCGGCGGGAGCTGCCTGGCGTCCGGCTCGCTGAAGGTGCGCGACGCCCTGCTCGACGAGGTCCGCCGCAACGGCCTGGCCGACCGCGTCCGGGTGCAGGAGGTCGGCTGCATGGGCCCGTGCGTGCAGGGCCCCGTGCTGCTGATGGGCCTCGACGACACGTTCTACCAGGGCGTGAAGCCCGCCGACGCCGCGGAGATCGTCGGCGAGCACTGCATGAAGGGGCGGGCGCTCGACCGCCTCATCGTCCACGACGCCGCCGGGGCGAAGAGCTACCCGCGCGCGGCGGACATCGATTTCTTCCGCCGGCAGACGAAGATCGTCCTTCGCAACTGCGGCTGGATCGATCCCGAGCGGATCGAGGACTACATCGCGCGCGACGGCTACGCCGGCCTGGCGCGGGCGCTGACGTCGATGAAGCCGGCCGACGTGATCGCCGAGATGCAGGTCTCCGGCCTGCGCGGGCGCGGCGGCGCGGGCTTCCCGACGTGGCTGAAGTGGAGCTTCGTGCACAAGGCCGCGGGCGACGTGAAGTACGTCCTGTGCAATGCCGACGAGGGCGATCCCGGCGCGTACATGGACCGCAGCGTGCTGGAGGGCGATCCCCACAGCGTGATCGAGGGCATGGCCATCGCCGCCTTCGCGGTCGGCGCCCGCCAGGGCTACGTCTACGTCCGCGCCGAGTACCCCCTGGCCGTGCAGCGCCTGGAGAAGGCGATCCGCCAGGCGCGCGAGCGGGGCCTGCTGGGGGCGAAGATTCTCGGGACGGACTTCGCGTTCGATCTCGAGATCCGGATGGGCTCGGGCGCGTTCGTCTGCGGCGAGGAGACCGCGCTCATCACGTCGATCGAGGGCAACCGCGGCGAGCCGCGGCCGCGCCCGCCGTTCCCGGCGCAGAAGGGCCTCTGGGGCAAGCCGACGGTCCTGAACAACGTCGAAACCTACGCCAACGTGCCGTTCATCCTGCACCGGGGCGCGAAGGCGTACGCCGCGCACGGCACCGTCACCAGCCGCGGCACGAAGGTCTTCGCGCTCGCCGGCGCGGTCCGCAACACGGGTCTGGTCGAGGTGCCGGTCGGCACGCCGCTGGGCGAGCTGGTCTACGACATCGGCGGCGGCATCCGGAACAACAAGAAGTTCAAGGCCGCGCAGATCGGCGGACCGTCCGGCGGCTGCATCCCGCGCCAGCACCTGAACGTGCCGCTGGACTACGAGTCGCTCAACGAGCTGGGCGCGATCATGGGTTCGGGCGGACTGATCGTGATGGACGAGGACACCTGCATGGTGGACGTCGCCCGGTTCTTCATCGAGTTCGTGCAGGAGGAGTCGTGCGGCAAGTGCGTGCCCTGCCGCGTGGGCACCAAGCGCATGATGGAGATCCTCGACCGCATCTGCAACGGCCAGGGGGAGATGGAGGACATCGACCGCCTGATCGAGCTGGGGACGTTCATCAAGGACGCCTCGCTCTGCGGCCTCGGGCAGACGGCGCCCAACCCGGTCCTCTCGACGATCCGCCACTTCCGGCACGAGTACGTCGCGCACATCCGCGACCGCCACTGCGAGGCGGGCGTCTGCCCGTCGCTCGTGCGCGCGCCGTGCCTGAGCGCGTGCCCGGCGGGCGTGGACGTGCCGCAGTTCGTCGCGCTGGTCGGCGAGCGGCGCTACGCCGAGGCGCTGCGCCTGCACCGGGAACGCAACCCCTTCGCCGCGATCTGCGCGCGGGTGTGCTTCCACACGTGCGAGGACAAGTGCCGCCGCGCGGCGCTGGACGAGTCGGTGTCCATCCGCGGCGTGAAGCGGTTCATGGTGGACCAGGAAGTGACGATCCAGCACCCGGAGGCGCGCGAGGACGCGGCGGCCGCGAAGCGGAAGGTCGCCATCGTCGGCGCGGGTCCGGCGGGCCTGTCGGCGGCCTACTTCCTCGCCCGTCTCGGCTACGCGCCGAAGGTGTTCGAGTCGGAGCCGCGCCCCGGCGGCATGCTCGTGCAGGCGATCCCGGCCTACCGGCTGCCGCGCGAGCTGATCGCGCGCGAGATCCGCATGATCGAGTCGCTCGGCGTGGACATCGAGACCGGCCGCGCCCTGGGCCGCGACTTCACCCTCCAGGACCTGCGCGAGCAGGGCTACGAGGCCGTCTTCCTGGCCGTCGGCGCGCCGCAGGGCGTCAACCTCGAACTTCCGGGGTCCGGCGCGAAGGGCATCGCGGAGGCGATGAGCTTCCTGCGCCAGTACAACATCCGAGGGTCCGTCCCCGTCGGCCGGAATGTGGCCGTCATCGGCGGCGGCAACGCGGCGATCGACGCCGCGCGCACCGCGTTGCGGCTCGGCGCCGGGAACGTGACGGTGATCTACCGCCGCACGCGGGAGGAGATGCCCGCCTACGCGGAGGAGATCGAGGCGGCGCAGGAAGAGGGCGTCAAGCTGCTCACGCTGTGCTCGCCGGAGGAGTTCGTCGTCGACGACGGCCGCGTCGCGGGCGTGAAGTGCCGCGCAATGAAGCTCGGGGAGTTCGATCGTTCCGGCCGGCGGCGGCCCGAGGCGGACCAGACGCAGTACACGGTGGTCGAGGCGGACCAGGTCATCCTGGCCATCGGACAGACGCTCTCCGCGAAGCCGATGGTGAAGCCGTTCGACGTCGACCTGACGGAGAGCGGATGGATCCGCGTGGACCCGACGAGCGGGCAGACGTCGGTGCCGTGGCTCTTCGCGGGCGGCGACGCCTGCGTGGGGCCCTCGTCGGTCGTCGAGGCGATCGCCGCGGGCGAGCGCGCCGCGGTCGGGATCGACGAGATGTTCACCGGCGGGAAGCGCGCCTTCTGGCGGGCGTACCGCGAGGTGAAGACCGACTACGACCCCGCGGCGGACCCGGTGCCGTACCCGCGGGAGAAGATGCCCGTCGCGGCGGTCGACCGCCGGCGCGGCAACTTCGACGAGGTCGAGATGCCGTGGAACGAATCGGTCGCCGTGCGCCAGGCGCGCCGGTGCCTGCGGTGCGACTACGGCAAGCCCTGCGACGCCTAGGAGTCCCATCCCCATGCTCAAGTGCACGATCAACAACGTCGCCATCGAAGTGCCCGAGGGCACGACCATCCTGCGCGCCGCCGAGAAGGCCGGCCTGCGCATCCCGACGCTGTGCTACGTCGAGGGGCGCGACCCCATCGGCGCCTGCCGCGTGTGCGTGGTCGAGGTCAAGGGCGGCAAGACGCTCATGCCCGCGTGCGCCACGCCGGTCACCGCCGACATGGTCGTGTTCACCAACACGGCGCGCGTCCGCCGCGCGCGGCGGCAGGTGCTCGAGCTCATCCTGTCGGAGCACGACGGCAACTGCCAGATCTGCAACCGCAACGACGACTGCGAACTGCAGGAGCTGGCCAACGAGCTGAGCATCTCCGGCATCAAGTTCCAGGGCGAGAAGGCCCGCGCGCACCGCGACGAGAGCACCGCCGCGCTCGTGCGCGACAACGCCAAGTGCATCAAGTGCCGGCGGTGCGTCACCGTCTGCAGCCAGATCCAGGGCGTGGGCGCTCTGTTCCCGCAGGGACGGGGCTTCAAGACCGTCATCGGCCCGGCGTTCACGCGGGACCTGGGCGACGTGGCGTGCGTCCAGTGCGGCCAGTGCGCGGCGGTCTGCCCGGTGGGCGCCATCACCGAGAAGAGCCACATCGAGGGCGTGTGGCAGGCGCTGGAGGATCCGAAGAAGCACGTCGTCGTTCAGACGGCCCCGGCCATCCGCGCCGCCCTGGGCGAGGAGTTCGGCTACGACCCGGGCACGCAGGTGACGGGCCCGATGGTCACCGCCCTGCGGCAGCTCGGATTCGACGGCGTGTTCGACACGAATTTCACCGCCGACCTGACGATCATGGAGGAGGGGACGGAACTGCTGACCCGCCTGAAGAAGGCGTTGGTGGACAAGGAGTCCGTGGCGTTGCCGATGTTCACGAGCTGCTCGCCGGGCTGGATCAAGTTTGCCGAGTACTACTACCCCGACATCCTCCCCAACATCTCGACCTGCAAGTCGCCGCAGCAGATGTTCGGCGCCGTCGCGAAGACCTACTACGCGCACAAGATCGGCAAGAAGCCCGAGGAGATCGTCGTGGTCTCCGTCATGCCCTGCACGGCCAAGAAGTTCGAGGCGCAGCGGCCGGAGATGAACGCCAGCGGCGTGCAGGACGTGGATTTCGTACTGACGACCCGCGAACTGGCCCGGATGATCAAGCAGGAGGGCATCGATTTCCGGTCGCTGCCGGACGGCGCGATGGACTCCCCGTTGGGCCTCTCCTCGGGCGCCGCCGATATCTTCGCCAACACCGGCGGGGTCATGGAGGCCGCGCTGCGGACCGCCTACGAGATCGTCACCGGGCGCGAGCTGCCGGCCGACAACCTGCACGTCCAGCCCGTCGCCGGCCTCGAGGGCATCAAGGAGGCCTCCCTCAAGGTGGAGAACCCCCTCGCGGCCTGGTCGTTCCTCGACGGCGCCGAGCTCAAGGTCGCCGTCGCCCACGGCCTGGGAAACGCGCGCCGCCTGATCGAACGCGTGAAACGCGGCGAGGCGTCGTATCACTTCGTCGAGATCATGACCTGCCCGGGCGGCTGCATCGGCGGCGGCGGGCAGCCGCGATTCACGACCGACGAAGTCCGTCTGAAGCGCATCGCCGCCATCTACCGCGAGGACGAAGGCAAGAAGGTCCGCAAGTCCCACGAGAACGAGGAAGTCCGGCAGATCTACCGCGAATACCTCGGCCAGCCGCTCGGCCACAAGTCGCACCATCTGCTGCACACGACCTACCAGCCGCGCGCGAAGGCGTGAGGGGCCGGGCATCCGGACGGTCGGAACCTGGGGGAACCTGGGGACAGGCATCGCGGGACGGACGACGCGCGGCGCGAGCCCGGCGATGTGTGACGTATGGCCCCGCCGATCGTTGTCCAACCATTGGACAATCCTCCAGCCTGTGGACTCCGCGCGACGGTTCTGAGGGGGCGCCGAAAGGCGCGGGCGCGGCCATTCGCGAAGCCGCGAGGCCCGCCACGAGAGAAGAGGATTCTCGCGCACCGCCGCGGGATCGCGCAGCTCACGACTGATCGCCTGGCTTCAGCGGCCGCTGAAGCCAGGCGATCAGTCCGTCGGGGGAGGACAGGCATCTGGGGACGGACAACGCGCGGCGCGAGCCCGGTGATGTGTAACGTATCGCCCCGGCGATCATTGTCCAACCATTGGACAATCCTCCAGCCTGTGGACTCCGCGCGGCGGTTCTGAGGGGGCGCCGCAAGGCGCGGGCGCGGCCATTCGCGAAGCCGCGAGGCCCGCCACGAGAGAAGAGGAGTCTCGCGCGCCGCCGCGAGATCGCGCAGCTCACGACTGATCGCCTGGCTTCAGCGGCCGCTGAAGCCAGGCGATCAGTCCGTCGGGCGAGGAGTCCTGTGCCCGTGTCAGGACGAACGTGGTCGAGAAGTCGGAATCCCTTCCCTTCAGTCTCCGGCGCACGCGGATATTCCGCGCCTCGCGCACACGGCCTGGGGGAACGCCCTTTCCCCGCCCCGTCTATCCGGCGCCAACCCCACAGCGCCGTCGGCCCTAATTCCTCCACATCCGGTTTGACGCCGGGGGCCGGAACGGCGAGGGTGCCCAGTTCGCCGTCCGGCCGGGGACGGCGCGCGGGGCGGGGCCATGGGCGAGATAGATCCAGGTTCGGCGGGAGAGGGCCGGCCCGGCGGCTACCGCGAGGTGCTGAGGGTCGCCTGGCCGCTGATCGTCAGCATGGGCTCGTTCACGCTCATGCAGTTCTGCGACCGGCTGTTCCTCGCGCGCTACAGCCTGGCGGCCATCCAGGCCGCGCTGCCGGCGGGCATCCTGTCGTTCACGCTGATCGGCGGCTTCATGGCGCTGGCCGGCTACGCGGGCACGTTCGTTTCGCAGTACCACGGCGCCGGGGACCGCCCCGCCTGCGCGCGCGCGACGGCCCAGGGCATCTGGCTCGCCGTGGCGTCGTGGCCTTTGATCCTCGCGCTGACGCCGCTGGGTTTTGCGGCGCTGCGGGCGAGCGGGCATCCGCCGGAGGTGCTGGCGCTCGAACGCTCGTATTTCGGCATCCTGATGGCCGGCGGCATCGCGGTGCCGTTGAACGCCGCGCTCAGCGGGTTCTTCTCGGGGCGCGGCGACACGCGCACGACGATGATCGCCAGCCTGATCGGCAACGTCGCGAACGTCGTGCTGGACTACCTGATGATCTTCGGGCGCGGCGGTTTCCCGCGCTGGGGCATCGCGGGCGCGGCCGTCGCCAGCGTGATCGCCGGCTTCGTCTCGACCGCCTACCTCGCGGCGCTCTATTTCTCGCGGACGATCCATGCGGCCCACGCCACCCGCTCCCACCTGCGGCCGGAACCCGCCCTGATGCGGCGCCTGCTCCGTTTCGGGATGCCCAGCGCCGTGCACCTGGTGCTCGACGTCGGCTCGTTCACGCTGTTCTGCCTCTGGATGGGCCGCCTCGGCGGGGAAGCCCTCGCGGCCAGCAACATCGCCCTCAGCATCAACAACCTCGCCTTCATGCCGCTGATGGGCATCGGCATGGCCGCGTCCATCCTGGTCGGACGCTACCAGGGCGCCCGCGAGCCCGCCGCCGCCCGCCGCTCGGGCTGGACCTCGCTGTGGATCGGCCTGATGTACATGGGCGTCGTCGGCGCGACCTTCCTGCTGATGCCCGGCGCGTACTTCGCCCTCTTCGCCGGCACCGGCGACGATGCCGCGGCGATCGAGGCCCTGCTGCCGATGGGGCGATGGCTGCTGGTCATGATGGCGGCCTGGGGGCTCTTCGACGCCGCGAACGTCATCGTGTCCGGCGCGCTCCGCGGCTCGGGCGACACCCGCTTTGTCATGTGGTACTCGGTCGCGATGGCCTGGGTGTTCTGGATCGCCGGCGAGGCGGTCATCCTGTTCGCGTGGGGCGGCGGCCTCATCGCGAGCTGGGTCTGGATGGTCGCCTATGTCATCCTGCTGGCCGTCGGCTTCGTGCGGCGCTTCGCGGGGACGCGGTGGCAGTCGATCGACCTGCTCGGACGCGGCGAGTCGCCGCTCCCGCCGGCCCATCCGGGCGCGGAGGCCGGAATGGTGAAGGAGTGAGGTCGCGGATGGTGAAGACACGGACGAAAGCGCACGGACGAGGACGGGTGGCGCGCGCGGGATCCGGCGGCGCCCTGCGCAGGGCGGCCCTGGCCCCGGCCGCCGTCGCGCTGGCGGCGGCGGTCGCCGTCTCCTGCTCGCGGCCGGGCGGCGCGCGGGGGCGCGGGGGATTCGATCCGGCCGCGGTCTCGGGCGAGCGCGCCATGGACGAGGTCCAGGCGCTGATCGCGATCGCTCCGCGCGATGCCGCGACGCCCGGCGGTCTCACGGCGGCCCGGCACCTGCTGGCCCGGCTTCGCGCCGCCGGCGTCCGCGACGCCGCCATCGAGGAGTTCCGCGAGAAGACGCCCGACGGCATCCTGACGTTCCATAACGTCGTCGGACGTCTCCCGGGCCGCGGCCAGGGCCTCGTGATCCTCGCTTCCCACTATGATACCAAGGCCGGCATCCCGGGTTTCGCCGGCGCCAACGACTCCGGCTCCAGCAGCGGATTGCTGCTGGAACTCGCCCGCGCGATGGTGGCGGGCCCCGTCGTCGATCCGGAGATCCGCTTCGCGTTCTTCGACGGCGAGGAATGCCGCCGCTCATACGGGACCGGCGACGGACTCCACGGCAGCCGCTACATGGCGGAGCGGCTTTCGACGGCCTCGCCGCGCCCGGACGTGCGCGCCGTGATCGTGATGGACATGATCGGCGACCGCGATCTGCGGGTCTCCATCCCGCGCAACAGCAGCCCGGAAATCATCTCCCGCGTCTTCGAAGCCGCCCACGCCGAGGGCGTTCGCGACCGCTTCACGCTCGATCGGGGCGAGATGATCGACGACCACCTGCCTTTCTTCGCGGCCGGTTTCCCCGCCATCGACCTGATCGACTTCCAGTTCGGTTCGGCGCCGGGACGGAACGACTACTGGCATACGCCCCAGGATTCCATCGACAAGATCGACGCCCGCAGCCTCGAGATCGTCGGGCGCGTCGTCGTGCGCGTCGTGAACGGCCTCTGCGCCGGAGGGGAACGGCCGTAGCGCACGCCCCGCGCGGCGCGGGGCCGGGGCCGGCCGATCGCGGGCGCCCCGTTGGGACTGGCCGCGAACGACAGCCTCGACGCGCGTGACGTCGTCCCCGAACCGAGCGCCCTCCTGCTGCTTGCGCACGGCGGCGCGGCCGCGTATATCCGTCGGCGCAGGGCGCTTCGCTGAGCCCGGCGCCGCCGGCGCCGGCCCCGGCGGGCGGGGACGGGATCGGCATGTCAAGCGGCAGGATGCGATTTCGGGCGGCGGCGAAGTATGCCGTAGCCGCCTCTTTGTTTCTCCTGGGCGCGGGCACATGGCCCCGCGCGTGGTGCGGGCGGAACGCCGACGCGTGGTTCGACGGGCGCGCGGACCGCCAGGCCGCGCTGGCGCGGTCGGTGGAACGATGGGTCGGCGGCGAGCTGTCGCGGACGAATTTCGCGACGGGCCGCGGGCAGTTCGACGGGGAGTGGCTCTTCGGCTCGTATCTCATGGCGGGCTTCGGCCTGGGCCAGTGCGCGCTGGAGCATCCGGCGGACGACCGCGCGCGGCGCGTGGCGCTCGTGGCCGCGTGCATCGACGCCATCCTCCGGCCGGACGTGCGGGCGTTCGACGCCGAGTCCTGGCTCGGGGAGGATCCGATCGACAGCCTCGACGGCCCGTCGGCTCACGCGGCCTACCTGGGTTATCTCAACCTGTTGCTGGGTTTTCATCGTCTCCTCGACCCGGACTCCCGGCACGCCGCGCTCAACGACCGGATCACCGCGGCGCTCGCGCGCCGCCTGGAGGCCAGCCCGATCCTGATGATCGAGACCTATCCCGGCGAAACGTATCCGGTCGACAACTGCGCCGTGGCGGGGTCCATCGGTCTCCACGACCGCGTCACCGGCGCCGACCATGGCGATCTCCTGCGCCGTTGGCGCGAGCAGTTGCGGCGCTGCTGGGTCGACCCCCGCTCGGGCCTGCTCGTGCAGTCGATTGACTCGCGCACGGGAGCGGCGGTCGACTGGCCCCGCGCGTCGGGCACGTCGCTGGGCCTGTATTTCCTTTCGTTCTGGGACCCCGGGCTGGCGAGCGAGCTGTACGCGGCGTTGCGGAGCGAGTGCGCGGGCACGCGGCTCGGATTCGGCGGGATGCGCGAGTACCCCGCCTGGGTCCGCGCCGGGACGGCGTGGGCCGAACGAACGGGCGACATCGACTCCGGCCCGGTGCTGCTGGGCTTCGGTCTCTCCCCGACGGGCTTCTCGCTGGGGCCCACGCGGATGTTCGGAGACCGCGAGACGTTCCGCGACCTCTTCGCGACCGCATGGCTCTTCGGGGCGCCGGTGGAACGCGGCGGGCGGTTCGAGTTCGTCGCCGGCGGCCCGCTGGGCAATGCAATCCTTCTGGCGATGGTGACGGCGCCGCCCGGCGGCGGGGGGGTGGCGCGGTGAAACGGGCGTGGTTTCGCGCGACGCCCCTGCAGGCCGCGATCCACACGGTCGTGCTGCTGGCGGCGAACGCCGCCCTGCTGCGCGTCATGGCGGAGAGGGATCTGGTCTCCAAAGTCTTCGCGGCGGGCGGCCATCTGCCCGCGGGCACGATCCTCGCGATCGTCGTCTTCTTCGCCGTGCGGCTGACGGTCATGGTGGCGCTGCCCGGCCTGCTCCTGGCGCACGCCTGGCTGTGGGCCGTGGAATGGGCGGGGCGGCGGCGGAGGTGACCGCCCCGGAAGCCGCTACTCGGTCGCCGGCTGCGCGCACGCGGGCGTGTCGTTGCGCGGCGAGTTGACGGCCATCGAGACGCGGCCGCCGGCCATGGCGTCGGCGGGATAAGGCGTCAGTATGCGCTCGTGCAGCTCCGAGAAGGGCCGCGCGGGATCGAGCCAGGCGTCCTCCAGCTCGCGCGGCAGGATGACGGGCATGCGGTCATGGACGCGGGCCAGCAGCGCGTTCGGGCGGGTGGTCAGGATCGTGAACGTGCGGAGGTCCGCGCCGTCGGGCCCGCGCCACTCGTCCCACAGCCCCGCCAGCGCGAACAGGCCGCCGCCGGCCAGCGTGAAGCGGTGCGGGATGCGCGGCGAGGCCGAGCGGTCCCACTCGTAGAAGCCGTCGGCCGGTACGAGACAGCGGCGGCGGTCGACGAGGCGGCGGAAGGACGGCTTCTCGTGCACGGTCTCGGCGCGGGCGTTGATCATGCGCGCGCCGATGGATGGGTCCTTCGCCCACGACGGGACCAGTCCCCAGCGCCGCGGCGCAAGCTCCGGCGCCTCCCCGCGGACGACGACCGGGACGGTCTGCGTGGGCGCGATGTTGTAGCGCGCCCCCTCCGGCGCGCCCGCGTCGCGGCAGGAGAACCGCTGGATGACGGCCCGCTTCGTGATCGTCAGCGAGTATCGTCCGCACATGGTCCTTCCCTCCGCGCCGTCTCCCGGGACCTGTCGCCCACCGCGTAGATGTCGACGTCGCCGTCGCCGAACGCCTTCCCGGCCCACGAGCCGCACGCGGCGTCGAACTTCTCGCGAGCCGCGTCGCCGTACAGGATACGCTCGAGCGGGCCGACGTACACGTACTCCACGCCGTACTTCGCGAGCAGGGCAAGCGTCGCGCCGGCGTCGGGGTCGGTGAAGAGGCGCTGGACGTCCGCCCGG
>Ga0233425_10009506_pt1 | contig 12281 bp, 12 predicted proteins | sample Watercolumn_Towu_2_FD_181712 | JGI IMG/M metagenome (GOLD analysis project Ga0233425, IMG submission 181712) | Freshwater microbial communities from Lake Towuti, South Sulawesi, Indonesia - Watercolumn_Towuti2014_140_MG | ecosystem: Environmental > Aquatic > Freshwater > Lake | place...
GCCGCTGAAATCGAAAGTGCGGCGAAACTCGCACAGGCCAGAATTGAAGAGCAAAAGAAGGTGCTCGATCAGAAAACAAGCGAGGTTGAACGTGATCGGACCCAGGTTCTCAAGCAAAAGGAAGACATAGCGAAGCTCAAGACCGAGCTCGAGGAAGCCGCAACAAAACACCGAAGTGCTTTGGAAACGATTGCAAAGATGTCCAAGGAGCAAGCGAAAGAAGAGCTACTCACCGAGATCAAAAGCGAGTACAGCGAATTTTTTGCCAAGGAAGTGAAGGCGCTGAAAGAGGAGATGACATCGAAAGCAGAGGAGGAGGCACGAAACCTCATGGTCGAGGCGATGCAGCGCTACGCAGCCGAGGTTGCCAGTGAATCAACAGCGACGATCGTTCAGCTTCCCTCGGATGATCTCAAAGGAAAGATCATTGGAAAAGAAGGTCGCAACATCGTGGCCTTTGAACAAGCGACGGGTGTAGACGTGATCATCGACGAAACCCCGGGAGCGATTGTCATCTCGGGATTCGATCTCGCTCGACGCTACGTCGCAAAGCTTTCAATGGAAAAATTATTGCAAGACGGGCGCATTCAACCCGCACGCATCGAAGAGATCGTCGGCAAAATGAAAGAACAAGTGGGAAAGATGATGCTCGAGTTCGGCAAGCGTGCGTGTGAGGAGCTCGGGATCACGGGCTACCCGCAGGAGCTGCTCAAAATCATCGGGCGACTCAGGTTCCGCACGAGCTACGGCCAGAACGTCCTCAAGCACTCAGTGGAAATGGCCCACATCGGAAAGATGCTTGCGGAGGAGGCAGGCGCCGATCCGCGCATCGTCGTCGAAGGATGCCTGCTCCACGATCTTGGCAAAGCACTCGACCACGAAGTCAGCGGAACGCACGTGGAGATAGGAGTCGAGATTTCCAAACGCTTCAAGGTGCGACCCGAAGTGATTCACTGCATCGCGGCGCACCACGAAGATATTCCGTTCGAGACTCCCGAGGCATTTATCGTGGCTGCGGCCGACGCTATTTCCGGAGCCCGTCCCGGGGCGCGAAGGGAATCCATCGAGGAGTACATTAGAAGGCTTCGCGATCTGGAAGAGACCGCGAAGAGTTTTGAAGGAGTACAGAGAGCCTTCGCAGTTTCCGCCGGACGCGAGATCCGCATCTACGTCGACACGGCAAAAGTGGACGACCTCAAGCAGGCCGAACTTGCGAAGAACATCGCAAAGAAGATCGAGGATCAGCTGAGTTACCCGGGAGTGATTAAAGTGAATGTTATTCGGGAACGCCGAGTTGAGGAAATGGCGAAGTGATGATACACTCGGAGGCAACTCATGAAGTACTCCTCAAAGCAAGTTGCCACGAGCATCCTTGCGACTGCCGCACTCACGAGTATGGCAGTGGGATGGGCATACACGACGTTCCTCACGGACATCCCCGCTGCGCCCCTTGCAGCACAGCTCACATCTCCGCCTTCTTCACAAAGACCCGTCTTCCTCGACAGCAGAAAAGGAATCATACCGACGGGAGTACCGACCTTCTTTACCTGTCCAGGCATCGGAAAGGTAGGCATGAACCTGCATCCCAACGCGGCGGTGTATGGATTCGACGGATCTGAGTACGCACGCGCCGTGCAAGGATGGCCGTCAGAGAAAATTTTCCAGGCAAAAAATTTCGCGTACGGCGGAGCTTACAAAATTCCCAGCGCCTTCACGGAAATTGAAAAAGGCCGTTGGTACTACGCCTTTTCGCCTTCAAGCTCGCTCACGCTCGAATGTGACGGATTGGGATTGCATTGGGGGAATTCTCCGGTAACTGAACCTCCTCCCACAGGAGGCCAGTGCCCCGTTCCCAATTGCCCGATGCCGCCGAAAGGGTGTCGCTTCACGGTGAACCCAAATCCCGAACTCGACCAAAACGGCTGCATCAGAAATCCGTGCGGCAACATGACCTGCAGTCCTGAGACTCCTCCAAGCGAAGATGATCCCGGCTGCATCTGTCCGATGAACTACGCACCCGAGTGCGGCAAAGACGGAAAAACGTACGGCAATCAATGTGAGCGGGAATGTGTGAAAGTCGCACTTGATCACGCTGGCGAATGTGAAAAGAAACCAAAGCCTCCCGAGGGCGCGGGAGGAGCAAGCTGTGGGAACAACATTTGTGAGGCGGGCGAAGCCGGCAGCTTCAAGTGCCCTGAGTGCCGCAAAGCAGTTCCACCCTGCGGAGCACCATGTGTGTGGCAACCAGGAACGTGCGAGGCTGATTGTAAGAAATAAGTGTTAATGATGCAGAAGATATTTGTCGCGCTTTTTCATAATGTATTTCTCTCGCATCAGTTTTTCGACAAGTTTTTGCAGCCATACTTCATGCTCCTTCGACCAGTCGACGCAGATATGCTTGCCGATGTCGGAGAAACGCAAGCCCTTCGCCGCATCGCGAAGGCTCTCCACGATGCGACCGCGGAAAATTCTATCGGGAACGAAGCGGCCCGCCATCATTCGACCGGGTTCCTTTTTGGAATTGAGAATTGACAATTGAGAATGAGGAAAATTTTTGGGTGTTGCTTTCATAATACCTGCAGCGGTGAGCGGGCACGCATCCCATTTTGGATTCCTCTTTGTCTGGACGAGTGATCCATAGTCCATGAGAGCCGCATGCCAATCCGCCGCTGACATACGATCGCAGGCGATATCAAGAAGTTTGGATGCAAGCGAAAGAAGTCTGTCATCTGACATCTTCCATCTGCCATCGACATTCTCTGGACCATAGAACGTCCGATGGAGGATGCGCCGGATATTCGTGTCGATGCAGGGGGTCGAGAGATTGAACGCGAAGTTGCGGATCGCGGCGGCGGTGTAGGGGCCGATGCCGGGAATTTTCCGAAGTTCTTCCATAGATAATGGGAAGTTTTTCAAAGCACCCTCACCCAAACCCTCTCCCATCGAGTGAGAGGGGTATTGTAGGGAGATATGTTTCGCAGCGTCGCGCAAACGCAATGCCCGCCCGTTATATCCCATCCCGCGCCACGCGAGGAGCACCTCCTTATTACTAGCCCGCGCAAGAGATTCAAGTGTCGGAAACCGCTTCAGAAAAGATCGGAATATAGGAATGACCCGAGATACCTGTGTTTGCTGAAGCATGATTTCGGAAACGAGGACTTTATAACCCCGTATGGCCTCATTTTTATCGGAGAGGTCTCTCCACGGAAGATGGCGTTTACTGGCCAAAAACCACCGTTCTATGACCTTGCAGAACGCCCGGCACTTGTCGTCGTGCCTCATATGAGAAGCGTACCAGATCAATTCTGCCCTTGAGCCTAGCCCTATTGACGCGCTCTCGTCTCATTCCCTACACTCTGCAGGCTCTAGAGAGGCTGAAGCCTCCTATTCATTCTCCTTTCTCCCGCTCTGTATGGCAGATGCAAAGAAGTTCGTGCGAAACAAACCGCACATTAACGTAGGAACGATCGGTCACGTCGACCATGGAAAAACGACGCTGACTGCGGCCCTTTCGATCAACTTTTCACCTGAGGGTGAAAAGAAGACATATGACATGATCGACAGCGCTCCGGAGGAGAAAGCACGCGGAATTACGATCAACACCGCGCACGTCGAATACGAATCGCCGAAGCGCCACTACGCGCACATCGACTGTCCGGGTCACGCCGACTACGTCAAAAACATGATCACGGGCGCGGCGCAAATGGACGGCGCAATCCTTGTGGTGTCGGCAGCCGACGGCCCGATGCCCCAGACACGCGAGCACATCCTGCTCGCACGCCAGGTGAACGTTCCCTACATCGTCGTCTTCCTCAACAAGTGCGACATGGTCAAGGAGCCCGAGCTCATCGACCTCGTCGAAGCGGAGATCCGCGAGCTCCTTACGAAGTACCAATTCCCCGGCGATAAGACCCCCATCATTCGCGGTTCAGCGCTGAAGGCTGTTGAGGGTGACAAAGACGCAATCGCAACACTCGCTAAACTTCTCGACACACTCGACGAATACATTCCCGAGCCCAAGCGGGAGGTGGATAAGCCCTTCCTCATGGCCGTCGAAGACATCTTCTCGATCAAGGGGCGCGGCACGGTTGCCACGGGACGCATTGAGCAGGGCAAGATCAACGTCAACGAAGAAGTGGAGATCATCGGTATCCGCGAGACGAAGAAGACGGTCGTCACGGGTGTTGAAATGTTCCACAAGCTCCTCGACCAAGGTATGGCTGGAGACAACGTGGGTCTCCTCCTGCGCGGCATTGAGCGCGACGACATCGAGCGCGGACAGGTGCTTGCCAAGCCCGGATCGATTACTCCGCACACGAAGTTTGAGTCCGAGGTGTACGTCCTCACGAAGGAGGAAGGCGGACGCCACACGCCGTTCTTCAAAGGATACAAACCGCAGTTCTACATCCGCACAACGGACGTGACGGGCGCGGTTGAACTCCCAGCCAACGTCGAAATGGTCATGCCGGGCGACAACATCAAGTTCGTCGTCGAGCTTGGTGCTCCCGTTGCTCTCGATGAAGGCACACGCTTCGCCATTCGTGAAGGCGGCCGCACGGTCGGCGCCGGAGTGGTGACGAAGATCGTCAAGTAAGCTCTTCCATATCGGCAGCCGGGGTCGTATGATCCCGGCTCCGATATCTCCCCGCTCTTTCTCCCCTCTTTGCTCCAATGGCTACCAAGAAGGCACCCGCCGCCACTAAGAAGAAACCCGCCGAGAAATCGCCAAAGGTTCTGAAGGCTGCGGCAACAGCTAAGCGAGAGCAGATGCAAATCAATATCATCCGCATCAAAATCAGCGCGTTCGATCACAAGGTGCTCGACGAAGCGACGATGAAGATCATCGATTCGGCTGAGCGTAGCGGAGCGATCGTCCGGGGACCGGTGCCGCTTCCGACCCACATCAGAAAGTTCACCGTCAACCGCTCTACCTTCGTCCACAAGAACGCGCGCGATCAGTTCGAAATGCGCACTCATCGGCGCCTCATTGATCTTCATGAAACAACATTCAAAACGATGGAAAGTTTGCAGAGCTTGAGTCTCCCATCAGGTGTAGACGTAGAGATTAAAATGAAGTAGAATGCTTAGATGCATAACCGCGACATTCCCACACCGAATTTTGACGATGTGCTCATTGATCTTCATGCTGCAGATCCCGCACTGTGGGAAACATTTCAAAATGAATTACGGGATCCGGGAAAGCATCAAAACGATTTCCTGAAAATAACATATCCCGATAATCCCTCAGAAGTCTTGCGACTGACGGCTAAAAATTTATGGGGTATCATGAGCAGAGATCCTCAAACAGAACCCTTCCCCACAAACGAACAAATTGCAGAGGAAATCGTTCTCGCGGGAAATCTGGAAACATTCTATACTGCAGGAGGAGCACTAGTGAAAGATCTACGAAAACGTCTGGCGGAACTATTGCCGCCGGGACATGAAGAAAGATTGCAGGAGGCAATTGCACATGAGAGTGAAACAATCGTTCCTCGTATCAATGGATGGAATACAATTATCCAAGAAGAAGAAGAAGAAGAAGAAGCAACAGGAGAAGGTCCCATGCCGATACACACAAATAAGCCATCTAGTTTTATAGATCGACTGCGATCGTGGCTGAGAAGAAAATTGAATGGATCTTGATCACCACTTCTTCGCTTTCAACGCCGCTTTCGCGGCTTCCTGCTCTGCTTTCTGCTTGCTGTTTCCGGTGCCTTCGGCGATTTTTTTGTCGCCGACAAAAACCGCGCAGGTAAAGGTTTTCTCGTGATCGGGTCCCGAGGAGGTAATAACGTCGTAGTGCGGCGTGATGCCGAGCTTCTCCTGCGCAAGCTCCTGGAAGCGGCTTTTTTCATCGCGGTCGCGGCCCTCGGCAAGAAGACCACGAAGCCGCACAAGAATCATTTTTTCACAGAAGACCGTCGCCGCGTCCATGCCCTGATCAAGGTACACGGCACCGATGACGGCCTCGAGCGCGTTTGCGAGTGTGGAATCCTTGTTGCGGCCATCACTCGCCTCCTCTCCTTTACTCATCGTCAGGTGCTCTCCAAGGCCAAGATCGCGCGCGACCGCTGCGAGGTTATCGCGTTGCACGAGCGCGGATCTCCAGTTCGTCAGTTCCCCTTCCGGCCGCTCGTTGTTGCCGAATGCCTGGGCCTCGCGAAGGGCTGAGCGATGAATGAGCGCCTGCTGAAGGAGATTTTTGTCGCGGAACCGCACACCGATTTTTTTCTCGAGATCCTGAAGTCCTTTGACCGAGGTCCGCATGAAGACATTGTATAGGAAATACCCGGGTGACTTCACGCTTTTGTTTTATTGGCGATGGCGTTCAGAACGCCGTTGACAAACTTCCCCGCCTCTTCGGTGCCGTATTCCTTGGCGATATCAATCGCCTCGTTCATGACGACCGCGGGGGGCGCGTCTGCGGCGAGGAGAAGTTCGTACGCGCCGATGCGAAGGACGGCCCTCGAAATCGGATCCATCCTCTCAAGAGACCAGCCGGGCGCATGAATCGCCATCGCATTCTCAATTTCCGTCTTCTTGGAGATGACACCCGTCAGGAGCTGCAAAGCAAATTCTTCATCCATGTCACCTTCTTCTCGAAGATCATTTTTCGCTCGTTCAAACGCATCGAGAGGATCGCTGCTTGGACGCTTTTCGCACTCAAAGAGGACTCTGAGAACCGCAACGCGCGATAGGTGTCTGCGACGAGCCATACGATAGGGCTAGGAATTAGGGCTAGGGCTAGAACAACGGAAATTCTACTGAAACTAGCCCTCTCACTTCTAGCCCTATTTACGCCTTGATGCGAGTGATGCCCTCCAGCGCCTTGTCGGCGCGGCGCTTCGGCTTTGCAGGTCCGCCGTAGGGCGACGATTGCCTAGCCTTGAGCCGACGCACTTCCATCGTCATGTACGCGGAATGCTGCGTGCGAGTCGCGCGCTTACTGCGCTTCTTCTTTGGGGTTGGCTTCTTTGCCATGGTGAGTGGGGAAAAACATTACCGGCGGTTGCCCGAAATGGCGACCATGAACCGGACAATGGAGAGAAAGAGATTGAAGATGTCGAGGTAGAGGCGAAGCGCCAGCATGAACGGATTGCCGCCGAGTCTGGACATCTGCTGCAGACGCTGGACGTCAACGGCCGTGAAGACCGCAAAGAGCACGACCGCAAATCCTGAGACGAGAAGCTCCACGGAAGTGCCTCGAAGCGACGGGATGAAAAGCTGGAGAATACCCACCACAATGAGCCCGATGAGACCCATCAAAAGCGCCCGGGAGAAGACGCTCAAATCCATGCTTGTGGTCCGCGCGAAGAGTGCTGCCGCGCCGGCCATTGCAGCAGTTGAAATGAGCGCATTGAGGAGGATCATCCCGCCATTCGCGTACGCTGCGATCACTGCCATGAGGTAGGGCGTGACGGTGATACCTGAAAGCACAGGAAAGAGCGCAAAGAGGAAAATATTCAGTGGAGAACGCTCCATCCAGAAACCGGCGGTGAAAATGACGATGAGCTCAAGAATCACAAGCGGAATATGCATCCCCGATGCGAAAATCGCTCCGGCAAACTGCATGCCGACAAAGACCCCGACGCACGTCAGTGCCATTGCGAGCGCAAAAAGCGCATACACCTGCGACTCGGTGCTTCGTCCAAGGACAATTGCTCTGCCGTGTGCTTCAAAGTGGGTCGCCATGAGGCGCCATTGTACGGCCCAAAATGCGGCCGGGCAACAGCTTGGGCATGGTTCACAAAAGCTCGCTTTTCCGCTATACTATCAAGATTATGGCAATTCTCTCGAATGCCATTCTGCAGGCTTTCTGGGCTCCTCTCGCGCATGCCCAAATTCCACCGTGTCCCGTTGGGGGAATTCTCCCGTGCTTCGGCGGCGGAGGCGCGCAAGGGCTGAACATGTACATCATGGAAAAAATCGTCCCTGCTGCGGAGGTCATCTTCATCGTGTTCGCTGTCATGGCTTTGTTCAATGCATCTACGGGCATGGTCTTCAACGCATCGGATGACAATTCGCTGACGGCATCGAAGATCACGTACTATCACGTGATCATCGGATCCGCGATCGTGGGAATCGCCCACCTCGTCGTAGAGTCGTTCTCGCCTCCGATCGTGCGCGACGCCATCGTGAATCCAAACCCTGTCGCAAGTGGCATTGGCAACGTCATCTTCTACTTCAAACTCGTTCTGTCGATAGCACTCACAAGCAATCTCGTCATTCAGGCATTCCGTCTCATTGTCTCGCAATCCGAAGATCAGACGGGAAAAGCTCGCAAGCGCATCCTCGTCGGATTCATCGGAGTCGGCGTCATGCTCATGGCGGACGCAATCGTGAGGGCAGTGAATCCAGAAGTTGGTGCAAATTCTCTTCTGCTTGCGGTAGAACTCCGAGGAATCGCCAACTACCTCCTCGTCATCTTTGGCGTCGTCGCGGTTGCCTCGATTGTCGTGGCCGGCCTGATGCTCGTGTTTTCCATCGAGGAGGGGCTGAAAGACAAAGCGAAAGCCGTCATTCGCACAACACTGATTTGCCTCGCGGTCGTGCTGGCTGCGTACGTGATCGTCATGACTGCACTTCTTGTATGAAGCGCCTCCTCCATCTTCTGCCGGTGCTCTTCGTTCTTGCCGCGCTTGCAACGCCGGTCGCCGCGCAAAGGCCGCAAGACATCGTCGACATGGCGGCGGGTGCGCTCCCCCAAATGTTTTCCTCATCCACGCCCTGCACCGCGGGTGGCCCAGGTTGCGAATTCGTTCAAATCATCCTGGCCGTGGTCGAGCGCATCCGACCGCTTGTGGCGGTGTTCGCAACGCTCTACATCGTCATCGCTGGATTCAGGATGATCATTCTCCAAGAGGACGACGCGGTCGATAAAGGAAAAAAGATCGTCATCGCATGCGTCGTTGGATTGATGATGACCTACCTCATCGCGCCGTTCATCAATGCGTTCTACGGAGGGCTCGGCAACGGGCCTGCTGCAAGCATTTCCGGGGGAAACATCCAAGGAGGAGCGGCGATCTTCCATAGTGAGATCGCCGGAGTCATACGATGGATCACCGTGATTGTCGCCGCAGGCGCCGTAACGGCGATCATCGTCGCCGCATTCTTCGCGATGACGAGCGCTTCTGGAGAAGAAGGAATCGGCAGACTACGAAAAAGCGTTGTGAGCACCGTCACAGGACTCCTCATTCTGGTTCTGCTTGTGCCCATCAATTACATGTTCGGGCTCACCGGTCTTTCGTATCCGGGAGTCCCAAACCCCTTCGCCGCGACGACCATCGTCATCAGCATTCTCAATATCGTCATCAGTTTCAGTGCTCTTGCTGCGGTCACCGTCATCGCGTACGCGGGCATCCTCATGATCCTGAATCTCGGCAATACCGAACAGGTTAAGAAAGGACGCGACCTCATCATTCGCGTCGTCGCGGGGCTTGTGGTGATTCTCGTCGCGTGGATGATCGTCAACTTTCTCTTCGCGTAAAAAGAGCAATTTCGCATCCCCTCTTCACTTCTTTGACATCGTGTGTGCGGATGTGGGCGGCACCGTTGAGTGCTGCGATCACGGAGGCGGCGATGGTACCCGGGAGCCTTTCTACTACCGGGAGATTCTCTCTCCCCGCAAGGAAAGATTTTCGCGAGGGGCTGACGAGAACTGGGCATCCAAGTTCTGTGAATTCACGGAGTCTTTCGAGTATTTCGAAAGAATACGTCGCGTCGCTCGAGACAAAATGTCCTAGCCCTGGATCGAGGATGATTCGGTCGGAAGAGATGCCGGCAGCGAGAGCGGCGCTTTTTCGATGTGTCACAAAATCCTTCACAGTCCCAACGACATCGTCGTACTGCACATCCTGAATCGTCGTGCGCGGGGTGGCATCTTTGGCGTGCATGAGAACAAGTTTGACGCTTGCATCGCGGATCGCGGAAAACATATCGGGATCGCCGCGACCGGCGGTAACATCATTGATCATCATCGCGCCCGCCGCGATCGCCTTGGCGGCAACCTCGGACTGGAATGTATCGACAGAGATACGCGCCGCGGGGAAATGTTTGCGTATTGCCTCGACGACAGGAATGACTCTCCGGATTTCCTCCTCTACAGAAACGTCCTTGGATTTTGGGCCGGTCGATTGTCCGCCCACTTCAATCCAGTCAGCACCTTCGGACAGGAGTTCTTCCACGCCCCGCAGAGCCTCTTCGACCGTCGCATAGCGACCGCCGTCATAGAAGGAATCCGGAGTAACATTGAGAACGCCGATGATAGAGAGATTATTCACGCTCTTGATACTAACATCCCCCACTCTCATCCTCTCCTCTTCAAAAGGGAGAAGCGATTCTTTTCCGACGACGAACAAGCGAAGATCCGATCGTTGACACTCCAATGCTCGAAACCGCGAGGAACATGACATCGAAGGCAACTCCTGTCTCGGGAAGCTGCGTCAAAACACTGATCGAGACTAGCTCAGTCCTGTAACCAAGCGGCACGGAGCCAAGACCATCGGCTTCGAGCATGACCGACAGCACATGGGAGCCGGGATCGGCGTCGGACTTGGCGGTGAGCGTAAAATGCTCGCTCCACGCTTGGCCAGGTCGGATCTCCACGGGAATCCAGACCATGCGATCGGCATCGGCGGTTTTAAATGCATTACCCGAAAACGTGAAAATCGTCGGATCAAACATCACCGCAACCACTGGATTCTGCATTACATGATTGAGAGTGTTTCGAACTGCCACATCGAAGCGCACATTGCTGCCGGGGAGAACCTCGGTTGCATTTACCGTCACGTCGAGCAGGCGCGACAACGCTGCCGGCGATATGGACATCGATGAGGAAGAGCTGCTGCTGACGCTGCTTGAAGAGGATACGCTCCTAAGCGCGCTGCTCCTCGAAGAGGAAGAGACGAATCGCGGCGCCGGTCTGTAGACCAAAGTGGCATCGAATGCCTGAGAGCTTCCGAGTCTTACTGCTGCCGTCACCGCACCGTCCGCCGGAATGCGGGTTATGACTTGCGCGCTAAAATTCACGGTCTTCGTTTGGCCCGGAAGCAGAGAGAATCCGCTCCAACGCGCCAGCCTCGAGTCGAGCTGTACAGCTTCGGGCGGCAGGTCATGGAAAACTGCAAGCGAGGAAATTGTCACATCGAGATTTCCTGTGAAGGGATCAGTGCCGGAGTTCGTCGCGGTGACTGTGTAGCCAAGAATATCTCCACGCTGTGCTTCAGTCCTGCCATCCGTGATTGACGTCACAATGACAATATTTTCGGTGCGTTCGGTATCGTCGTTGAGATTCGAGCATCCCAGATCCAAAGGATAATCGGTGAACCCGTTACCATCATTATCGACTGAGTCATTGCATTGCGCGGCTGCGGCGACCGCCGGAGAAAGCATGAGGGTGCCGGTGACAAAAAGGTACAGAAGACGGCGCATAGGCTGGCGGAAAATGAAAAGGGTGCCATTGTCCTGCAGTCAATTTCGCTTGTCAATGTTAGGATGTGGAAGTGACTCCCATCGCAGGACACATCTTCCGGGCCTATGACATCCGCGGGCGCGCGGGGACTGAACTCACGGAGGAGGCGTGCCGCCTAATCGCGCAGCAGTTCGGGAACATTCTTGCCGAAAAGTACGAGGTCAAAGAGCCATTCGTGATCGTCGGATGTGATGCTCGCACTCATAGTCCCCTCTTTGAAAAAGCGGTTATCGAAGGACTTTCAAATGCGGGATGCCGGATCGAGCGCATCGGCCCGACCCCGAGTCCTCTCAATTACTTCACGCTCTGCACGCGCAAGGCCGACGGCAGCATTCAGATCACCGCGAGTCACAACCCTGCGCATGACAACGGTATCAAATTGCAAATACGAGATGCGGAGTCGTTTGCGGGTGAGGATATTCAGATGCTCAAAAGAAGAATCGAAACCCTCACCCCAACCCTCTCCCGCAAAGCGGGAGAGGGAGACCGCGAAGCGGCGGGTGAGGGCGTGATCGATGCCGTCACTCCGTACATCGAGCATCTCACGAAACTGTTTCCCGGCGTGGGGAAAGGCATGCGTATCGTCGTCGATGGAGGCAACGGCATCGCGGGCCCCGTGAACTGTACGGTGCTCGCCGCAGTGGGATGCGATGTGCATGAGCTCTTCACCGAGCCCGACGGCACATTCCCAAACCATCCGGCGGATCCAAGCAAGCATGAAACCCTGAAAGATCTGCAGAAAGAGGTGAAGGAAAAAGGCGCGCGATTCGGGATCGCCTACGACGGCGACGGCGACCGTCTCGGGATCGTC
>Ga0233425_10009507_pt1 | contig 12278 bp, 9 predicted proteins | sample Watercolumn_Towu_2_FD_181712 | JGI IMG/M metagenome (GOLD analysis project Ga0233425, IMG submission 181712) | Freshwater microbial communities from Lake Towuti, South Sulawesi, Indonesia - Watercolumn_Towuti2014_140_MG | ecosystem: Environmental > Aquatic > Freshwater > Lake | place: Indonesia...
ATGATGGTTGGCGGAGCGCCCGGAGCGAGCTCGGGTGTGGAGCGCTGGGCCCGCGCGAGTGGGGGCGATGGGATCGAGTCGTCCGGCGCGGCGCGGGCCGCGGCGGCGGTGCGGACCGGCGGAGCTGGTCGGCGGGTGGGCTTTCTTGGCGGCGGACTGGTCCCGGGCGGCCTCGCGGTGCCGGCCGGAGGCGGCGGCGCGGGCCGGGTCGGCGGCGCCGGCGGCATGCTCTGGCGCGGAAAGGTGGGGTCCGCGGTCTCCCGATGCTCCGCGGGCGCATGCTCCGGGTTGATCTGCCAGAAGCGCTGCAGCAACCGCGGCTCGTCCCCCGCCGCGATGACCTTGAAAGCGCCACGGTGCAGGAACCCGGTGGACATGGCCGCGTCCCGGCCGGGCATGGCGTCCTCGACCTGCACCAGGAGGTCCACGTTCCGGCCGATGGAATTGACGTCGGCTCGCATCTCGTAGCGGCGGCCGACCCGCAGGACCTCCACGCACCAGAAGGTGATCTCGTCGCGCTCGATGAACCAGATCTCCCCCTCGCAGAGCCCGGTGTCGCTCTTGACGGTGATGGGGAGCGTGCGCCGCGCCTTCTGGAAGAGGAAGGGCTGGAGCTGCTCCGCCGCGGGAGGCTGCTGCGCCAGATCGGGTAGGGTGATGCGCTTCACGCCACCAGTGTAGCAAGGAAGGCGGGGGGGTGGTCACCTGGATCCCACGCGCTCCGGTCCGGCTCGCCGCGACCGCCGCGGCCTCCGAGCGCCGCCAAGCGCCGGAACCCTGCCGAGGCGCAGCTTGCGGGGCCCCGGGTCCGGCATAGGAACCCGGGCCTCGCCGCGGATCCACCGGGGGTCCGTGCGAAACCCATGTTTCCACCGACAAAGGGCTTCCATGTCCAGGCGCACCATCGTCACCATGCCGGGCGACGACATCGACAACATCATCACCAACATCACCCGCGGCGCCGAACTTCGGGCCGTGCCCTTCACGGGCATCCGGCTCGAGATCTACCGGCGCGGCGGTCTGCTGAGGAGCTGACCCATGGGAATGACCTTTGCGGAGAAGGTCCTCGCCCGCGCCGCGGGCAAGGACAGGGTGGTTCCGGGCGAGATCGTCATGGTCCGCCCCACGCACCTGCTCACCCACGACAACACCTCCGCCATCATCGGCAAGATCGGGCCCGAGCTCGACCAGTACGGGGTGGTGGACCGCGACCTGCCCGTCATCGTCCTCGACCACGCGATCCCGGCCTGCGACGAGAAGACCGCCGCCGAGCACCAGCGGGTGCGCGCCTTCGCACGGCGCTTCGAGCTGCCCCACTTCTTCGACGGCGGCGAAGGCACCTGCCACCAGGTCGTGATGGAGAAAGGCCTGGCGAAGCCCGGGACCATCGTGGTCGGCTCCGACTCCAACAGTTGCTCCTACGGCGCGGTGGGCTGCTTCGGCACGGGCATCGACCGCACCGGGGCGGCGGCCCTGCTGCTCACCGGGGAGACCTGGCTCAGGGTGCCGAGCACCATCCGCGTGGTGCTCGAGGGCAAGTTCCAGAAGGGCGTGAGCCCGAAGGACTTCGCGCTCACCCTGGCCGGCATGATCGGGGCCGACGGCGCCAACTACATGGCCCTGGAGTTCGACGGCCCGGCGCTCGGCGAGATCGGCGTCGAGGATCGCATCACCGTGGCCAACATGGGCGTGGAGATGGGCGCCAAGGTCGCGGCGTTCCCGGTGGACGAGCAGACCGAGGCGTTCCTGCACCGCATCGGCCTGCGGCGCTACGCCTACGAGGCGCTCTGGGCCGACGACGACGCCGAGTACGAGCAGCGCATCGCGCTCCGCCTCGACAAGATCGAGCCCGTCCTCGCCCTGCCGCACGCGGTGGACAACGTGTCCCCGGTCTCGGAGAACCTCGGGTTGCCCATCCAGCAGGCCCTGCTCGGCACCTGCTCCAACGGGCGCCTCTCCGACCTCAAGACCGCCGCCGACATCGTGCGCGGCAAGAAAATCCATCCGAACGTGCGCTTCCTGGTGTTGCCAGCCAGCCGCACCGTGCTGCTGGAGGCCATGGCCCAGGGCTACGTCCGCACGCTGCTGGAGGCCGGCGCGGTCCTGCTGCCGCCGGGCTGCGGCCCCTGCCACGGCGCCCACCAGGGCGTGCTCGCGCCCGGCGAGCGCTGCGTGTCCACCGCCAACCGCAACCTGCGGGGCCGGATGGGAAGCGCCTCGGCCGAGATCCTGCTGGCTTCGCCGGCGACGGTGGCGGCGTCCGCCATCGCCGGGGCCATCGCGCTGCCTGAGGAGGACTGACCATGCGCGTCTGGCGGTACGGCGACGACATCGACACGGACATGCTGTTCCCCGGCATGTACGCCCACACCTGCGCGACGATCGAGGAGATCCGGCCCCACCTGCTGGAGGGGCTCGACCCCACCTTCGCCGCGGAGGTCCGCGTCGGCGACTTCCTGTTCGTGGGCTGCAACTTCGGCTGTGGCTCCAGCCGCGAGCAGCCCGCCCTGGGCCTGCGGGCGGTGGGGGTCGCCGCGGTCGTGGGCGAGAGCTTTTCGCGCAGCTTCTTCCGGGCCGCCATCAACCAGGGGCTCCTGCTGATCGAGTGCCCCCAGGCGGTGGACTGCTACGAGGAGGGCATGGAGGTGCGCCTGCACCTGGCGCAGGGCGAGATCGAGGTGGGCGGCGCCCGCTTCGGCTTCCCCGCCCTGCCCCCCGAGATCCTGGCGATCCACGCCGCCGGCGGCCTGCTGGAGTATGCGCGGGCCTGGCTGGCGACCCGCGGCGCCTGACCCTACTCCAGCGCGGCGAGCAGGCTGCGGCGCTGCCCCTCGTGGGACACCCGCTCGACCTCGGCGCGCAGGGCGTCCAGGTCGAACCAGCCCTGCTCCTTCAGCGCCCAGGCCAGAGCCGCGAAGGCCGCGCCGCGCGCGTCGCCCTTCACGAAGTCGGCGCGCTCGACCAGCGCGGGCGGCCGGGCCGTCCGAGCGCCGCGTTGCGGCTCCTCACCGGCCTCCGGGTTCGCGGGCCGGTACCCCAGCTCCCGGGGTGCGGCCAACCACAGGCGGGTGACGGTGTGGGGCACGGCTCCCACCGCGGTGGGGTCCACCGGGACGGGACCGCCCCCGGGGGCCCCGTCGGCCAGGGAGGCGTCCAGCACCAGGCGCCGGATGCCGGCCTGCCGTTCGCGCACATAGGCCCAGCCCTCGGGTGAACAGACCAGGGCCAGGTCCCAGTGCTCGGCCACCGGCGAGCCGAGCGGGCGGGCGGACAGGCAGAGCTGGCTCGCCGAGAACCCCTTGCCGACGGTCACGGGGTACTCGGAGCGCAGCGCGACGTGCAGGCCAGCCCGCACGGCGGCGCGGGCGAAGACCTCCGCCGCGCTCTGGACCCCCTTGCCGGCCGAGCCGGCGACCAGCAGGTGGACCACCCCCTCGAGGCGGTGGGCCGAAGTCACCGGGAGAGGCTCCGCGGATCGCGGCCGGGGGGCGCCTTCGAAGCGCATCACCGGCCGGGCTTCACCCCCTGGCCAGACCCCGGTGGGCTGTCCGCGGGCCTCGAACAGGGCCGAGAGATCCCGCGGCGTGACGCTGTCGGGGTTGAGCTTGCCGGCGTAGGACGGGCACCAGGTCAGCACCTCCAGGTAGGAGAAGCCGCGGTGGTCCAGGGAACGGGCGAGCGCTTCCCCGAGCGCGTCGCGGTCCGTGGCCGGCACCCGGACGCGCGGGACCCCGAAGGGCTCGAGCATGCGGGCGAGATCGAAGGCGTCCAGCACCGCGCCGCCGGGGCTGGTGGTGGTGCGCACGCCGGGCAGGGTGTAGGCCGACTGCTGCCCGCCGGTCATCCCGTAGTTCTGGTTGTTGGAGACCACCAGGGTGAGGTCCACGTTGAGGCGCGCACACTCCAGCACGTGCTGCAGGCCGATCGCCGCACCGCCGTCGCCCATCAGGACCACGACCTTCATGCCGGGGCGCGGCAGCGTCATGGCGATGCCCGCCGCCAGGGCCGGCGCCCGGCCGTGCAGACCGTGGACCGTGTGGCAGCGGAACAGGCCGTCGGCCATGCCGATGCAGCCGATGTCGGTGACCAGCACCACGTCGTGCGGATCGAAGCCAGCGGCGAGCGCCTTCTGCAGGGCGCGGATGAGCAGGGTGTGCCCGCAGCCGGGGCACCAGGGATCCCGCGCGCCGCTGTCGAAGGGGTTCGGGCTCGTGACCTGGGGGGCGCTCATGGGACCACCTGCTGCGGGCCATCCGCCTGGCCGCCTTGCGGAGCGTCGAGGACCGCCAGCGCGATCTCGTCGGGGGTGATGGGGCGCCCCATCACGTTGAGCGAGACGAGCCGCTCCACCGGCAGGTTGCGCAGGACCCCCTCCCCGAGCAGCACCGTGCGGAACTGGCCGGTGGCGTTCTCCTCGGGGATCACGATGCGGCGCACCCCCTGGCAGGCCGCCCGGATCTCGGGCACGTGCAGCGGGTAGAGGGTGCGCACCACGAGGTGGGACACCCGCTGCCCGCGCGCGCGCAGCTCCTGCACGGCCTCGCGGGCGGCGTAGGCGGTGAACCCGTACGAGATGACGAGCACCTCGGCGCCCGGATCGGCGTCCAGCACTGGCAGCGGCAGGACGTCCAGCCGCCGCGTGATGAACAGGCGTTCGGCGCTGGCGCGCACCCGCTCCGAGTAGGTCGAGATGTTCCCCAGGGCGTCGTGGGTCGAGGCCGTGAGCCGGAGCTGGACCTCCCGGTCGCCGAGCGCGCGGAAGGGGGGGACGTCGTACTCGTCCCAGTTGTCGTAGGTCCGGAACCCCTCGGGCGGGCCCTCCCAGCGGTGGCGCGACACGGGCGCGGGCAGCCGCAGGGTGGAGAGGTCCACCGTGCGCTTGCCCACCACCATGTCCTTCTCGGTCAGCAGGATCACCGGCACGCGCAGCGTCTCGGCCACGTTGACGGCATGGGCGGCCAGCTCCGCGCACTCCTCGAAAGAGGAGGGGCACAGCACCGGGCAGCGGAAGCCGCCGGAGACGATGTTGCCCACCATGCCCACGTCGCCCTGGGCACTGACGGTGGCCGAGCCGGTGGCCGGCCCGAGCCGCTGGACCAGGACCACCACGAGCGGGGCTTCCATGGCCAGCGCGGCACCGATGCCCTCGGCCATCAGCAGGAAGCCCGGCCCCGAGGTGGCGGTCATGGCCTTGCGGCCGTTGAGCGAGGCCCCGATGAGGTACTGCAGGGCCGTGATCTCGTCGGTGGTGGGCAGCCCCACCCCGGCGCGGACCATCTCGGTGAAGATCCCGGACGCCGGGGTGATGGGGTAGCCGACGAAGTAGTCGACCCCGGCGTGCAGGGCCCCGTGGGCGACGAGCCAGGAACCTTCGACCAGTGCGAGATCTGGCATGGAGGTGTTCTTCGTGGGGTTTCGGTGGGGATCAGGTGGCGGTGCGGAACGCCGAGATCCCCGTGATGGCGTTGCCCATGATCAGCGCGTGCACGTCGTGCGTGCCCTCGTAGGTGTAGACGCTCTCCAGGTCCGCCATGTGGCGCCAGACCGGGTACTCGCCAGAGATCCCGTAGGCACCCAGCATCTCGCGGGCCTTGCGGGCGCACTCCCGGGCCACCCACACGTTGTTGCGCTTGCCCATCGAGACGTGGGCGTGGTCGATCTTGCCCTGCTCCTTGAGCCGGCCCATGCGCAGGGCCAGGAGCTGCGCCTTGTAGATCTCGGTGAACATCCAGGCCAGCTTCTCCTGCTGGATCTGGAAGGCCGCCAACGGGGCGCCGAACTGGACGCGCTCCAGCGTGTAGCGCAGGGCCGCCTCGAAGGTGAACCGGGCCGAGCCCACCGCGCCCCAGGAGATGCCGTAGCGGGCCTGGTTGAGGCAGCGCAGCGGCGCGGACAGGCCGCCGCCGCGGGGCAGGATCTGGTCCTCCTGGACGACCACGTCGTCGAAGGCCAGGTTCGAGGTGACGGAGGCGCGCAGGGAGAACTTGTGGACCTCGTTGTGGCTGGTGAAGCCCGGGGTGCCCTTCTCGATCAACACGCCGCGGACCTTGCCGGAGTCGTCCTTGGCCCACACCACGGCCACGTCGGCGACGGTGCCGTTGGTGATCCAGGCCTTGGCGCCGTTGAGCAGGTAGTGATCGCCCTGGCGGCGCAGGGTGGTGCGCATCGACCCCGGGTCCGAGCCGGAGCCGGGCTCGGTCAGGCCGAAGCAGCCGATGGCATCGCCCGTGTGCAGCCGGGGCAGCCAGGTGGCCCGCTGGGCCTCGGAGCCGTAGGCGTGGATGGGGTACATCACCAGGCCGCTCTGGACCGACAGCAGGCTGCGCCAGCCCGACCCGCCGTACTCCAGCTCCTGGTTGGCCACCCCGTAGGCGGTGTAGCTGGCGCCGGTGCCGCAGTACTCGTCGGGCAGGGCGCAGCCGAACAGGCCGAGCTCGGAGCCGAGCCGCCGCCCGGTCGCCAGGGGGAAGGTCCCCGCCTCGAAGTGCTTGTCGATGTCCGGCAGCACGTTGTCGGCCACGAAGGCGCGCACGACCTCCTGGACCGCGCGCTCCTCGTCCGTGAGCAGATCGTCGATCGAGAGCAGCTCGCGGACGTGGCGGATCGCATCGTCGGGGTTGGTCTTGTGCAGGTCGGGGAGCATGGGGTCCTCGCGGGTGCAGGGCTCCGTCGGAGCCAGGTGGTCTCGGGAGCGCCCTGCTAATCAGCACACCGCGAGCGCGCAACGGCTCGTTTGCACCATGAAACCTTTACTTCCGTCATACGCGCTGGCGGTCGTGGGCGGTGTGCCGCGGCCTCCGACCTGGAGGGAGCAGGCGAGGACAACCGAGATCTACCAGCTTTCCGGCTGCGATCAGCCCATGACCACATCGCCTCGCTCGCCGGGGAGTGACCCGGCGGCCTGCGCACTCTACCAGTCGGTGACCTGCAGCACCGCGCCCGGCACCGTCTCCCGACCGTCGCTGACCGCCGCGGGGGAGAAGCTCCACGTCCCGGGCAGATCCAGCCGCGGGTGGGGCAAGAGCAGGCGAGCGTGCCGGCGCTCGCGCCTGTCGAGCGCTACCCCGGCGATGCCACCGCCCAACGCGCCGGCGCCCGCACCCACCAGCGAGGCGACCAGGATGGGATCGCGCTGGCCCGTGACCAGGGCCGCGACCACCGCGCCCGTGGTGGCGCCCACCACCCCACCGGCGTCGGCCATGCCCACCACGACCGGTGAGGCGTCCACCAGGGGCGACAGGAGCGCGACCCCCGCGCCCAGCCCCACGTCGGAGGCGATCAGGGTGGGCAGCAGGGGCTCCTGGGTATCGGCCAGCGTCCCGCCGACCGCGCCGAGGTAGACGCCCCAGCAGCCCAGCGAGGTGGCCGCCAACGTGTCGCCCACCCCGATGTCGATCTTCGGGGAGGCGATGGCGGAGGCCGTCCCGACCGCGGCGGGCACCAGGGGGATGAGCCCGAGGACGTGCTCGTTGTCGGCATACTCCACCCAACCCGCCGCCTGCCAGGTGGCCCAGCCGGTGGTCAGCACGGTGAAGACGACGTCGTTGCCCCGGATCCCGGCTGGGTTGCGATGGGCCAGGAAGGAGCCGAGCCCCATCCCCGCCGTGCCGCCCACGCCGACGGCGGTCTTGAGCAGCGACTTGCCGGTATCCCCGGGAACGTCGATCACCTCGCCGAGCAACAGCCCGCCGCCCAGGCCGACCATGGAGCCGTAGCCCAACCCCACGTAGCCGGTGAAGACCGCATCGCCGCCCAATTCCATGGGGGTCGCCAGCCCGTAGGCGGTCAGGGCACCCAGCCCCGCGCCCGTGGGGACGGTCTCGCCGTGGGAGTCGCCGCCGAGCACCAGGCCGCCGATCTCCCCGCCCCAGACGCTGCCCAGCGTCATCATCCCGATGTCGCTGCCCGTGAGGTCCACGTGGGGAGCGAGCGCCTCTCCGGCCGCGAACCCACCGACCAGCCCGAGCCCGGTCGCGATCTGGCCGCCATGGGCGGCACGCTCCCAGCCATCCTCCTCCGTCCGGTAGGCTCTCGCGATGCCGTAGTTGACACCCGTGCCTGCCGCCAGGCCCGTGGCGGCCGAGAGCACCAGGGCCTCGACCGTCTCGCCCTGGCGCCTCGTCCGGCGTCCCTTGAGCGCGAAGCCGAGGCCGAAGCCCGCGGCCTCGCCCAGCAACCCACCGTTCCAGCATGCCGTGTCCTCCCCCACCCCGCAGCCCACCAGCAGGCCGCCGGTGGTGCCGATCAGCCCCGACATGGAGAGGAAAGCCGCCTCGCCCGCCTCGATCGGCCAGTAGCGGCCCGCCACGAACCCGAGACTGCCGCCGGCAAGCGCCCCGGTGGCGGCACCGAGGCCCTCGAGGTCGGCCTGACCGTAGTAGCCGACGGAGGCGAGCCCGTAGCCGAGCCCGCCCGCGCCGCCGACCATGAGCCAGCCCGTCCCGCGCTGGGAGACCTGGCCCTCGATCTCGGCCGCACGCTCGGGGAAGCGGGTGCGCACCGTGATCAGCACGGCCGCCCGGACCGCCCGTGGCAGGTCGCCCTCACGCATCAGGCCGACCAGGGCGTCCCCGGCCTCGGGCGTGCCGAAGACGCCGATGGCGTTCACCGCCTCGATCTGGACCTCGTCGGGCAGCTTGCCGTCGGAGGCCAGGGCTACCAGCGAAGGGAGCGCCTGGGGGTAATGGGCCAGGGCGCGGCAGGCCGCCCGGGCTACGCCGGGCTCGCGGGTTCTCGCCGTGTGGACCAGGGGTGCCACGGCCCGTTCATCGCCGAGCGTGCCGAGGTGCTCGGCCGCCATGGCGCCGGTCTCCTGGGCCAGAAGCAGCAGGAGGGTCTGCAGCAGGGCCTCGGAGGACTCGTCGACAGGACAGGGCACGGCCGGTGCAACCTCGGGCGCCAGCTCCACGGAGGGAGCCTCCACCGTGGGCGCGGGGGCCTCGACGGGCGCGGAAGCCTCGACCGGAGTGGGCGCGACTTCGGGGGACGGCTCCTGGGCCAGGACGTGCGGAACGAGCAGCAGCAGGGGCGAAGGCATGGGGCTCCCGGGTGCGGTCGGGCTCCTGCTAACCAGCGACCACGGGCTCTGGCGAAGCGGGCCGTCAGCGCCTCACCCGTCCCCCCAACTCCAGGGGCCGCGCGGGATCCGTGGGCGCCCCGATCTTCACCGCGAAGCTCGTCCGCGCAGCGATGTCCGCGTCCGAGACGAAGTGCGCGTCGAGCAACCCTTCGCAGCGATGACCCGTACGCAGATAGCACACCTCGGCGAGGCAGCGGCTCCAGCCGTCCAGCCAGCGCTCCAGCGCGGCACGCTTCTCCGGATCGCCAGTGTGGTGGATGAGCAGGTCGATGTCGCTCGCGGGACCGGCGGTGGCGTTCTTGACGCTACCGATCAGGTACAGGGCCACCACCCCGAAGCGGGCCGCATCGAGGCTCGCGGCCAACTGCTGGGCCATGTGCTGACGCCAACGCCAGCACTCCTCCACGGAAGGGGACTGGGGGCGCTCCGCCGCCGCGCGCGGCTCACCGTCGAACACCTGGCGCTCCCCGGCCTCGTCCACCAGGAGCCCCACGGCCCTGTCTTCGTCGGCGTTCATCAGCACGCGCAGCACCTTCCCCCCGGTCGCCGCCGGAAGGTCGATCACCCGCAGGACCGGGGCCAGGTGCGCATCCTCGGGGAGGATGGAGGCGAGCAGGTTGGGCGCCTCCCGCAGGAACCGCTCGTGGAAGCGCACCCCGGGCTCGTCGGGGTAGAGCGGCAGGTAGCGGATCGAGGCCTCCACGAGGTCCTGGAAGAAGTGTGTGCCGAAGGAGAGATCCGGAACGTACGCTCCCTTGCGTCGGGCGACCTCGATGAGCAGCGCCGTGTTGCTGATGTCGCTGTAGGTGACCCGGACGCCGAGCTGGATGTCCCCCCGGCTGCCCCACCGGCCTGGACCCATCAGGGCGAAGCGGCGACGGGGCAGCGCGTCGTTGAGCCGCCCCACGGCCCGACCGACCGCGATCATGCTGGCCTCGTCCGGGAGGACCGCGTAGGCCGCGGGGTCGACGTACACCAGGTAGCGAAGGTCCGGGACGCGCCCGTTGGAGACGTACCGGTGGGCCGAGAACACCACGTCCTCCTCCGCCGGGTTGCGTGGGATCTCGGCCGGTGCGTCCTGCCCGGTGCTGCTCTGGGGCCGGCATTGCAGCAGGAAGAGGTCGCGCCCGTCATGGGCGAACTCGATGTCCACCGGGGTCCCGGTCGCGGTGGCGCCAGGAGGCGGGTGGCAGGGGGCGACCGTCCCAGCCAACGACCGTGCCAGACACGTCTCCTGGGTGAACCTGGCCCCGCAACCCGGTTTCTCCAGGCGGTGCGGTCGCAGGGGCGCCCGGGAGAGTGGGGCACCCCACCCCGGTGGAGAGAATCTCCCCACCCCACCGGCTCAGGCGTACAGGTCGTCCCCCGGTGCCAGCAGGGCGTCGGTGGTGAACATGATCCCGAGCTGCCGGAGCACGCGCTGATCGCCCTCGGTGGGCAGGTGCGTCATGTGCAGCTCGCAGCGACGCAAGAGCGGAAGCTGCTCGAAACAAGCCTCCGCCGCCGGGTTGTAGGCCGCGGCGATGGAGAGTGCCTTCAGGGCCTGGCCGATGTCGAGGCACTCGCTGCTGCCGCCGAGCACCTGGCTCTCCAGGCGCACCATGTGCTCGATGGCCAGGCTGGACAAGAGCGGCAGGTTGTCCTGGATGCCCGCCAGCCGCTTCACCGCGTTGAACACCGCCGCGGCGGTGGAGTACAACAGCGGCGAGTTGCTGCCGGTGACGATGCTCCCGTCCGGGAGCTGCATGGCGGCACCGCACCAGGCCCCGCGATGGCCCTTGCGGGGATCCTGGCGGGCCGCCTCCGCCGCCTGGCGGGCCGGCACCACCACCGGGCGGTGCTCCACCTCGAGGCCTCCGGCGCGCATCAGCTCGCGCGACACCTCGACCGTCTCATCACGCCCGCGCCCGATGACCCGCTCCCAGCGATACCGCAGATACCTGCGGATGATCTCCTGGTTCGACGCGGCGATGATCGCGGCCTCGTCCACGATCCCGACCGAGCACCGGTTGATGCACATGTCCGTGGGCGAGCGGTAGCGGGGCAGGGCGCAGCCCGCGCCGTGCAGGCGGTCCAACAGCGCGCGCAGCACGGGAAAGTGCTCGATGTCGCGGTTGTAGTTGGTCGCCGAGACACCGTAGGCCTCGAGGTGGAAGGGATCGATCAGGTTCTTGTCGCGCAGGTCCGCCGTGGCCGCCTCGTAGGCGAGGTTGAGCGGGTGGGCAGGGGCGAGATCCCAGACGGGGAAGGTCTCCCACTTGGCGAAGCCGCTCGCGCGTCCCGCCGCCTGGTCGTGCCACATCTGCTGCAGCGCGGTCTCGATCTTGCCGCTCCCCGGCCCCGCGCCGGCCACCACCACCAGCGGCTGGCGGGTGGGGACGTAGTCGTTGATCCCGAAGCCCTCCGCGCTCGCGACGCGCAGCACGTCGTGGGGATAGCCCGGGACATCGCGGTGGAGGAAGACCCGGGTGCCGCGGTTGGTGAGGCGCCGCTTCAGCATGTCGGCCACCTCCTGGCCGCGGTACCGGGTGATGATCACGGCGGTGACGGGCAGATCCGCGGCTTTCAGGTCGTCGAGGGTGCGCAGGGTGGCGTCGTAGTAGGTCATCCCGAAGTCACCCCGGATCCGACCTGCCTGCAGGTCCTTCGCGTTGACGCAGAAGAGGATCTCCAGCTTGTCCGCGAGACACTGCAGTGAACGGATCTTCACGTCGGGGTCGAAGCCGGGCAGCACCCGGGCCGCGTGCTGGTCCTTGAGCAGCTTGCCGCCGACCTCGAGGTACAGGCGGGTGCCACAGCGCGCGACGCGGTCGAGGATGCCCTCCACCTGGGCGGCCTGGTAACGGGCGTTGTCGAACGGGGTCGGTGAGGAGGGAGGCATGGGGATCTCCGGGAAAGGGGCCCCCACCCGTTGCAAGAACCCTGCCGAGGAGCCGTGCCGCCGCGATCTTTGCGTTCCAGACGGCACGATCCACGGCTCGGGGCGGAGAAGGCCGCTTCCGCCGGGCGGGGAGAATCGCCCCGGAGCGAAAGGTGCTCGCCCGCCCTACCCCTCCGGGCCCCCCAGCTTGACGCGCAGCGTCTTGCGGTCGATGCCGAGCACCTCGGCGGCGCGGGTCTTGTTCCCCCCGACCTCCGCCAGCACCAGGCGGATGTGTTCGCGCTCGACCTCGGCCAGCGTGCGCAGCCGGCCCCGATC
>Ga0233425_10009508_pt1 | contig 12277 bp, 16 predicted proteins | sample Watercolumn_Towu_2_FD_181712 | JGI IMG/M metagenome (GOLD analysis project Ga0233425, IMG submission 181712) | Freshwater microbial communities from Lake Towuti, South Sulawesi, Indonesia - Watercolumn_Towuti2014_140_MG | ecosystem: Environmental > Aquatic > Freshwater > Lake | place...
CAGCTCAAGTACGATAACTTTCAAGGCCGCTGGGGCGCCGATGTCGAACTCAGCAAGTTCCTGCAAGCGTATGCGGTTGAGAAATGCCGCATCGAGGCACGGACCAGGGGCAATAGCTGCACCGAGGAAACCTTGGCGGACGGGTCCATCAAGGTCGTGGTCCAGGCCACAGGAGGTGCCGCATGACGAAGATCATCGAAGTCATCGTCAATCCCAAGGGCGAGACCACGGTCGCCACCAAGGGTTTTGCCGGGGCAAGTTGTCAGCAAGCCAGCCGCTTCCTCGAAGACGCGCTGGGCCTGCGGGTCCGTGAAGAGCGGACCTCGGAGTTCTACCAGTCGCTCACGGCCGAGCAAGTCCAGCAGCAACAGCAGCGGTAAGCCCGGCTCTGCCCGCCCATCGTTCCATAGCGCCCGGGGTCTTCGCCGGCTCCCGGGCGTTTCTCTTGATTCCTCAGCTATTCCACAAGGAGCTTCTCCATGACTCTTTCCGCGCGCCTGGCGGAGTACATCGCGGCCTGCTTCACGGGCATCTGGATTCAGAGCGCCGAGCATGACGACGCCCTCCGCGAAATCGCCGAGATGTGCCGCCGCGAGGACTGGCGGCTGGCCACCTGGGACGTGAGCACCGGATTGCAGCTTCCTGGCCAGCGCAATGGGCAAGCTGCCGACGCAGGTGGCACCGACCCACTGGCGGCCATCCGTTCGCTCAACGCCCTGACCTCGCCGGACGGTTCCGCACTGCTCGTCCTCCAGAATTTCCACCGCTTTCTGCAATCGGCCGAAGTCGTGCAGACACTCGCCCAGCAAATTACGGCGGGCAAGCTGAACCGCACGTTCGTGTTAGTGCTCTCGCCTGTCGTGGCAATCCCGACCGAGCTTGAGAAACTGTTCGTCGTCGTGGAACACGACCTGCCCAGCCGCCAACAGATCGCGGAGATCGCACGCGGCATCGCTACCGAGGAGGGCGAGTTGCCTGAAGGCCCCGAACTTGAGACCGTGCTGGCTGCGGCCAGCGGGCTGACACGGTACGAAGCCGAAGCGGCCTTCAGCTTGTCGCTCGTGCGGCACAAGCAGGTGCGGGCCGACGCGGTGTGGGAACTCAAGTGCCAGACGCTAAAGAAAAGCGGTCTGCTCACGCTGCATCGGGGCGGCGAGACGTTCGCGGACCTCGGCGGCCTGGACTCGCTCAAGAGCTTCTGCTCCCGCGCCCTCCGCCGCCAGGGCCCGCAGGACCCGCTCAAGCGTGCCCGTGGGATTTTGCTTTTGTCGCCGCCCGGTTGTGGAAAAAGCCAGTTCGCCAAGGCCCTTGGCAACGAGGTGGGCCGCCCGACCCTGTGCATGGACATTGGCACGCTCATGGGCTCGCTGGTGGGTAGCACGGAGGCCAACATCCGCCAAGCCCTGCGCATCGCCGACGCCATGGCGCCCTCGATCCTGTTCATTGACGAGATCGACAAGGGCCTCAGCGGCGTGGGAAGCTCCGGGCAGACAGACTCCGGCGTCTCTGCTCGCCTGTTTGGCTACTTTCTCTCCTGGCTCAACGATCACGAGTCGGACGTGTTCGTCGTCGCTACCAGCAACGACATCTCGAAGCTGCCGCCGGAGTTCTCGCGGAGCGAGCGCTTCGACGGGATCTTCTTCGTGGACCTGCCCGGCGTTGCCCAGAAGCGGACCATCTGGCGGATGTACGTGGAGAAGTTCGGCCTGGACGCCACGCAGTCGAAACCGGTCGATGCCGACTGGTCCGGTGCCGAAATCAGGGCTTGCTGTCGCCTGGCCGCCCTGTTGGACGTGCCCCTGGTCGAGGCGGCCCAGAACGTCGTTCCCGTGGCGCGCACGGCCTACGAATCGGTCGAACGGCTGCGGACGTGGGCCAGCGGGCGGTGCCTCTCGGCCGACCAGCCGGGCATCTACACTCCCAACGCCAACGCGACCGTGACGGTGAAGCCCGGCCGCAAGGTCCGGCGCGATCCTTCCAACAACTAGCCCAAGGGGCGCCAGCGCCGTCCCGTTTCGCTCCGGTAGAACTCATGAGAGCCCCGGATGATCTTCCTGGCCTGATTTCCCGTAAATTGCTTCTGGTCCAGCAGGCCGCCTGCCAGTGCTTCCACCGCCGCCCATGTCCACGGCAACTCCATCATGGCTTTCGCTCTGGCCGCCATGTAGCTGAGGTATCGGTCAGCAACCTCATGGTCCTGGTGCAGTTTCTCTGCCAAGTGGACGGCCTGCGGGTAGTCGCCCCAGATGCCGATCTTCGGGCATCGACCAGTCAACCGCCAAGTGGCAGCGCCTCCGGCCAGGGCCACAAGGATAACGGATTCAAGCCGATCGCGTGCCCGAAGACTCTGATTGTTCTCGATGTCGAAGTCCGCCCAGAGTTTGGGGACGACGCGGCCAAGCGATTCTCCGTCTTTGAGGATGGAAACCGCCGCAAACGACACGCCACGTTCGCAGGCTATTACGGCGTGTCCGGCCTCGTGGTAGGCGGTCAGAGTGCTGCGCGGCCAGCGCGTAGTCGTCTTTCCCATTCTGGTGCTCTCCTCGTTTGGCGTACTGTTCGACAGTGTAATCGACAGCGCGCTGTCGGTCCACCTACCGATGTAATCCGCCATGCGCAGGCGGTTCCGTTCACGAAAGGATGAACAAACATGCCCGACCTCAGAGACGGCGAATCGACCCAGGTGCAAGGGTCGGCCCGCCTGCCATACACGTTGAAGAATGTGGGCGGGGTTTATTCCTGCACCTGCCCGGCGTGGAGAAATCAAAGTCTTCCCATCGAACGCCGGAGCTGTAAGCATTTGAGGGCCTGGCGCGGAGAACAGGCGGAGACGCAACGGCTGGGTTCGTTGCCCGCGCCAAGCCCCGCCAGTGCCGCCAAAGACGCGGCCATCGCGCCCAAGCTGCTCTTGGCCCACCCGTGGGACAACGCCACCGACCTGACCGGCTGGTGGATGAGCGAAAAGCTCGACGGGGTTCGGGCGTGGTGGGACGGCAAGCAGTTCCTCTCTCGCCAGGGCAACGTCTACTACGCGCCGGACTGGTTCAAGGCCGGTCTGCCCCAGGTGTCTCTGGACGGTGAGTTATGGCTCGCCCGAAAGGCGTTCCAGAGGACCGTGAGCATCGTGCGGCGGCACGACCAGAGCGAGCACTGGCGGGCCATCAGCTTCGTGGTGTTCGACGCCCCGAAGGCCGATGGACCGTTCGAGGCCCGCCAAGCGTTCTTTCAGGAACTGTTCCGCCACCGGCAGCCCCCGTACCTCCGCGTCCTGCCCCAGTACCGTGTCCGCAACTTCGATCACCTCTATGAGGAGTTGGGCCGCGTGGAGGCGCTAGGCGGGGAGGGGTTGATGCTCAGGCAGCCAGGCTCGCGCTACGAGGCGGGCCGCTCCTCCACTCTGCTCAAGATCAAGAGTTTCCATGACGCCGAAGGCCGCGTGGTCGAGCATCTGCCTGGCAAGGGCCGTCATGCCGGTCGTTTGGGCGCGGTCGTTGTCGAGCTGTCCAACGGGTTGACCTTCTCGGTCGGCACCGGCTTCACCGACGCCCAGCGTCAAAACCCGCCGCCGGTGGGCAGCATCGTGACGTTCCGCTACCAGGAACTCACCGATCGCGGCGTGCCCCGGTTCCCATCGTTCGTCCGGGTGCGCTCGGATGCCGAGGCGTTGGCGATGGCCTGAAGCCCGCCCGCCCGGCCGTATCAACAACGCGAGAAATCCGGGCAAGTTCATTCATCCTCCCAATAGGAGCTTTCTCTATGAAGCGCTACTTCGAGTTCGTCGGCGGTTCGTCCGCCAAGTTCTATGAGGTCGGCAACAGCGGCAACCAGGTCACCATCCGCTTCGGCCGGATCGGCACCGAGGGCCAGACGCAGACCAAGGTCTTGGCCGACGCCGACACTGCCGTCGCCCATGCCGAGCGGTTGATCGCCTCCAAGCTGGCGAAAGGCTACCAGGAGACGGTTGCCAGCTAGGGTCGGACCTCTCTGAGCGAGCCGCAACGTCAAGGGACCGGCGTGTCGCCCAGTGAAAGGGCAGCGCCGGTCCCTTTTCCATTCCTGTATCCCTCGAAAGGTCGCTATGGGCACAATCCCTTCAACACTCGTTCCGTGGCGCGTGGATGGTCCCACGACACTCCACGGCTTTGACGACGATCTCGTCTACATACTGGTTTGCGCCGATACCGCTGATCCAGAGCTGCAACGGCAGGTGGCGCTGGTGTCGGCCTGGGACGTGGAGGGCGAGGGCTACGCCCGGACGATCGCCGCCGTCCCGAGACTCCTGGCCGCCTGCCAGGCCGTTGTCACAAATTGGGAGCGGGGCGATCTGGCCCAGGCCGCTCGGTTGTGCGCGGAGGCCGTGGAAGCGGCCAGTCCCAGTGCGCCCGCAGCCAAAAGGCAGCAAGCTATGCCTCGCAAGACCCGCTTCGTGGAGTATTATCGCCTCTGGGGCGGCGACTCCGGCTCATGGGATACGGACTTCATCGACATACCCGCCGACACGCCAGACCACAAGCTCAACCGAGCCATCCGTGAAGCCGCCGCAGCGATCGGGTGGCGGGAAGAAGTGCCCGTAATCGTCGGGTACTACGCCGATGCCGACGACGAGGAGGACAAGGGGGACGACGAGGAACCGTCATGCCCGCTCGCCCAGGCACCCGCAAACCCCGAAGACCGCGAGCTAAGGCTCGCCGATCTGGCGGCCAAGGCGGAGGCAGCCGGTTTGAGGGCCGAGGATTTCGATGAGACGGTCCACGACTTGGCCAACAGCATTTCGGCCGACATCAACAACGCGGGCGTGTCTGATCAACTCCGCTACCTGATCCAGGAATGGGGCCACGAGGCCGCTGCCAGGGAAATCGACCGGCTGGCGCAGGAAAAGGTCGGCGGGAAGATCGCTGGTGACCAGGACGCAGGCATGCAGGAACCGGACGATGGCGACCCGGAGAACGTGGCTTGCGTGAAATGCGGTCGGAGGGATCTATCGCTGCACATCAACGGCCAGTGCGCCGAGTGCGGGCCAAGGGAAGACCAAGCCCCACAGATTCGGGCCGAGTGTCATTCGGATGACCCTTCCGGCCATTCCAACAACCAATCCTGTCTTTCAAGAGGCAATCCCCATGTCTACCCTTCTCGATGAACCCGTGCATGGTCATGCCGCGCCTGCCGAACGCTTGCGCACCACGATGGCCGCCGTGCGGGTGAGCATCCAATGGTTCGGCACGCGCAAGACTTTGACCCGTGAACAGAAGTCCGAGGCCGCCGACACGTTCGGGGCCGAAGGCGCGTTCCTGTCCGCCGGGAAGAAGTTGATCGACACGTCCCACCCGGCCTTCAAGACGGTCACGTCCGTCCGTGGCAAGATCCTGAGCCTGTGGAAGGCGGAAAGCCTGCTGTTCCCGGAGCCGGGCGTGCGACTGATCCGTCAGGATCGCATTGAGCGGTTCAACGAGCGGATGCAGGAGCTACGCGAGGAACTGGACGAGGCCGTGTGGCGGCTGGACGAGCACTTCGCCGAACTGAAGTCGGCGGCCCGGCAACGGCTGGGGCGGCTGTTTAACGAAGCCGACTATCCCGACTCGCTGCGGAACCTGTTCGCCGTGACGTGGGATTTTCCATCCGTGGAACCTCCGCCGTATCTTCAGGAACTCAACCCTGCGCTCTATGAACAGGAGTGCCATCGGGTCCAGCAGCGGTTCGACGAGGCGGTGAAATTGGCGGAAGAGGCGTTCATCGTCGAACTGGCGAAGCTGGTTTCGCACCTGACCGAGCGCCTCTCCGGCACAGAGGACTCCAAGCCCAAGGTGTTTCGTGACAGCGCGATGGGGAACCTGACCGAGTTCTTCCAGCGATTCCGCGAACTCAACGTCCGCAGCAGTGAGCAGCTCGACAACCTGGTAGCCGACGCCCAAAGGATCATCCGTGGGGTCGAGCCGCAGACGCTTCGGGACGATGCCGGTTTGCGGCAGCACGTCGCCACCGAAATGTCGCGGGTGCAGAGCGTGCTCGATGGCATGCTGGTGGACAGACCGCGCCGCAATATCCTCCGCCGTCCCAAGTGACGAGGCTTCGTATCATGCAACTCGTCATCGAACCTGGCGGGGTCGTCCGGTGCATCTACGATGAAACCCTCGACCTCAACGCACTGGGCAGCCCCGCCATCTCTCGCGCCAGCCACGTCGAGCCCGACCAGCAGGGACGTTGGTGGGCCGACATGGGACCGATGGAAGGTCCGTTGTTGGGGCCGTTCCCTAATCGTAGCAAAGCCTTGGCCGCCGAGCAGGCGTGGTTGGATACCCACTGGCTCGGCAGCAAGGGCCAACATCTTTGGAGTACCTATGCAGTGGATCGTTCATACACAAGGGCCTGATGAGCCAATCTATGTCATCGAGGCCGAAGGGACGGCCCGATTCATCGCCCGGCTCGACGAAGGAGGGAAGACGAGGGCGGAAGTGATGGCAACAGGGTTCCTGCTTGCTGCTGCCCCCGCTCTCCTGGCCGCGTTGGAGGACCTGACCGACCGCGTGGACCTGGTGTTGTACGCCGGGTACGTGGGGCACGAGCGTATTGCCAAGGCCCGTGCTGCTATCGCCATGGCCCAACGCGCGGTCTGCAACCACAACGAAATGGTTGCGAACGACGAACCCGGCTACGCCTGGAAGTGCGCGAGGTGCTGCCATGTCTACGGAAAGGGAGGTTTGCCATGAAGAAAGCCATCGAACTGATCGAGACTCGCGAGGGCTGTGCCATTCTGGAAGAGACGCCACGGTACATTGTCATGTTTCGCGGGCACAGGCACGGCGAACTGTACTTCAACATGACCGGCTACACGGGCGTCTATCTTCCCTGCCCTGGGCCGGAACCCGGGAAGCCTCTGCCTCTGGACATTGGCGAGAGGCCCATTTCCGTGTACCGAAGGGAAGTTGCCCGTCTCAATCGCGCATGGGCCGACAGCGACAAGAGGGCGGAAGACCGGGACGCGGCGGCAAACGTGCCCCGGCGAGCTACGGGTTAGGCGTGGCAGTCTTGCAGGAGCCCTCGCACTTCCGGCCAAACAGACGGCCCAAGGCTACCCGGTTCCGCGCGAACAGGCCGTAGGCGAGATCGGCCATCCAGCCGAGCAGCGGCCAGGACAGCGGAGCTACAACCCAGCCGAGTCCCACGGCGCGATAGGCTTCTCGGATGGCTTCCACGCGCCGCACGATGCGGCCATCGGGCATGACGCCGTGCATGACGCCCATCACCTCCTCCTGACTCAGGCCGTAGCTCTCCGCGCGGAAGGATGGATCGGTGATGTCCTCAATGGCGAGCCGATGATCATGATCGTGCCGTTTCAGCCATTCGACTTCGCGGCGGCAGAACGGACACTGCCCGTCATAGAGGAGCTTGATGGATGGATTTCCCACTGCTTCGCCTCCTACGACATTATGCGCAGGCCGATTCCTTTCGGATTCGGATGCGTCTCGCTCATCATCAATCCCGGTCCATTTCTTTCCAAGGAGTTCACGCAGCCTATGGCCAGGCTCATGTCTCAGATCAAGGGCGGGTACTACGCAGCTCCGCCCGAAGCCGTCGCCGCCGTCCTGGAACGGCTCAGGCCGCCCAACACGGGCACCTGCCCTATCCTCGATCCTTGCGCTGGAGAAGGCTGCGCCCTCCTGCAACTGGCCGAAGCGATGAGGGCAGTCCCCTACGGCATCGAATTGTCGGAGGACCGCGCGGCCATCCTGCGGGAGTCGCTGCCCGAAGGCCAGGCATTGGCCCCGGCTGATTTCGTGCGCACGTCGATCAGCTACCGTTCGTTCTCGTTTGCCTTTGTGAATCCTCCATACGATTACGCCACGGGCGGCGAGGGACGGGTGGAAAGGCTATTCATCGAACGGGCGATCCACCTGTTGGCCGACCACGGAGTGCTGGCGATGGTCTGCCCGGAAGACGTGGCCAACAGCTACAAGACGGCGGAGTTCTTCGGGGAACACTTCTACCAGGTTTCGGCCATGCCGTTCCCCGAAGCGGTCCGAAAGTACAACGAAACCGTCATCCTGGGTTACAAGCGGAAGCAACCGGCGCAGGTCGGCTACGGCAGACATGACTGGGATTGGCTGGAAAAGCGGATGGCCTCCCACGTCGTTTACAGGCTCCCTGCGGGGCAGACGCCTCGGACCTTCCGCAAGTCGGAACCGACCGACACGGAGTTGGCCCGGCTCGTGGCGCACAGCCCGCTCCGTTTCCATATCGAACGCCCGGCGGACAGGGCCAGCCATCGTCCCCGGCCGCCCATGAGTCCTGGCATCGGGCACCGAGCCATGCTCCTGGCGAGTGGACACATCGACGGGCTGATCTGCCCGCCGGACCAACCGCCGCACGTCATCCGGGGCACGGCTGCCAAGGATAGTTACGTGGCCTCGTGCGACACCAGCACGGACGACCAGGGCAACGTCACGACCCGCACGGTGGTTTCCGAGCGGCCGAGGCTGGTGATTCGGGTCTTGGACTCCGAAGGGAACATCACGAACTTGGAGTGAACGACGATGCGACCGATCCTTCAATGGCCCAAGCAGCCGAGCAAGTCTCGGCACCCAATCCTTGGGCGACGACTACGCTGGACCGACAGGAGCAGGGGTTACCGCATCGAGCGGTTCCCCGACGATGGCGATCCGGTGTTCATTGTGTTGATCTACGACGGCCATTGGCGGGTCGTGGGGCATCACCGGAAGCTGCGGCCCGCCAAGCTGCACTGTCAAACCCACTCCCGACAAAGCGAAAGGAACGCCCATGTGCGACGAAGTTGAACTTCCCACGCTCGTGGTCAAGACCGGCAAGAGCGAGTTCCGCCTGCGCTGCCATGCGGCGGCCTGGGCCGCCGAATACGGCGGCACCGTGAAGATCCATCGGCGTTACTCGCGGGACTATCCGGGGCTGCTCCTGTTGAGCGCCACCGGCCCCGACACGGCCGCCAAGTCGGTGCGTGCGACCCTGTACCAGCCCGACGTGGCGGCCGAGTTCATTCTGGACCTCGGCGGCACGAGCGAGCGCATGGTGCGGGCGCACCACGGGTTCGACGGCAAGCCCGTGGGCTATGGCGCTGCGGTTGCCAAGCTGGCCCCCGGCGTGATCCACTTGGTTGCCCTGGCGAAGATTCCGGGCCTGATGCCGAACATGAGCGACGACCACCTGTGGGCGGAGCTTTCGGGTTCGCGCTACACGACGCCGCTCTTGCGTTCGTGGACCGCCTGGCTCAAGCAGTCGATGGCCCAGGGCGGCGGCATCATCGTCGCCGAGGGCTACGAGGCTGCGGTGGGCGTGCTGAAGACCGAACCGGAGGCATTGGATGAAATCGTCTCTCAGGGCGTCAGGGACCGTCACCTGGCCCTTACCGGGTGAAGGAGGAAGACGATGGCCGAAGAACGGTCCCTGCCCGGCTGGCCGAAGAAGAGGCTAGTCAAGGAAGTTCGCAGGCACCTGTCGGCCTACGGCTTCCGTCCGGTAAAGCAATCGGCTTGGCATGCGGCATGGGCATGGGCCGACAAGATCGCCCATTCGTACTTCCACGTCCACTGGCCGTTGCCGTCCGAGATCGGCACGCAGTACATCCTGCTCCTGTTGGCCCAGATGCGCGACAGCCGCTGTCTGCGTCTGCCTTTTCAGGCCCGAGAAATCATCCCGCCCGAAGTCGCGGCCCTGTTACCCGTTTTGCAGCAGCAGGGCTTCCCTGCCATTGAAGTCGGAACGGCCAGGGCACGGCGGAAGCCAAGGCCGACCACAGCGCCGAAGGGCGATTTCCCACAACCGAGTCTCTTCTGAGACCGATGACCACAAGGCTTTTCCCATGAACTGCAACACCCTCCAGGAGTACCTGGATTGTTACGGCCCGCTGGTGGCCGACCGTGCCCGGCAGGCGTTCGAGCCGCTGCACGTCCCGGCATCGGATCGCGTGGTCGCCCTGAACCTGAAGCGGCCGATGTTGCCCGCCCAGGCCCACGTCGTCACCGCCGCCGTCAAGACCCTCAAGCGGCAAAAGTCGGTATTCCTCTGCTGCGAGTGCGGCACCGGCAAGTCGCAGATGGGGGCCTGCACGGTCCACGCCCACGCGGACGGAAAGCCGTATCGTGCCATTGTCATGTGCCCGCCGCACCTGGTCGAGACTTGGCGGGCCGAGTTGGGGCGGGTCTTCCCGGACGGCGCGGTCGATGTCTACGTCTTGGCGAGGTGGAGCGAGTTGGTCCACTGGCCTCGTGGGGAACCGGCCCGGCCGACCTGGCTCATCATGGGCGAAACCCTTGCGAAGAACGGCCCCTACTGGCGGCCTGCCGCCGTGAAGGACAGCCAGGGCGTGCTTCGCTGCCCCGACTGCGGCTCCCAGTTACGGGCCAAGGCCAGTGCCGGAGGCAACTTCCTGACCTTGAAGGACCTGGAGCGATCGCGGAAGCGCTGTGAGGCCGAAGTGCCCACCCGCTGCCTTAACGCCGATGGCAACCCGATCCTGCGACCCTGCGGCGCAGCTTTGTGGCAGTACACGCCCAAGCCCGCCGTCTGGGCACCCGCCGACTACATCCACCGGCACATGCCGGGCGTCTTCGATTATCTGGTCTGCGACGAGGTCCACGAGGAGAAATCGGAGTCCTCGGCCCGTGCCAACGCCCTGGGCGCGCTGGTGGCTTCCTGTCGCAAGGTGGTCGCCATGACCGGCACCCTGATCGGCGGCAAGGCCGGTCACGTCCGCTCCCTGTTGTTCCGGTTGTCCCCGAAAAGCCTCAAGGCCGAGAACCTGGCATGGCAGGATGACATGGAGTTCGCCCGCCGCTACGGGCGCGTGGACACCATCGTCACCGAAAAGCTCAGCGTTGGCGGCGACGACAACCGCCGCAGCCATGGCAAGAGCACCACCAAGCGGCAGGCTGAACAGCCGGGCATCATGCCCACGCTGTACGGCAGGCACTTGATCGGCAACACAATCTTCCTCAGTCTCAAGGACGTTGCAGCAGACCTGCCGAGCTACGATGAGCACCCGATCCCGGTGCGGATGAGCCCCGAACTGGCCGGGCCGTATCGCCAGACGGAAGAGAAGCTCAAGGACGCTGTGGCGCAGCTCTTGCGGCGCGGCAATCACCAGCTTCTCTCGGGCATGCTCCACGCGCTCCTGTGCTACCCCGACTACCCCTGGGATTGGAAACCGATCGGCTACGTGGACGGCGGCGGTGGCGGGGCACCCGCGCAGCGGGTCGGTGGGCGTTTCGTGCATGTCGTTACGCCACCGACATTGGACCGCAGTATGCTCTGGCCCAAGGAACGGAAGCTCTTGGAGATCCTGGCAGACGAGAAGGCACAGGGCCGCCAGGTCTGGACATTCTGTACGTACACCAACTCCCACCCGGTATTGGGTCGTTTGGAAAAGATCATCCAAGACGCCGGTTTCACCGTCAAGGTGCTGGACGCCGACAAGGTTCCTACCCGCAGCCGCAGCGCATGGATCGCCAGCAACGCCCCGGGCGTGGACGTGATCGTTTCGCATCCTCAGCCGGTCCGCACGGGCCTGACGCTCTTCGATGCCACCGGCGGCCACAACTTCCCAAGTCTGATCTTCTACCAGACCGGCTACGATTTGTTCACGCTCCGTCAGGCATCGCGGCGGTCGTGGCGGATCGGCCAGCGGCATCCGTGCCGGGTCTACTACCTCTACTACCGTGAGACGATGCAGGCCCGTGCGATGGGCCTCATGGCCCAGAAGCTCGACGCCTCGCTGGCCCTGGAAGGCCAGTTCTCGGCCGAGGGCCTGGCCGCCCTGTCCTCGGACAGCGGCTCGCTGACGATGGAACTCGCCAAGTCGCTCGTCGAGAACATCGACTTTGGGGATGCCGAACGCGCCTGGGAGAAGCTCAGCGCGGCGCAGCCCGAAGCCGACGTCTCGCTCACCGAAGACGAGGATGACGAGTTCTTCCTCTGGGGGCAAGACGCCGCGAAGGCGCTCGGCCCTCGTCGCAGCGATTCCGGCATCGCCGTCCGCGCGCCGAGGATCACGATCGCGCGACAATTCGATCTGTTCTAACCCCCCTCTCCTATCACAAGGAAATCCAATGATCGCAACTTTGCACATGACGCTTCTGGACAAGTGGCGTCATCGTTTTGGCGGCCAGCAGCGCCGGATCGGCTATCCTCACCGGGCTGCCGCCCTGGGCTACATGACCCACGGTCCCGTCGAGAGCGGCCTCATCGAAGTCGGCCGACTCACCCTGGTAATACTGTATGCCTGCCAAGTCCGTCCCTGGCAGCGTGCCTTGCG
>Ga0233425_10009509_pt1 | contig 12275 bp, 10 predicted proteins | sample Watercolumn_Towu_2_FD_181712 | JGI IMG/M metagenome (GOLD analysis project Ga0233425, IMG submission 181712) | Freshwater microbial communities from Lake Towuti, South Sulawesi, Indonesia - Watercolumn_Towuti2014_140_MG | ecosystem: Environmental > Aquatic > Freshwater > Lake | place...
GGGGGAGTCGGACGGGAACGGTCGGGAGTTCCGTTCGCTCCGCCCGGGCACCTGCCGCCGGCCTCACCGCGCGTCCTTCACCGGCGGCACGTTCGCCGGCAGCTCGGCTTCGAGGCCTTCGATCCGCGCTGCCCGTCGCACCGACAACCAGCAGGGCACAGACGCCGGCCAACACCCCGGCGCCGCGCCCCATTGCTTGCTGCGTCATGGCCTTCCTCTCCGAACCGCCTGTCTGTCAGGCCCACCGGGCCCGCAACGCGTTCTGAGCCATTCTACGGCCTCGTCATCCCACCTCGGCCCTTCTTACCCCCGGCGGCACACTGTCGGCCCCTCTACGCCCTCGCACGGCCATCCCTGTCTCTTCACTCGAACATACGTCTCATTCGGAACCGCTTGGTGGCCCTGCCATCGGCTGGGACAGCGCGCTCCCAGCGCGCCGTCGCGGCGTTGGAGGGTCCCGCACATGCGGGAACCTCGGCCCCTGAGCGCTGTTTGCATACGCGCATACCATCATTCCGTCTCCTACCCATACCACCATCCTGCATTCCAATCGTGCCCCAAGCCGAGTCACCCTGGGATGAGGCTTGAGTTCCCATGCCGGCTCGCATCATGGTCGTCGACGACGAGCGGGATCTCGTCTTTGCCGCGAAGCTCTTCTTGGAGACCGAGGGCCATCAGGTCCTGACGGCCTTTGATGGGCAGGAGGCCCTGACGATCCTCGAGGCCAAGGAGTCGCTGCCGGACCTGATCATTCTCGACGTTTACATGCCCCGAATGTCCGGGTGGGACGTCCTGCGCATGATCCGGGCCCTCGAGCGGACGCGGGAGGTGCCTGTCATCATGCTGACCGCCGCGACGGACCCGGTGGATCAGGCACGGGGCTGGGACCTGGGGGTCGATTGGTACCAGACGAAGCCCTTCAACATGGCTGACCTCTACACCGTGATCCAGCGCGTCCTCGCCGTCTGCTGATCGCCGACCGGCGGCGCCGGTCCTCGCACTTGTCCCGGTCCGTCCTGTCCGTTGTCGTTGACGCGGCTGCCGGCGCGCGGTGGCCGCCGGAGAGGCCCCTCAGCCTTCCCTTGCGGCGTGGTTTGTGCTACAATCGAAGCGTCCCCTTACGAGGACGCCGTGACGAAAGGAGCTACATCCCCGTGAGCCGGCCTCGACACTTGGCGAGGGTGGCCGTGGCACTCTGCGTGCTGCCGGTCCTCCTCCTCGGATGCAAGAAGGACGAAGTCGCCCGTGTGAACGGCGTGGTCATCAGTCGGACCGAGCTGACCGCGGAGCTCGAGAAGCGGTGGGGCGGCCCCATGCTGGAGGGGCTGGTCAACCAGATGATCATTCGCCAGGCCTTTGACAGCTCGGGCCTGCAGTTCCCGCAGGACAAGCTCGAGAAGATCATTCAGGATGAGAAGACGATGGCCGGCAGCGAAGAGGCCTTCCAGATGCGCCTCGCCTACGCCGGCCAGGACGAAGAGGTCCACCGCACGCAGATCGAGCTCGACATGAAGCTCACGATGCTGGCCCAGAAGGACGTCGTGGTCACCGACGAGGCCCTGAAGGAGTACTACAAGGAGAACGAGCCTCGGTACCGCGAGCCCCAGCGCGTCTCCTTCAGCGAAATCGCACTCCCCACGAAGCAGCAGGCCGAGGATGTCCGCGCAATGGCGCTGAAGCCGAACGCCTCTTTCGGCGACCTCGCGAAGCAGTACTCGATCGCCACTACCCAACAACTCGGCGGCCGCCGGCCGACCACCCCGGTGGAAGACATCGTCCCCGCCGAGGTCCGCGACCCGTTGCTCCAGCTCAAGCCGAACGGGATCAGCGCCCCGATCTCCGCCGCCAACGCCTGGGTCATCCTGCAGCTCCATGAACTCCTCCCCGCGAAGCAGCTCTCCTTCGAGGAGGCGCGGGAGCAGGTGGAGGCCCAGTACAAGGCCGAGAAGCAGCCTGTGCCGACCAACGAGTTCGCCCAGCAGCTGCTCAACCAGGCCTCGGTGCAGATCGTCGACCCGAAGTACGGGGAGCTCCAGCGCCAGTACATGAGCGCCGACCTCCTGCAGGCCGCGCCCGGCGGCGACAAGGCCGGCGCTGCACCTCCGGGGGGAGCGCCCCCGGGCGATGCGCCCAAGGGCGGCCCGGCGGAGCCGGCGCCGAAGGCGGAGACGAAGTAGCCGGCCGCGTCGCGCCGTGCGGACGTGGTAATGCCGATCGCCTCCTCCGCCCCCAGCCCCGCTGGGGGCGGAACTCCGACCGGGGACGCGCATGGAGGAGTTCCAGCGGCTCGTAGACATCATGGCCCGGCTGCGGGGGATGGACGGCTGCCCATGGGACCGGGAACAGAGCCACTCCTCCCTGAAGCCGTACCTCCTGGAGGAAGCCTACGAGGTCCTCGAAGCCATCGACGCCGGACATGACGGGAAGCTCTGCGAGGAGTTGGGCGACCTCCTGCTGCAGATCGTCTTCCACGCTCAGATTGGCGCGGAGGAGGGGCGGTTCACGGCGGCCGACGTATGTCGCGGCATCAGCGGGAAGCTGCTGAACCGCCATCCTCACGTCTTCGGCGAGACGCGGGTCCGCGACAGCGATGAGGTGGTCGACAACTGGGAGCGCATCAAGCGGGCCGAGCCGCTCAATGAGGGCCGCGCCTCGATCCTCGACGGGGTTCCGCACGCGCTGCCCGCGCTGCAGAAGGCCACCAAGGTCCAGAAGCGAGTCGCGAAGGTCGGCTTCGATTGGGATGACCACCACGGCCCCGCCGCGAAGGTGCGGGAGGAGCTGGGCGAGGTAGAGGAGGCGGCCGAGACGGGGGACGAGGAGCGACTGATCGCGGAGATCGGCGACCTCCTCTTCGCAGTGGTTAACCTCGCCCGCCGGCTGGGCATCGACAGCGAGGATGCCCTCCGGCAGGGAGTGGCCCGGTTCAGCGCCCGATTTCGCGCCATGGAGAGCCGCGCGGAGGCCGAGGGCATCCGCCTCCAGGGGCTCTCGCTGGCAGAGCTTGACGAGCTGTGGGAGGTGGCCAAGGCCGAGAGCGGGGACTGAGGCGGAGCCGCGGGGACTGACCGAACCCCGGTCGGCGACGCGAGCTGAGAGGCGTAGACTGGTCCCTGTGAGCGGCGGCTCCCCGTCGCCAAGTTCCGCACTGAGCCACCATGCGCATCGACAAGTACCTCCAACTCTCGGGGATCATCCCCCGCCGCTCTCGCGCCCAGGAGGCGTGTGACCGCGGGTATGTCGAGCTGAATGGTCGGCGCGCGAAGCCGGCCGCGAATGTCGCCGTCGGCGACCGCATCACCGCCCGTCTCGGCCGCCGACAGTCTACCTACGAAGTCCTGGAGCTACCGGCCCGCCCGGTGCCCAAGGCCAGCCGCCAGGAGGCGGCCAGGCTCATCGAATCCGTGCCACTCGAGGAGTGAACACCCTTGCCGCCGTCCCCCTTCCATTCCCCCATCTCCTTCAGGAGAGGGGCCGGGGGTGAGGCTTCAGGCGCCAAGGGAGAGCGACTTCCGAGTCCATCCAGGGAGGATGACCATGCCAGACTATAAGATGGTGTACCTGTTCGGCGAACAACTTGAGCAGCTGCAGATGAACACGAAGGCCGAGGGGCGCGAGCTGCGCGACCTGCTCGGGGGCAAGGGCGCGAACCTCGCGATCATGGTCGGCGCCGGCCTGCCGGTACCGCCCGGCTTCACCGTGACGGTCGACACCTGCAACGCCTACTCGGCGGCGGGTGGGCAGATGCCGGCCGGCCTGGAGGACGAGATCGGCGCCTGCCTGGCGGGCGTCGAGGAGCTGACTGGGAAGAAGTTCGGCGACCCCACCAACCCGCTGCTCGTCTCGGTCCGCTCCGGCGCCCGTGAGAGCATGCCGGGGATGATGGACACCGTGCTGAACCTCGGCATGAACGACGCCGTCGCCGCGGGGATGATCGAGCTGTTCCGGAACGAGCGCTTCGTGTGGGACGCTTACCGCCGGCTCATCATGATGTTCGGCAACGTGGTCATGGGCCTCGACCGCGAGAAGTTCGAGGAGTGCCTCGATGAGGTGAAGCATGAACTGGGCGTCGAGGAGGACACCGCGGTCGGCGCCGAGGCGATGAAGAAGGTCGTGGAGCTGGAGAAGAAGGTCTACAAGCAGCTGCAGGGCGAGGAGTTCCCGCAGGACCCGATGGCCCAGCTGATCGCCGGCGTGCGGGCCGTCTTCGACTCGGCCGACACCGCCCGCGCCATCGAGTACCGCCGCATCCACAAGCTGCCCCAGAGCATGAGGACCGCCGTCAACGTGCAGACGATGGTCTTTGGCAACATGGGCGATGACTCCGGCACCGGCGTCGCCTTCACCCGCGACCCCGCCACCGGCGAGAAGATCCTCTACGGCGACTACCTGGTCAACGCGCAGGGGGAGGATGTTGTGGCAGGCCTCCGGACTCCGATGAAGATCCAGGAGCTGGAGGAGAAGAACCCGACCGTCTACCAGCAGTTTCTCGACATCTGCGCGATGCTCGAGAAGCACTACAAGAACGTGCAGGACGTCGAGTTCACCGTCGAGCGCGGCAAGCTCTGGATGCTCCAGACCCGCAACGCGAAGCGCACCGCCCAGGCCGCGGTGAAGATCGCCTGCGACCTCGTGGACGAGGGGATCATCCCGGGCGCCGAAGTCATCATGCAGATCGACCCGGACCAGCTCGACCATCTTCTCCACAGCCAGTTCGATCCGAACGCCAAGGCTGCTGCCGAGGTGCTCGCGGTCGGCGTGGATGCCTCCCCGGGCGCTGCGGCCGGTCGCGTGGTCTTCACCGCTGATGACGCCGTCGAGTGGGACAAGCGGGGCGAGAAGGTCATCCTCGTCCGCCGCGAGACCGCTCCGGACGACGTGGGCGGCATGAAGGCCTCCCAGGGCATCCTCACCGCCGTCGGCGGCAAGAGCTCCCACGCCGCGATCGTGGGCCGCCAGCTTGGCACGCCCTGTGTCGTCGGCTGTTCGGCCATCACGATCGACTACGCCGCCCAGCAGTTCCGGGTTGCCGACCGCGTGATCAAGCAGGGCGACTGGATCTCCATCGACGGCGCCGACGGCAAGGTCATGGACGGCGCGGTTGCGATGCAGGACTCCGACATCTTCCGCGTCCTCCGCGGTGAGATCAGCGCGGACGACTCGCCGATCTACCAGTACTTCCACCGGGTCATGGCCTGGGCCGACGACGTGCGCGCGCTGGGCGTCCGCACCAACGCCGACCGCCCCGAGGACGCGGCGCTCGCCATCCAGCTCGGCGCCGAGGGCATCGGCCTCACCCGCACCGAGCACATGTTCTTCGATGACCCCGCTAAGCCCGAGCAGGACCGGCTGCGCACCTTCCAGAAGATGATCCTCGCCGAGACCGACGAGGAGCGGGCGGCCGGCGCCGCGGGCCTCCTGCCCTTCCAGCGTGAGGACTTCGCGGGCATCCTGGAGGCGATGGACGGCAAGCCCGTCATCATCCGCCTGCTCGATCCGCCCCTCCACGAGTTCCTCCCCTCCACCGACGCCGACCGGGAGGAAGTCGCGAAGCTGATGGGCAAGACCGCCCAGGACATCGCGGACGCCGCCCAGGCGCTCCACGAGCTCAACCCGATGCTCGGCCACCGCGGCTGCCGCCTCGGCGTCACCCGTCCCGAGCTGTACAAGATGCAGGTCCGCGCCATCTTCGAGGCGGCCTGCGCGCTGAAGCAGCGGGGCCTCAACCCGATCCCCGAGGTGATGATCCCCCTCGTGGGCAGCCTCGGCGAGTTCACCATCTGCCGCGAGTACACCGAGGAGATCGCCCAGGCGGTGATGGCCGAGACCGGCGTCGAGTTCGAATACCTCATCGGCACGATGATCGAGCTGCCGCGCGCCTGCGTGATCGCGGACAAGATCGCGGGTAAGGCGGACTTCTTCAGCTTCGGCACCAACGACCTCACCCAGACGACCTTCGGCTTCAGCCGCGACGACGTCGAGGGCCGCTTCTTCGATGAGTACATCAAGGCGGGCATCTTCGAGCAGAACCCGTTCGCCGTCCTGGATCGGGAGGGCGTTGGCGAGCTCGTGAAGATGGGCACCGAGCGCGGGCGCACCACCAACCCGAAGCTCGAAGTGGGCATTTGCGGGGAGCACGGCGGCGAGCGCCTGTCCGTGACCTTCTGCCACGAGGTCGGCATGGACTACGTTAGCTGCTCGCCGCTGCGCGTCCCGATCGCCCGCCTCGCCGCGGCCCAGGCCCAGGTCCGGAAGCCGCGGTAGAGCCGTCACGCCCTACCCCCTCTCCCTCGGGGAGACGGGAGCGTTGAGACAACCCTCGGTCTTCCGCCCCCTCTCCCTTCGGCGAGGGGGCGGGGGGCGGGGGAATCAGGAGTGCATCCCCATGGACACGAGCATCACCCATGTCTGGGCGCGAGAGATCATGGACTCGCGCGGCAACCCGACGGTCGAGGTGGACGTGCGCCTCGACTGCGGCGCCCAGGGCCGCGCGGCCGTGCCGTCCGGCGCTTCGACGGGCGAGGCCGAGGCCGTCGAGCTGCGGGACGACGACGAGGCCCGCTATCGGGGCAAGGGCGTCCTGCAGGCCGTCCAGAACGTGAACGAGGTCCTCGGACCTCAGGTCATCGACCTCGACGCCACCGACCAGGTCGGCATCGACTTGGTCATGCGGGAGGCGGACGGCACGCCTAACAAGGGCGACTTGGGCGCCAACGCCATCCTCGCCGTCTCCCTCGCCGTGGCGAAGGCCGCGGCGGTCGCCGTGAATCTGCCCCTCTATCAGTACCTCGGCGGGGTCTCGGCACGCACGCTGCCGGTCCCGATGATGAACATCCTCAACGGCGGCGAGCACGCCGACAACACCGTGGACCTACAGGAGTTCATGGTCATGCCCGTCGGCGCGCCGACCTTCGCGGAAGCCCTCCGCTGGGGCGCGGAGATCTACCACTCCCTGGCGAAGGTGCTGAAGAAGCAGGGCCTGGGCACGGGCGTCGGCGATGAGGGCGGTTTCGCTCCGAACCTGAAGAGCAACGAAGAGGCGCTGCAGGTGATCGAGCAGGCCGTGGCGGCGACGCCCTACTCCTGGGGCGACGACATCCGCATCGCGCTCGATCCAGCCTCCAGCTCCTTCTTCAGCCGGGAGAAGGGCCTCTACGTCCTGGCGGGCGAGGGCAAGGAGCTGACGTCTGAGGAGATGATCGACTTCTACGCGGGGCTCTGCGACCGCTACCCGATCATCTCCATCGAGGACGGGCTCGACGAGAACGACTGGGACAACTGGCCCAAGCTGCGCGCGCGTCTGGGCGACCGGGTGCAGATCGTCGGCGATGACCTGACCGTCACGAACACCGAGCGCCTCCAGCGCGCCATCGACGGGAAGGCCATCAACGCGATCCTCATCAAGGTCAACCAGATCGGCTCGCTCACCGAGACCCTCGACGCGATCGAGCTGGCCAAGCGCCACAACATGACCGCCGTGGTCTCCCACCGCAGCGGAGAGACCGAGGACAACACGATCGCCGATATCGCGGTCGGCACCAACGCCGGGCAGATCAAGACCGGCGCGCCGTGCCGCACCGATCGGGTGTGCAAGTACAACCAGCTCCTGCGCATCGAGGAGCAACTCGGCGACATCGGCGTCTACCCGGGCCTCGACGCCTGGTACAACCTCACGCAGAAGACGTGGAAAAAGGCCTAACCGGGGCTTGCAGGTCGACCGGCGCTCGCTGTAGAATGTTACCAATGGATGAGCGCCGGTCGACCCGACCGGTTGGCTTGGTTGCATGACCAGCCGCAACAACCGCAGCCTGCATCGCAGCAACGGGGATAGCACCGCATGAGCGACCCGCTCGCGCGCCCCACCAGGCGGCTCTTCGACGCCGCAGCTCCCCTGAACGACCCTCGCGTGCAGGGCCGGCTTGTAGTCGGCGTCCTGGGTATTGCCTCGCTGCTGCTGCTGCCGCGGTTGCTGGCGCCCGTCGCCTTCGGCTGGCAGCGCGCGGAGCGGATGCTCGAGATCGAGGAGGAGTTGGACTACCTCCGCGACCGCCACGAGGTGCTGCAGGAGGAGATCCAATACCGCAAGACCCCGGCCGGCCAGGCCTTGACGGCGACGGAAGTGCTGATGCTGACCTACCCCCGCGCTCGGGTGGTGCACCTCGTTCCGCGAACGACCGCCCCGCAATCGGTCACGTCCCCGACCCTCGGCGCGCGTGTGAAGGGTTGGCGAGAGAAAGGCCGAACCACCCTCCACCATAAGTGGCGCGTCTTCAACCTGTTGTTTCTGGACCGCCGGCTCCCGGCTGAGCCTTCGAACTGATCACCGGGCGCCTGCCATGTCGTCCCCTGGGACCGCGCGCTACCAGCGCGCGCCATTGCCATGCCGTTGACGTCCTCCGGTACCGTCCCGCGTCTGCGGGACTGCGGTGGCTGGTGGTGACGCCGTGCCGTTGCCTTCGACCCTGGACTCCGAACCCGTGGACCGCCGCATGAGTCGGGACCTCCCGCCCCTGGGCTCCCCCAACTTGCGTCAGGCGGCGCTCATCGCGCTGCCGATCGCGGCGGTGCTCTGTCTCGCCCAGCCTCTCCGGTGGCTGGACGGCGTGGAGGCCCGGCTGATCGACCTGCGGTTTGCGGTCCGCGGGCCGCGCAGCCTGGCGGACTCGATCCTGATCGTCGCCATCGACGACGAGACGGTGAACCGCCATCCGACCTTGCCGGCCGATCCGCGGCTCCACGCCGAGCTGATCCGGAGGCTGTCGGCAGCGGGCGTCGCGGCCATCGGGCTCGATCTTCCTGAGCTGGCACGTCCGGCCTTCGACCCGGAGAGCGCGCCCGCGAACGATGTTCAGCCGTACCGCGACCTCACGGCCGCCCTGTCCGAGTCCGGACGCGTCGTGCTGCCGGTGGTGTGGGTCTCGGGCGGGAGCGCGACTGCCGGTGTCCCGGCGCCCGTGGCCCGCTCCTCGGTAGGACAGGGCGAACTGCTCCAGCCGGTCGACCTGCGGCGCCCGGCGATGCTTCACCCACGGGCCGATCTCTGCGCTGCGGCGGCGGGCCTGGGCGTCCTGAACGTGCACCCCGACCGCGACTGGACGGTCCGTCAGGCGCCGCTGCTGCTGGAGGCCTCCGGGCGGCTCTACCCGTCGTTGGCCCTGGAGGTGGCGCGGGTGGCGACCGGTCGGTCCGTGGCCGCCACCGCGGCACCCACGGGAGCGCGCGTGTCGCTTGGCTCCGCCGGCATCGGCGCCAACGCCGCCGGGGAAGTAGTGGTCAACTACGCCGGACCGGCCAACACCTACCCGATGCTGTCCTACCAGGCCGTGATCGGGGGCTCGGGGCTCGATGAGACGACGGCGGCATCGCTGCGCGGGAAGGTCGTGCTGGTCGGCGCTACGGCCGTCGCCGAGACCTCGCGACTGCGCACCCCCTACTCGCCCTTCATGACCGGCGTCGAGCTGAACGCCAACGTGCTGGACACGGTGCTCAGCGGGCGCGCCATCACTCAGCCCCGCGTCCTCGACGGGGTGCTCCTGACGCTTCTCGCCGCCGGGCTTGCCGCCGCCGCTGCGCTGCTGCTGCGGCCCCGACGGGCCGCGCTCGCCCTATCGCTGCTCCTCGGCGGGCTCGCCGCGGCGGCCGTCCTGGCCTTCGCGGCGGGCGTGTGCGTGCCGACGGCCGGGCCGCTGCTGGCGCTGGGCTTGATCGGGGGGACGCTGACCACTCTCCGTGCGGCGGCAGTGCAAGCCGAACGCCGCCGCCATGGCGAGCGCATCCGGTCGCGCATGAGCACGCTCGCCGGGGTCGGGCGCCTGCTGAACTCGGGCCTGGACCGCGAACAGCTGTTGATGGAGATCATGCTCTGGGTGGAGGAGGAGATCGGGTGTGAGGCCGCCTCGCTCGTCCTGCGGAGCGAAGCTGACGGCAAACTCCGCTTCGAGGTCGCTCTCGGCCCGAAGGCCCAGGAGATCAAGAACGTTCAGATCGACGTGGGTCAGGGAATCGTCGGGACGGTGGTCGCGACCGGCGAGCCCTTGGTGGTGCCGGACACCGAGCGCGATCCCCGGTTTGCGAAGGAGATCGCCCAAGCGGTCGGCTTTCCGGCGCAGTCGATCCTGTGCGTGCCCATGAGCGTGCGCGACCGCGTGATCGGCGCCATCGAGGTGATCAACAAGGGAGACGGCACGCCCTTCAGCGATCACGACACCGCCCTGCTGACCGTCATCGCGCAGCACGCAGCCATGTTCCTGGAGACCGCGCGGCTCTATGGCGTCCTCGAGGCGCGGGTCGATCTCGCGAACCAGGAACTGCGCGTCGCCAACCAGCAGCTCGGGGCCGAGAAGGCTAAGCTGGAGGCCATCGTACGCCACATGGCCGACGGAATCATCGCCGCCGACGAGCAGGGCCGCATCGTGCTCATCAACCGCGCCGCCGAGGAGATGCTCGGGGTCGGAGAGCAGGCGCTTTTCGGGGCGCCGGCGGCCAGGGCCCTGGAGAACCCCGAGCTGAGCGAGCTCTTCGCCGCGCCCGCCGAGGACCTGCCCGGCGACCGGGAGCTCACCCTCGGCGAGCCGGAGCAGCGCATCCTGCGCGTGCGCCCGGCCACCGTCGCCGACGAGCAGGGCATCGCGGGCCGGGTGGTTGTGATGAACGACATCACCGACCTGCGGGAGCTCGACCGCACGAAGACCGACATGGTCTCCTTCGTCTCCCACGAACTCAAGACGCCGCTCGCCGCGATCAAGGGCTTCGCGGGCCTGCTTCGCGACCGGGCGACCGCCGCCGACACGCGCGAGTCCGCCGACGTCATCAACCGCCAGGCCGAGCGCATGTACCGGTTGATCGATGACTTCCTGAACATCGCTCGCATCGACATGGGCCGCGCGCTGGAGGTGCGGTGGGAGGCGATCTCGGACGTGCGGCCGATCATCCAGGACGCTGTGGCCTCTCAGCCCCTCGCCGGGCCGGCGCACCGTTTCGCGGTGGATGTGCCGCCGGACCTGCCCCCGTTGCACGCCGACCCCCACAAGCTGTATCATGTGCTGCTGAACCTCATCAACAACGCGGTGAAGTACTCGCCCGACGGCGGCGAGGTCCGCGTGTCGGTGGCGGCGGAAGACCAGGGGCGTGCCCTGCACTTCGTGGTCCGCGACGAGGGAATCGGCATCCGCCCGGACAATATGCAGCATCTGTTCAAACGCTTTCGGCGGGTGCGCGACGGCTCGGGGGACCGAATCGAGGGCACGGGGCTCGGTCTGTTCCTGACGCGGCACCTCGTGGAAGCCCACGGCGGGCGAACCTGGGCCGAAAGCGAGCCCGGTCACGGTTCGACCTTTCACTTCGTACTACCGACCGAAGGCCGGCCGGACGATGAGTCCGATCATCAAGCTTAGCGCCGGGGACCAAGTGCGCCTGAAGAAGCCGCACCCCTGCGGCTCCCACGAATGGGAGATCCTGCGGGCGGGTGCGGATGTCAAGCTCAAGTGCCTGGGCTGCGGCCGAATCGTCGCCCAGCCCCGCGTGCCCTTCGAGCGGCGCATTCGGGCCTTCATCCGCCGCGCGGACGACACGCCCTGACCTCGACCGGCCCGTCACGAGCAGCCAGGAGGAACCATCTTGCCAGAGATCAGCGTCACCATGACCGTCGATGCCCCGTTGGCGACCGTCTACCCGCTGGCCAAGGAGATCGAGCGCCTGCCGGAGTTCGATGAGAACCTCGAGAGCGTGACGATCCTCGAGCGCGCGGACTCCCGCGTGATCAGCGAGTGGGTGGGCGTCGTGAAGGAGTTCGGCCAGAAGGTGCGCTGGACGGAGGAGGACCTCTGGGACGACGCCGCCCACGCCTGCGCCTTCAAGATGACGAAGGGCGACTTCGACCAGTACGAGGGCAGCTGGACCTTCGAGCCCGCCGGGGACGCGCAGACCCGGGTGACCTTGCAGTTTACCTACGAGTACAACGTGCCCCTGATCGGTCCGCTGATCAAGGGCATCCTCCACAAGAAGACGCAGGAATCGGCCGAGGGGATCATGGGCGCGCTCAAGCGCCTCTCCGAGGGCGACGCCTAGAGCTCGGGGACGTGACCCAGTTCGGCCGCCCGAACTGGGGTCATGTCCCCGAGTTCTGCTCTATCGCTCCCCGGGTCCGGGCAGCGCGCCCCCGGCCCCGGTCGGCCGGCGCAGCGAGGGCGGGCCGGAGGGCAGATACACCGTATCCATCGGCGCCGGCAGCCCCAGCTTCGCCGAGAGGCGCGCCACCTGCCGCTCCGCGTACCAGT
>Ga0233425_10009510_pt1 | contig 12275 bp, 13 predicted proteins | sample Watercolumn_Towu_2_FD_181712 | JGI IMG/M metagenome (GOLD analysis project Ga0233425, IMG submission 181712) | Freshwater microbial communities from Lake Towuti, South Sulawesi, Indonesia - Watercolumn_Towuti2014_140_MG | ecosystem: Environmental > Aquatic > Freshwater > Lake | place...
TCGCTTTGGCTGGCAAGCGGAAGATTGGTTGGTAAGGGGCAGATGCTCTCGACGCTGCTCAGGTGGGTAGACAGAGTGGTTTATAGACTGGAATGCGGCGATTTTGCAGGAATTTTAGGAGAGTGGCAGAGTAAAGATGCAACGGCCGCACAACAACTTGCCTGGCTCACCACCGATGGGCGAACCATAATTGGGAAGTCGCTTGGCCCTGATCAGGAAGGTTGTCTGCTGATCAGGGACCGTGCCGGCCGTTGCCACCAGGTCATGTCTGGGGATATTACGCTTGACCCTAGCACACTAAATGGCTATTTTCCCTGAGTTCTTTTAAGTGTTCTTCCGAACGGTTTTTGTGGTCGCTCAGAAAATACATGATGAATCCGATCAGGGGGCCGATAGTTAGGAAGAGGAGAAAATCCAACCACATATAGATACCTCCCAGCGTGCTGCGCAAATCGTGCCTCATGATTTGCGTTTGATTGGTGTGCCAGATTGCACACTTGTTCACACTCTAGCTTTACCCATACTATAGGTCTCATTTCTCTTTTGGGCAAGGTGTTTTTTCTCCAGTACACAAGATACAGTGTAGGGCAGCGATTTTGATACAAAATATGCCAATGAGCATATGGGTGGAGGCGGGGAGTTTTGTCTCCCCAAACGCAAATCGTTCGAGGATTTTCCTTTTATCAACCCATTTATAGAGTAACGCCAATGCAAAAACTTGTCATGGTGCTTGCCACCAAGAACAAAGGCAAGGTCAAGGAGTTTCAGGAGATGTTGCACGAGTACCCCATAGAGATTCGCTGTCTCAGTGATTTTGGTCCGATCCCGGAGGTGGAAGAAGATGGGGAGACCTTTGACGACAACGCTTATAAAAAGGCTTTGTTTACCGCTAAAGTCCTTGGTTTGCCGGCCATAGCCGATGATTCTGGGCTGATCGTTGAGGCATTGCACGGGGAGCCAGGCGTCCGTTCGGCTCGTTATGCCGGAGACAAGGCGAGCGACCAGGATAATATTATTAAGTTGCTTGGGGAGTTGCGGGGGGAGAAAGATCGTCGGGCGGCGTTTCACTGTGTGGTGTCAATTGCCGTGCCCAGCGGACCGGCATTGACCTATGAGGGTACGTGTCAGGGGGTAATTACGGAGGTCCCGGTGGGCGAGGGTGGCTTCGGCTATGATCCGGTGTTTTTTTGCCCCGAGCTTGGCAAGACCTTTGCCGAGGCCTCAATGGAAGAGAAGAACAAGGTGAGCCATCGTGGCAAGGCCTTGGCGGAGATTCGTGATGAGTGCGATAAGATTGTGCGCTGGCTCAAAGCGAGGCTTGCGGAGGTGAAGCCCGAGAAGCCCGACCACCGGCAGTTCGAGCACAACGATTGGTCGGAGGAGAGGATGGTGTGAGGAGAGGCTTGAGGGAGAGCCCTGCCAAACAAGGCTAGCTGCTGGGCATGGCGGCTTCTACTTCAGTCTGTCTGGCGTACAGGAGATCCAGGCAGCGGGCTATCCGCGCCGCACCCTGCTCGTTGCCCTTCTGCTCATAGTACATCACACTGAGCTCCAAGGAGTCTATGGCGTCTTTCAGGTATTTTCGTTGGGCGCGCAGGGGCTCGCTTCGCCATGCCTCGATGACGGCCATGGCCCCCTGCTCATTGTCGATGGCCATATCGTTCGCTTTCAGTCGTTGAAACCAATTTGATTGATCAGGATCATGAACAGGCGGCGGGTGTTTTCGTCAAGGTCCGGGCAATGGAAGCCAGTGGCGTAAAAGTCAGGGTTGATGTCCTGGCTGCACCAGCTGCTGGTGGCTTCAAAATGAACTTCCCGCTCCGGGCAGTACTCTTCCGGCATGATCATGCGCAGCGAAAACGTCTGGCCGGGATCGATGGCCTCCTTGCTGATCAGTTTCATCCCCTTCACCGTCAGGTCAACCAAGTGGCCTAGGAGTTTACCCGTGGTCTGGTCGAATACCTCAAGGTAATAGATGATGTGCCGTCTTTTCAGATGCCGAAGGTCGTTAACCTGTCCTGATGCTGCCATGAGTTGCCTCCTGTCAAGGCTTGGTGATGGTGTCCAGCATGAACTGGACAACCTCGTCAATTGTCATCGCCGATGAGTCGATGATCACTGCGTCCTCGGCCGGTTTGAGTGGGGCCAGACTCCTCACACTGTCGTCGTGATCCCGTTGTTTGATCTGCGCCAAAATGTCATCATAATCCGCAGTCAGTCCCTTTTCCTGGAGTTGTGCTGTCCGGCGGCGGGCTCGTTCTTCGGCGCTGGCCGACAGAAAAAATTTATGCCGGGCCGTGGGGAATACCACCGTGCCCATATCCCGGCCTTCGGCAACCACCGCTTGCTTGGCGCCAATCTCCTGCTGCAAAGCGGTAAGCGTTTGCCGAATCACGGCGAGGGCCGATACCTTTGAGGCCATCATTCCCATCTCGGCGGTTCGAATGGCGTCCGAGACGTCTTCGCCATTCATGATCACCTGGGAGTCAATGGTGCTGGGAAAGAGTTGCAGCTCAATCCCCTGCATCAGCCGGCGCACGGCCTCCTGATCCGTCAGGTCCACGCCCTGGCGGTGGGCGGCGAGACCAACCGCCCGGTACATGGCCCCGGTGTCGAGGAAGGTCACGCCCAGCCGTGTAGCCAGCAGGCGGCTGATGGTGCTTTTGCCTGAGCCGGATGGGCCGTCGATGGCGATGATGTCCGCTTTGATCGCTGTCATTTCAGTTCGGTCAAGGTGTCGGCGATTGCCCGCAGCAGGCGCTCGTTTTCTGCCGCGGTGCCCACGGTGATGCGGATAAAGGTGGGTAAGGCGTAGGCCGACATCGGCCTGACGATGACCCCTTTTCTGAGCATCGCTTGGTAGAATTCCTTGCTCTCCCGGTGCAGGTCAACCAGGAAGAAGTTGGTGTGGGTAGGCAGGGGATCGAGTCCCAGGGCCGCCAACCGTCCCGTGAGCCAGGCGATGCCGTCCCGGGTCATGGCCATGGTCATGTCGTAATGCTCGTCGTCGCCTAAGGCGGCAATGGCCCCGATCTGGGCCAGGCTGTTGACGTTGAAGGGGCCGCGCACCCGGTGCAGGCAGTCAGCGATCTGGGGCGGCATCAGGCCGTAGCCAACCCGCAGCCCGGCCAAGCCGTAGGCCTTGGAAAAGGTCCGCAGCCCGACCACCGGCCGGTCGCCGTCCAGGTAGTCGCGGACATCAAGGCGCAGGGCCGGATCGACAAAGTCGATGTAGGCCTCGTCGAGGACGGTCACCACCTGCTCTGGGACCTGGCGCAGGAAGGACTCAAATTCGTCCTTGCTAAAGAGGGTTCCGGTGGGGTTGTTGGGGTTGTCGAGGAAGATCAGGCGGGTCCGCCCGGTGATCTGCTTGAGGATCGCTGTTAGATCATGGCGCATCCCGTCCAGAGGGACGACCCGGTTGATGCCTCCTTGGGCCTGGGCCACCTTGGGGTATACTAGAAACGAGGGCTTTGAGGAGATGACCTCATCGCCGGGCATGACCAGGGCGGCGGCCAGGAGGGCGATAATCTCATCCGAGCCGTTGCCGAAGACGATCTGCTCCGGCCGGACGCCGAGCTTTGCCGCCAGGGCGTGCCCGAGATAATAGCAGCTGCCGTCCGGATAGCGGTGCAGGTTGCCCAAGGCGGCGCTGATGGCCTGGACCGCCTTGGGAGATGGTCCCAGGGAGTTTTCATTGGAGGCCATCTTGATCGAGCCGGTGATCCCGTACTCACGCTCCAGTTCCTCCAGTGGTTTGCCGGGGGGATAGGGGATGAGGTGCTTGATGTGTTCCGGGATGGTGAGTTTCATTTGGCTCCTCCGGTCAACGAAGGACGGCGCTCACTCAAGCCCAGGGACTGCTCCACGGCGTGGGCCAGGGAGAGGATGGTCTCCTCCTGAAAATGCGGGCCCTGGAGCTGCAGGCCGATGGGCAGGCCTTTCCCACTGAAGCCGCAAGGGATGGAGATGGCCGGCAACCCCGCCAGGTTGGTACAGATGGTCATGGCGTCGGAGAGGTAGACCGAGAGCGGGTCATTGGCCTTTTCCCCCAGCTGCCAGGCCGGGGCCGGGGTGACGGGAGAGACCAGGGCGTCGCAGGCGGCAAAGGCCTTGACGTAGTCGTCGACAATCAGGGTCCGCACCTGGGAGGCCTTCTTGTAGTAAGCGTCGTAGTAGCCAGAGGATAGGGCGTAGGTGCCGATGATGATCCGGCGCTTGACCTCGGGGCCGAAGCCTTGGGAGCGGGTGGTCTTATACATCTCCAGCAGCGAGTCGGCGTCCATATTGCGCAAGCCGTATTTGACACCGTCGTAGCGGGCCAGGTTGGAGCTGGCCTCGGCCGGGGCGATGATATAGTAGGCGGCGATACCGTATTCGGTGTGGGGCAGGGAGATGTCGACGACGGTGGCGCCAGCCTGACGCAGGGCGGCAATGGCGTTGTCCACCGCAGAGCGGACCTCCGGGTCCAGGCCCGCGCCAAAGTACTCCTTGGGGATACCGATCCGCATGCCGCGGATGTCCTTGCCCAGGGCGGCGGTGAAGTCGGGGACCGGTTCCTTGACCGAGGTGGAGTCTTTGGGGTCGTAACCGGCAATGCTGTTCAGCATGATGGCGCAGTCCCGGACGTCCTTGGTCAAGGGGCCGATCTGATCCAGCGACGAGGCGAAGGCCAGCAGCCCGAAGCGCGAGACTCGGCCATAGGTGGGCTTCAGCCCCACCACCCCGCAGTGGGAGGCGGGCTGGCGCACCGAGCCGCCGGTGTCGGAGCCCAGGGAGGCGATGCACTCCCCGGCGGCCACCGAGGCGGCCGAACCGCCGCTGGAGCCGCCGCAGATGTGTTTGGTATTCCACGGATTTTTCGGGACGCCATAGGCGCAGTTCTCGTTGGCCGAGCCCATGGCGAACTCGTCCATGCTGACCTTGCCGACCATCACCGCGCCTTGGTCGTGCAGCCTGGTGATCACCGTGGCGTCATAGGGCGGGACAAAGGGTTCAAGGATCTTGGAGCCGCAGGTGGTCCTGACCCCCTTGGTGCAGATGACGTCCTTGATGCTGAGCGGAATGCCGCATAAGGGTCCGCCCTCGCCGCGGGCCAGCATGGCGTCTGCGGCCCGGGCCTGTTCCAGGGCCAAGGCGCGGCTTTCGGTGATGAAGGCCCCGACCTGGGGCTCGACCTGGTCGATACGGTCCAGGACAGTGTTGGTCAACTCAACGGACGATACCTGGCGGCTGCGCAGCAGGGCCTGGAGTTGGTGGATGGGTTGATCGTATAATTGCATTGGTTCCTCTTGCTCACGAGGCTGTGCGGCCTCGCCGGTTGTTCTGTCGAATGGCGTTTGGCGGGATGAGCCTTTAGCCGATGACCTTGGGCACGATAAAGGCCTCGCCGTTCTGTCGAGGTCCGTTGGCCATGGCCTCGGCTAAAGGCAGCGAGGGAATGACCACATCGTCCCGGAAGGCGTTGGTGATGGCCAGGGCGTGGGTGGTTGGCTTGACGCCTTCGGTGTTCAGTTCATTGAGTTTATCGATGTAGGTCAGGATGGCGCCGACCTCCTCCGCCATGGCGACGACCTCGCCCGGCGAGAGTTCTAAGCGGGCCAGGTGGGCCACCTTGGTGATTTCTTCGCTAGTGATCTGCATGGTGATGGTGCCTTTAGGATGATTTGGGTGGGACGAATTCCAAAGTTCAACCCGAGCGCAGCAGTTTGCTGAACATCGCTACGACTTCGGGGTCAAATTGAGAGCCGGAGCAGTTATACAACTCTTCGATGGCTTCTTCCACGGATTTATTCACTTTATAGCTCCGTTTGGAGGTCATGGCATCGAAACTGTCGGCCACGGTCAAGATTTTAGCCAGGGGATCGAGCTGGTCGCCCCGCAGTCTGCCTGGGTAGCCGGTGCCGTCTACCCGCTCGTGATGCTGGGAGACGATGGTTCCTTCCCGTACCAAAAACTGGAGGGGCTGGATGATATTTTGGCCGATCTCCGGGTGCTGGGTGACCCGGCTCCACTCCTCGTCGCTGAGGGGACCGGGTTTTTGAATGCAGCTGACATCGATCACCAACTTGCCCACATCGTGGATCTGGCAGGCGCAGACCAGGGTGTGAAGCTCCAGGCTGGACAGTCCGAAGCCTTCGCCGATCATCTTGCCGTATTGGGTGACTCGCTTGGTGTGGCCCGCAGTGTACGGGTCCTTTTCTTCCAGGGCGATCTGCAGGGTGGCGATGGTGTTGATGGTATTTTCTTCAAGCTGGCGGCTGTAGTTGTCCAGGAGCTTGTTCTTGGCCACCAGTTCCTTGGTCTTCCGTCTGACTTCAAATTCGAGGTTTTCCTCGTAGGCCTTGTGCATGAGGATGTACATGCGTTTTTCCAAGGCCTGTTTGATCTTGACGGAGAACAGGTCGAGGTCGGTGATGGGCTTGGTCAGAAAGTCGTAGGCCCCCAGTTTGATGGCCTTCATGGCGAAGTCCATGGAACCGGCCCCGGTAAGAAAGAGTACCGGGATGGTGTTTTTCCGCTGGTTCAAGGCCTCCAGGGTGGCAAAACCGTCCATGACCGGCATATTGATGTCGAGAATGATGATTGAAAAACTTTCATCTACGATATCAATAACTTCCTTGCCATTGTTGACAGCGATAACCTGGTGGCCGAAGATCTCCAGGATCTTTTTGATGGCCTCGCGGACCAGGCAGTCGTCGTCGGCGATGAGGATTTTAGCGAATTCCATGAAAATCAGTTTATAGATTCCAAAATCTTTTTGCAATCATTCTTGTTTCGGCGAGGGCAGCGATCGGGTAAGCAGCGGCAGAGAGCTCCATGGTCATCTTGTCTGATAGGAGCGAGTGCCCCCGCATTTCGGAAAGGGTGGCGAAGACGCCCTCCTTCAGCCCGTGGAGCGAATAGCCGCCCTCCAGGCAGGCCATGAACCGGTTGGCGCAGAGTTCGGCGGCAAGGTCAAGCAAGACCTTGGTCATGTAGGAAAATCCTGGGCCAGTGACCCCCATGCCGCCCAAGGGATCGTCCCGGTGGGTGTCGTAGCCGGCGGAGAGGATGATCATCTCAGGCTTATACTGGCGGGCGATGGGCGCGAGCAACTCGTTGAAGACCGTGGCGTAGGCCCGGTCTTCGAGGCCAGGCGGCAGCGGCACATTGACGGTGTAGCCCTCGCCCTTGCCCTGACCGATTTCGTAGGAGGCGCCGGAGCCAGGGTAATGGGGATACTGATGGGTGGAAAAGTAGAGCACCTGGTCGGTGTCATAGAAAGAATTCTGAGTGCCATTGCCATGGTGCAGGTCCCAGTCGACGATCATCACCCGCTGCATGCCCAGTTCATTGAGGCAATAGCTGGCCGCCACCGCCACATTGTTGAACAGGCAGAACCCCATGGCCCGGTCGTGTTCGGCGTGGTGGCCGGGCGGGCGGGCCAGACAGAAGGCATTCTTGATCGTCCCTGCCGCAAGGGCGCGGGCAGCTGCCACCGCGGCCCCGGCAGCCAGGCTGGCCGCCTCATAGGAGCGCGGCGAGGTCTGGGTGTCAGGATCGAGCACCACCCGTGCCTTGCCGGCAGTGGCTGCCACCTGGCGGACATAGGCCGGGTGATGGACTAGTTCCAGCAACTGCTGGGAGGCCGGGGAAAAGTCGGGAAAGACGTAGGCGCGGTTGACCTCCGGCTTGTCGAGCTCGCGGTACAGGACCTCGAGCCGGCTGGCGGATTCGATATGGTCAACGTCCTTCATGTGCTCGAGAAAGACGGGGGAACGGAAGATGGCGGTGGGTTTGGTGGTTGTTGGCATGGCGTTGTCGGCGAAAGGTTAAGTGAAGTCAAGGGTTCGGTCTTCGGTGATCAGGAGGTCGAGTGTTTGGTCATGGGCCAGGAGCGGCAGGCGGCCAGTCACTTGCAGTTCAAAGGCCAGGCCGACCCTGAGGGCCTGGGGGGCCTGGCTGGCGATGAAGCGGTCATAAAAACCGCCGCCATAGCCCAGGCGGCCGCCATAGAGATCAAAGGCGCTGCCCGGCAGGAGGATGACCTCGATGTCTGCGGGGTTGATCGGTGTCGCCGAGGCTGGATCGGGTTCCGGGATCTGACAATACCCAGGGGAGAGGTCATTGGTGGGGTCGAAAATTTGATAGGCCAGGAGCTGGGAATCTTCGACCACGGTTAGCGGGACGCAGATCGTTTTCCCGGTCGCGAGCCAATGGGTCACCAGTGGCGCCGTTTCCACTTCGCTGCGGAAATTGATGTAGGTGAAGATGGTGCGCGCCTCGATGAGGCAAGGGGTGGCCAGCACTCGCTCCCGGATGGCGGCGCTTTTTTCCTGCCGCAGCACAGCGGGCAGGCCGTTTCTTTGCCGCAGGGTATCACGGCGAATTGAAGCGCGCAGATCAGCGGCGTTAGTCATTGGCATCATGGGGTGTTTGCCATGGTCATGGTTTCTTGTCCAGCAACTGCCCAGAAAAGGGGATACAGCCGTCTGCTGGCTCCTGTCGTTACCTTATTTATTTCGGCTAAGGTTTCGGGTATGGTAGCCTCGTTATCATGTAATGGCCTGGAAGGTTGACCGATCCTCGATTTTTCGAGCCGCTTCTTCGGTTGTCTTCCCCAGTACGGTTCAAGATACCATTTGCAAGGCTGCCTTGGACATGAAAAATTCGAATTTACGAGCACAGGATGCCTGAACTCCCCGAAGTAGAGGTCGTTTGCCAGGGTCTTGAGCCCCTACTGTTGGGCAGGAGGCTTGGGCGGGTCCGCACCTCCGGGCTCTCTCTGCGCCAGCCAATGCCGCTCGATATTGGGCAGTGGTGCAGGGGGGCAACAGTGGCGGCGGTGCGGCGGCGGGGTAAGTACCTGATTGTCGTCCTCACTAATCAGGCGCGGCTGGTCTTTCATCTTGGCATGACTGGGAGGCTTGGCATCTTCCCGGCCAAAGCCCCTGTTGCCCGCCACGATCACCTTCTCATCGCCTTGGACAACAAGATGGAACTGCGGTTCCACGATACCCGGCGCTTCGGCTCTATCCAGGTGGTGGCCCCAGGGCAGGATGAAGGGCGATTGTTTACCCGTCTGGGACCGGAACCCTTGCGCGATGATTTTTCCGCCGCGTACTTGCGTGGGCAGGCAGCGGGGCGCAGGCAGCCAGTGAAGATCTTTCTGATGGACAGCCGCGTGGTGGTGGGGATTGGCAACATCTACGCCAATGAGATTCTGCACGAGTCGGCGGTGTCGCCATCTCGTGGCGTGGATGGGCTAAAGGCCGCGGAGTGGGAGACCATCGTGGTCAAAACCCGGCAGGTGCTGACCCGAGCCATTGCCGCCGGCGGCTCGACCATTGCCGATTTTATCAATGCCAGCGGTACGCCGGGGTATTTTCAGCTGGAGTTTGCGGTCTATGGCCGTGCTGGGCAGTCCTGCCGCCGCTGCGGAGGCCGTATCGAAAAAACGGTTATGGCTGGGCGCGCCACCTATTGTTGTCCGGGGTGTCAGCGATGACTGAGGTCGAGGCATTGCTGGCCAAGGTGAGCGTCGTCCTGGTCCGTCCCAAATATCTGGAGAATATTGGCGCAGCGGCCCGAGCGGCCTGCACCATGGGTATAGGGCGGCTGGTGGTGGTCGGCAGCCGCTTCGATGATCTGGAGCCGGCCTTGAAGATGGCCACCCATAAGGCTGCCCATCTGGTCAATGGCATCGTCTATCACGACACCCTGGATGCCGCTGTCGCCGGGCACTGTCTGGTCGTTGGCACTACCGCCCGCCGGGGCAGGCAGCGGATGGCCATGGCCAGGGCTGCCGATCTTGCCGAAATCGCCCTGCCAGCGTTGGCGCAGGGTCCTGTGGCCCTGCTGTTCGGCCCGGAGGACACGGGGCTGGCCAATTTGGAGCTGGCCGTATGCGGGCTGGTGGTGACTATCCCAACCGCGAGCCAGTTTTCGTCGCTCAATTTGGCACAGGCGGCAATGGTTGTCTGTTATGAGTTGTATCAGGGATGCCAGCGTCTCTTGGGACAGGGGCGCGGCCACGGCCTCTACCGGCCTCGTTCGGCAACCGCCCAGGAGCTTTCTGCCATGGTCGATGCCGCCGCACAGGCCTGCCAGGCCTTGGATGATGGGGCGGTCCGGCACAGAGCTGGCCTTCGTCTCCGGCATCTGCGCCAGGTGGTGAGCCGCTATCCGATGAGCGCCCGGGAGGTCAAGATCCTGAAGGATGTCTGTCGGCAGGTGGCCAACAGCCTTCGTCCTGCTGGGGAGGGAGGGGCATGAACAGGGCGATTCCTCGCATCGCGTCTCGGCCAGGGTGGCGGACCTTTTTGGTGCTCCTGCTGTTGGGTCTTGCCGCAAGCGGGGAGGGCAAAAACAATCCTCCTGCCTCTGCTGGCGGCGGCGATTTGTTGAATCTCGACTGGCGGGTTTACGTAGCAGGCAAGCCAAGTTACTGCATTCTGGTTGAGAAGGACCGCCAGTTGCTCAGGGTGCTCCGCCATGATGGCCGAATCCAGGTGGTGGCAGAGTACGTTGCCGCCACCGGCGAGAATTTTGGGCCCAAGGAAGAGGAGGGCGACGCCAAGACGCCCGAGGGCGTCTACTTCATCACCAAGACCTATCTGGACCGGAAGATGTCGGTGTTCGGCAACCGGGCCTTTCATCTGAATTACCCGAACTATTTCGATACCCAGCAAGGCCGCGGCGGCAACGGCATTTTCATCCACGGCACCAACAGACCGCTACGTCTGAGCAGCAGCAACGGCTGCGTCACCCTGGCCAACAAGGATCTCGACAGTCTGTCGGCCTTTCTTGAGCTCAACCCGCCGATCTTTATCGTGCCCAGCCTGGCCAAACTCCGTACTGCCAAAGATTCCCCCAATCTCACGGCTAATGGCTTTGCTGGGGCTAAGGCGCTATTGATCGCTGACGGTGGCGTTCAGGTCGATTTTGCCAGCCTGTATCTGATTAGCATCAATGATCAAACAGTGGTGGCCGGCGAGTATTGGCCCGGCCCGGGGGGGGAGGCCACCTTGCGTAAGGCTGTTGCCTACCTTGGCCGCAACCGCGACGGGAGCTGGTTTGCTGCTGACCGGGGTCCGGCCTGGGCACCGCCTGCCGAGGCCAGCGCGGCCTTGTTGCCGGTGGGTGTGGAAGGAGGCGAGGAGAGCGACTTGGAGCCCGCCATGGCGGGGGCGGCATTGTCGGAGCCATCGCTCGTCGAGGCCTACCTTGCCTGGCGGCGGGAATCCATGACCGCAGAGCAAGGACTGCAGGCAGCCAGTCCGGCATCGGGATCAGCAACGGCTACGCCCCGGGAAGGCTTGCTATACGGACTTTTTATTGTGGCCTCACTGACCATAGTCGGGTGTGCGGCGGTCATGATCAGTCGTCAAGAGGCGCGGCCTGGAGGAGCAGACCCAGAGACTATGGAGGAAAGACGCGCCGGAGAGGAGTTGGCTCAGGCTGCTAGGCTGCAGGAAGAAGTCCGGCAGGCCATGGAATCGTTACAGGCCGTACGGGAACAGATCGGCGAGGAGGCGGCGAAGATGGAGCGGCAAGAGGCATTGGAGGCCAGGGTTGAGGCGCTGGAGGGCGAATTGCTGAAGGGGGAGGCTGTCCTCGCCGGGGTCGCGGCCGAGCAGGCCACATGGAAGGAGGCGCGAGAACTGGAGCGGGTGGGCAGTGTGGAGATGATCAGCGCCCTCCGTCTGGATGTGGAGGAGGTGAGGAGGCAGGTGAATCACGCGCACGAGGAGCGGGCTTCAGCCGCAGTATTCAGTGGACAGGTCCAGGATCAACTGGCCGGGATTACCAAGTTGCTGAGCGATCAGCATAGCACTCTGCAGGAGGCCCTGCAGGGAGTGCTGTCTGACCATGATCGGGGCGCGGTCAAGGAAAGCGAGATCAAGGATATTCGGGTAGTCCTTGAGGCATTACGCTGTGACCTGCTCTCGGAGAAAGCGGGAGCCGCATTCCTTGAGTCGCAGATCATCGCCCAGGCGGAGGAGATCAAGGCCCTTCGCGAGAGCAGCGCCCATGAGCGGGGCGAGCTGGAGGCGACGGTGTCGTCGTTGCGCTGCGAACTCGCGACCATTGAGGGACAGGCATCCTCCAGTCGTCAGGAGGCGGAGTCTCTGCGCCAGCAACTGGGCCAGCTGGACAAGTTGACCGAGGCGGTGCAAGCTCGGGACTCCGAGCTCGCCACTCTGCGCGAGACCAGCGCCCATGAGCGGGGCGAGCTGGAGGCGACGGTGTCGTCGTTGCGCTGCGAACTCGCGACCATTGAGGGACAGGCA
>Ga0233425_10009511_pt1 | contig 12273 bp, 13 predicted proteins | sample Watercolumn_Towu_2_FD_181712 | JGI IMG/M metagenome (GOLD analysis project Ga0233425, IMG submission 181712) | Freshwater microbial communities from Lake Towuti, South Sulawesi, Indonesia - Watercolumn_Towuti2014_140_MG | ecosystem: Environmental > Aquatic > Freshwater > Lake | place...
CGGATGGTCCACCGGCGGGTACATATTTTTCCCGTCTAAAGGCCGCAATACCGTCGCCGCCTCGACCGGCTTTCACGGCAATCATGGCCTGGTCGATGAATTGCAAAATTACAAAGTCAATCCCCCATTAAAGTTGGATATCCCGCCCTGCCCATTTGGCTGAGGTTGAATTTCGCGATCTGCGCAAGCTTTATCCCCCCCGTCGTGGTGGGATGACGGTTGAAGTATTGCGCGGCATCGATTTAAAAATTCGGGATGGGGAATTTTTAGTGCTCGTAGGCCCCTCCGGTTGCGGCAAAAGCACCCTACTAAGGCTTTTAGCAGGTTTGGAAACCCCCTCTAGTGGAGCGGTTTTAGTGGGAGGCCGCGACGTTACGGCCTTGGCTCCATCCCGCCGGGATGTGGCAATGGTATTTCAAAGCTATGCCCTTTATCCACACCTAACGGTTGCGGAAAATATTGCCTTTGGTTTACGGCGTAGCGGTAGCCGGCGTCTATGGCGGCAAGTCCGTGATTGGTTTGCCCGAAATACACCGTTTTTCCACTCAGCGCGAGAGCAATTAATTCAAGAACGGGTGCATCGGGTAGCCCAGATGCTAGATCTTGAACCCTTGCTGGATCGTTTACCAAAGGAGTTATCCGGGGGGCAAAAACAACGGGTAGCCCTCGGCCGTGCAATCGCCAGGGAACCGGCAGTGTTTTTAATGGATGAACCGCTGAGCAATCTTGATGCCAAATTGCGTGGCGATACCCGTCGTCAAATTGTTGAACTGCAGCGTTCCTTAGGGGTAACCACTGTTTATGTAACCCACGATCAGGTGGAAGCGATGACGATGGGTGATCGGATTGCAGTGTTAAACGGTGGTTGCTTACAGCAACTTGGCACTCCGATGCAGTTATATCAACAGCCAGCAAACCTATTTGTGGCTCAATTTATTGGTTCACCACCGATGAATTTATTGCGTGCTGAACTGGTATCCGCAGATCAACTACTGCTGGGGGGGCGCAAGGTGTCGCTTGAACCAGAGCAGGCCTCATTGCTTCAAGCCAACCTTGGCCAGCAGATAACCATTGGTTTGCGGCCGGAAAAGTTGCGGTTAGCACCGGCCACAAACCGCAATCTTCCAGCCCAAGTGGAACAGCTAGAGGCTTTAGGTAATGAGGTTTTGGTGGCTGCGTTGTTGCAGGAAACCGGCGAAAAAGTGCAGTTCAGAGCATCGCCAGCCGCTTCTTTGCAGTTGAATCAGATGATTCATCTAGAGCTGGATACCAGTGGATGGAGCATGTTTGATCAAGATGGGATTGCCTTTATGCCGCTTCAATCCCCTGCACCAACCCCCCAGCTACCCAGGTTCGAGCTGCAGGGTTGAGTGAGCGATTCCCAGTTTCCTTAGGGCTGCTTTGGCGTTGTGTAATAGCTCCATATCATTGACGGATTCGGAATTACGTAATAAATGGGCCGTTAAGGCTGTTTGGGAGGTGCTCATCCCCCAAACGTGAATGTGATGTACGCCCGCCACACCTGGCAGAGCCGCAAGGGTTTTTTCTACCTCTTCCATGTTGATGCCCGGTGGCACCCCATCAAGGGCCACCACCACAGACTGCCGCAGCAATTTCCAGCCGGTCCAGGCCACCGCAAAACCCACAAGGATGCCGGTGAAGGGATCAAGCCATTGGATCCCGGTGAATTGCACAACTAAAGCACTCAATAGCACTGCTGCACTCACGGCTGCGTCGGTGAGGAGATGGAGCACCGCTGCTTTTTTATTAAGGTCGTGGTTATGGCCGAATAATCTGGCGGACCCCAGATTCACCAAAATTCCAATAAACGCTGCAATCGCAACGGGGCCAGCCGTAATTTCCACCGGTTTGGCAAATCGTTGTATGCCTTCCACAATCACCACCGCAGAGGCCATCAGGATTAAGGCTGCATTGATCATCGCCGCCAGCTGGGTGCTGCGGCCAAACCCATAGGTGAATTGTTTGCTGGCGGGCCTTGCGCTTAGTTGTTCAGCGCCCCAACCAAGCAAAAGGCCTGCCACATCACCAAGGTTGTGGAGAGCATCACCAATCAAGGCAAGGGAGCCAAAGCCAATGCCGATAGCGAGTTGCAGGCCAGATAAACCGCTATTTAGGAGCACGCTCCAACGAAATGCCGCCGTATTGCCATCTTGATGTTCGTGTTGGTAGGCCGCCATGGAGGTTTGATTCAACGCAGCCACACAACGCTGCAACCTGGACCACCCTCATCTTGGTTGGCATCACAAACTTTGTCTACGTAGGCAAGGCCCTCCAACCAGCAGCGCAAACCCCGTTTCAACCTGCCGCTTCCCACCCCATGCACCACCCAAAGGGTGCCGTGGCAACGCCGTAGATGTTCTTCCACCAATGCTTCCGCTTCATGAACCCGCATACCTCGCACATCAACGCTGTTGCGACTAGTGCGAATACTGCTGCCAGCACTGTTATTTATTTGTAATAGGGCCCGTTGTGGCGCAGGGGGTGTGGGCTTTTCCCCTTGTAAACCCTCGATGCCATCAACGGGCACTGTGAGTCTCAATACGCCGCAGCGCAGTTGTAATTCCTTGCCCCCATCGCCAATGGCAAGCACCTCGGCCGCTTTGCCGAGGCTGAGTAGTCGCACCCGATCTCCCACCTGGGGCATCCAACCTTTGGGGGGAGTGTTGACGCTAACGGGTCGATGGGTGGTCTCTAAAAATTTCAGCCGTTGGCCTGCTACGCGGGCGTCTTCGCCGCTGGCATCACCGCGCCGTAAGCGATGGATTAATTGCCGCACTTCTCTCCGACCCTCCCGGATGGAATCCACCAGTTGGTCCCGTTCCTGTCCCTGTTGATCCACCTTTAACTGTTGTTGCTGCTGCCAACGCTGCTGTAATTCCTCATGCAAAAGTTCTGCTCGCATCAAGAGAGCGGCCGCCTCTTCGGCTGCCTCCTGTTGCCTTTGCCTTTGGGCTTCAAGGCCGCTAATTACGCTATTAACCGAGCTGGTACCTTGATTATCAAGTAATTGCTCAGCTGCCTGCAGCACCGGTTCGGCTAAACCCAAACGCCTTGCCACCGCAAGGGCATTACTGCGGCCTGGGATTCCCCAGAGCAACCGATAGGTGGGTTGCAAACTGGCCTCATCAAATTCCACCGAGGCATTTTCAAAGCGTTGATCGTTGTATTTGAGTGCTTTCAGTTCACCAAAATGGGTGGTGGCAATTGTGAGTTGCACGGTTGCGGCCAGTTGTTGCAAAAGGGCAGTGGCAAGGGCGCTACCTTCGCTTGGATCAGTGCCAGCCCCAACTTCATCAAGTAATACCAGGGCGGGGGCAATTTCATCGCAATTAGGGGTTTGTAAAGATGTGATCACGCTGAGGATTCGGGCAATCCTTTGCATATGGCCGCTAAAGGTGGAAAGGTTTTGTTGAAGGGATTGCTCATCGCCGATATCAGCTAAAACCGCTGCGCACCAGGGAAGTTTTGCGCTGCCATTGCAGGGCAGAAATAAGCCCGCTCGCGCCATAAGGGCAGCTAAACCAATAGATTTCAAAGTGACGGTTTTTCCGCCCGTATTCGGGCCCGTGATTGCAATAACCCTCAGATGGGGTTCGATTTGCAGAGTTACTGGCACCACAGCCGCTCCCCCTTCCCGGCGCTCTTGCCACACCAAAAGGGGATGTCGTAGTTCCTTTAACTGCCAGTGATCAGTGCCGATTTCAGGTTTTACCGCCCCAAGCCAACGGCCATAGCGAGCTCTGGCTAAGCCAAAATCCAGTTTGGCCAAACAATTTTGCAAACCGAGCAGGGCATCGGCCTCCACCCCCACCGCTCCGCTTAGCTGAAGTAATACCCGCCGTTCCGCTTCCCGTTCCTGCGCCTCCAGTTCAGCGATACGATTGCCCAGGCTCAATACGGCTTGAGGTTCGACATATAAGGTGTTACCAGAAGCGGAACTATCGTGAACTTGGCCTTGGATTTGGGTTGCCACAGTGGTTTTCACCGCTAAAACAGGCCGGCCATGACGTTGGGCAATCACGTTGTCTTGCAGTTGGGCTCCATAGCGCCGCAGTAGATCTTGTAAGCGTCGCTGCCGTTCTTGCCGTTGGCCTTGGAGTTGTTGTCGCACCGTTTGCAATGCCGCACTGGCCCGATCTGCCACCCTGCCCCCCTCCTCTAGGCAGAAACGCAATTGCTGCTCCAGCTCGGGCAGGGTGCGCAAACCCTCTAGTGAGGCGGTGGTTATCGGTCGCAGCAGGGGATCATCGATTTGACGCCTTAAACGCCTTGCGGCGGCAAGGGTTTCAGCTAATTGGAGCAGGGCTTCCCCACTAGCGCAACCACCTTTGGCACAAAGCTGCAGCGTGTCTTTGAGGTTTGTAACCCCTACAAAACTGAGCCCCCCTTCAAGCAAGCCATCGAGGGCAAGCAATTCGCTGGTTTCCTCTAGTAGCAACCGTGCTGCGTCGATTTGGGGAGCAAGGGGTAAGGCAAAACAAATCTCCCTGCCCAGCACACTGCTGGCAAATTCAGCGATTTGCTGCCCTAAACGGTCCCACTCCAGCAATTGAAGTGCCTCTAATTTGATCTCAACCGTGCTTGGCATCCCCGCTTACAAATTGCTTGGAATTCCCCCTGCGGGTTCGTAGAGCATTTCTAACCAATTTCCTTCCGAATCTTGCAGGTAAAAACTGGCGGTGCCATCGCGATGATCATGGATTGGGCCGCAGCTATGGCCGCTGGCAACCAATTGGCCGTGGATCCCATCCACCTCAGCTCGATTTTTGAAATGGAAAGCGAAATGGGGGCCAGCGGCTTTGTAATTGGGCCCCAACAGGGCTAACCCATCGCCGCCTGCCATTAGATACGCCCAGTCGCTTGCATCCCAAACCAATTCCATGCCCAGGCTTTGATAAAAGGCCTTTGCCCTTGCCATATCTGCCACTCGAATGGCCACATGGCCCAGCCGTTGAACTCCCATGGCGTTAATGCGATTACTCAATTGTTGATCGAGGTGGCTATTCACGGCAAACTGATTCGCAATTGTCTGCAGCTTTTGTGGTTTGATGCACCCGGCTATCGACCAGTAGCCATTGCCCTCGCTGGGATGACGGCCCTAACCGGCGCTTGGGTTCTTTTTTGGCCGGTGCCAACGGAGGTGGTTGGTCGTGGGGTGTTGATCGTGCCGGGAGATGCCACTTTGTTGGATGCTCGCGCCTCGGGGCAAATTCTTGATTTATCGATGGTGCAGGGTCAGATGGTGCAAAAGGGCCAACCCCTCTTAAAGCTTTATCTACCTGCTTTAGAGCAGGAATTACAACGCCAAAAACGCGATTTAGCAGAACAGATTGCTATCAATGACAATCTAAATCGTCGTGATCGAATTCGCTTAGCAACTGCAAAAAAATTAAGAAATACAGCCTTGACAAAATTGCAGAGTGATAGTGGCAATTTGCGCCAACTAAAAACCACCTACGACCAAAAATTAGCCGACTATCGCTATCTGGCAGCCAAAGAAGTGGTTGCCCCTTTGGCTGCCCCAGTGGTAAGCACGGAAGATCGCACCACACAACTAGCCGTAACTATTGCTGATCTCGGTATTCAAGAGCGGGCTGCGTTAGATCAATATCAAAAAGTAAAACTTGAGATTGATAGCGAAAAGTTGCAGCGGGAATATCGCATAAACGATCAAAAACGCACAATTCGGGTAACGGAACAGCGGCTTAATTTTGAAGGGGTACTGAAGGCAAATCGGGCCGGCACCGTATTAGATGTGCAAGTGGTGCGCGGGCAAACCGTTAAGGCAGGCCAAAGACTTGGCACCTTGCAGGGGGTTAGGCCTCAACCTTTGCGCGCGGTCGCCTATTTTTCGCCGGCTGATGCCCGCCGTTTAAGGCGCGGAATGCCGTTAGAGCTGGTGCCTGATTGGCGCCAACGGGGGCGATTTGGTGGGGTGGAGGCAGAGGTTGAACGGGTAAACCTCCTGCCAGCCACGGAAGAAGATGTTGATACCACCATAGGTAATCCCCAGTTAGCACGAGAGCTGGTTAGGGATGGGCCGGTGATGCGGGCCGATTTGAGTTTGATGCGGGATCCCAGAAGTTTGGATGGTTACCGATGGACCCTATCCCGCGGCAGCAGGGTTTTTCCTTTAAGGGAAGGGCTTACCCTCGTAGCCCACAGCTATGTGGAGTGGCGGCAACCGATCAGCTACCTTGTACCCATACTACGCGACCTAACCGGTAGCTATCGCAGCTTGTGGCAATTACCCCGATGAATTGGTTTCATACCCCCCTGCGTCGTGAACTGCCTTGGCTTGGTTTGCAAGGGATTTTGTTGGTGGTGCTACTTCATGCCAATGCTCCGGAGTTGTGGTTTTGGTTCCTATTGCTGATTTTGCTGTTGATTTGGCGCAGCATTAATTGTTGGTGGCAGGCAAAGCAAGTGGAGAGCTAAGTTCCCGCAATAACCTTGCATAGCTGAGGTTTGCCTGGGTAATCGCCTCTGCTTTTGCTTCCATCGCCACGGTTAATTCGCGAAGGCTATCGCTGACATCGGTGTAATCGGCTAATCCCACTCCATAACGGGCCCGTGCATCGCGAAGCGCTTCCCGTGCAGCGCGATAGCCAGCTCTGGCGGCTACCACTTGTGCTAAAGCTGCTTCATGGTTAAAAAAATCGGATTCTAATTCTTGGCGAATGCGATTGCGTTCTCGAGCTATTGCCAGGCTGAGCCGATCAGCGCCAGCTTTGCTAGCGTCCATGAGACCGGCGCTGATGCCGCCATCAAATAGACGCCAGTTCAGCCGTAACCCTGCAGCCCAATCGGCCTGTTGGTTTTGCAATAAAGGGATATGGGTTGCACCGCAACAGCCTTGCAATTTCACCCCGAAATTAGTGAGATTGTTTTGGCCATAGCCTCCTTCGGCAAAAACACCCAAGCTGGGTAGTAATTGGGCTGCTTGAACATCAGCTTGCCGGAGAAGGGCATCTCTGGCTGCTTGTAAGGCAAGCAGTTTGGGATTTTCACTGAAGCCCTGAATAAGGGTGTTTTCCAGGCTGAGGGGCCAGGGGGGCTGAAGGCTTATAGGGCCCGCGGCGGTGAGAGTGGTGTTAAGGGAAACATTGAGCAGATTGGAAAGCTCCCTTTCCCCACTACGGCGATCCGCCAAGGCTTGAAGCAAGCGTCGTTGGCCTTCCTGGCGGCGCGCTTCAATGCGATAGGCATCAAGCCTTGGCACTAACCCAGCGCGTTTTAAGGCATCCACTTGACGTTGGATGACAAGGTCGTTCGCCAGCACTGCTTCACGGATTCGCACCTGTTGTTGAGCTAGTTGAAGCCGGTAAAAACTGGTGCTAACTGCTAGTTGGGTGGCCCGTAACTGGTCGCCATAACGGGCAATCGCCTCCTGGCGTTGGGCTTGTCTGGTGGCCAAAATTGGGCCGCGGCTGAGATCAAGCAGGTTGTAGTCGAGCCTGAGGCCAGCAAAAATATCGGCAAAACCAGTGGTGAGGGCATTCCAACCATTGCTTGCTACCCGAAAGCTGGCGCTGGGTGCATAGGTTTTTATACTGCTGCCATTTGCTTGTTTAACGGTGCTGTATTCGGGATATAGAAAATAATTATTTTCAGGCGAGAAGTTGTATTGGCTTTGTTGGCTATATCCCCCTAGGGCTTTAAAGCCGATGGTTGGGCTGAATAATCCCCGTGCACTTTGCACTAACCCTTTGCTTTCTTCAATTTGGGCTAAGCGTTCTTGGATTGCTAGATCGTTATTTAAGGCTAATTCTTGAGCTTGGGGGAGGGTGAGGCTTAGTTCTTGGCGAATTGCCACCTGGTCGGGTTTTTGGGGAATAAATAGAAGAGGAGGTGGAACCAAGCTGCCGATTGGGGCATCTTTTAAAGAGACCAAAGGTATGGCAAATTTTTCGCTGGGATTATCACTTAAAATTCGATCAAGAGTGCCTAAATCCCGCTCTAGCTGTTCTAATTGCCGCAATAAAGCAGCAGATGGTGGTGGCGGGGATTTAATTGGTAGCTGGGCGATTGCCTGACTTAGTAATATTAAGGAAATAATCACCGCTTCTGCTCTGAAGAGTGCAAATTATGTAAACCCAAGGTGGTGCGGGCTAAACAACCAATGCTGAAACAAATCATGCCGCTGCCAAGTAAACCCCAGTGCGTGCGGCTGCGTTGATCTGCAAGTTTAATCACTGCCAATAAAATGATTAATGCTGCAATCCACGGCAAACTCACCAATAGGCGTAAGGATTGTCGATTCATGAGATTAACGCTGGTGATTGGCTGCTTTATTTAATTTAGCAAGCCCCCAAGACACCTTGCAGACACAACCAATGCTGAAACAAATTGCCCCATTTCCGATTAAGCCCCAACCATGACTATGTTCACTAAATTGATCAATAAAAAGTAAACGGATAGCAATTAGATTGCACATCCCTGCAGCAAACCAAGGGGCGTAAACCCAGCCAACAAAAAAAATTAGCCTTGGTGAAGCCATGTTGCAGCGTCACAGGCGTGGTAAGTGAGGATCAAATCAGCACCGGCGCGCTTAAAACAAAGCAAGGTTTCAAGCACCACGGCCCGCTCATCAATCCAGCCGCGTTCAGCTGCCGCCTTTACCATGGCGTATTCGCCACTAACGTTGTAGGCCGTGATTGGCAGTTCAGTTTCTGCCCGGAGGCGATGGATGATGTCTAGGTAGGCAAGGCCTGGTTTAACCATCAAAATATCGGCCCCCTCCTGTTCATCTAAAAGGGCTTCGGTGAGAGCTTCTCGACCATTGGCCGGATCCATTTGATAAGTGGATTTATTTGTGGGAATTGGTTTTTTGCCGCTAGTTCTGGGGGCTGAATCAAGGGCTTCCCTGAAGGGACCGTAGTAGGCGGATGCATATTTGGCGGTGTAGCTAATGATCCCCACATGCTCAAAACCTTCGGCATCGAGGGCTTCACGAATTGCCCCAACCCGGCCATCCATCATGTCGCTGGGGCCGATAAGGTCGGCGCCTGCTTGGGCTTGGGTAACCGCTTGGCGGCAAAGAATTTCAACTGTTTCATCATTGAGAACTATCCCCGTTTCGCTAACAAGACCATCGTGGCCATCACAGGAATAGGGATCTAAAGCCACATCCGTCATTACGGTCATCTCTGGATGAACCTCTTTTAAACGTCTGATTGCACGGGGAATCAACCCACCTTCGTTAAAACATTCACTGCCATCTTCTGTTTTGAGACCATCGGCCACTTTTGGAAATAGCACCACACAGCGAATTCCCAATTCCCAAGCCCGGCCCACCTCTTCGATCAAGCCATCCAAACTCCAGCGTTGGCAGCCAGGCATGGCCGAGATCGGTTCATTACATGCCCCTTCATGCACGAAGAGGGGATAGATCAAATCAACTGGGTTGAGTTGATTCTCCCGCACCATCGCCCTCAAGGCAGGGGTGCGTCGCAGCCGGCGCAGACGATATGAAAGTTCCACGGAATCAAATCAGCTTTCCAGATCCTAGGGAAAGGCCAAAAATTTATAAAAAAGAACTAAGCGCAATCAAGAGGCTGCCAACAACGAGGCTGGATTGATAAATCAGGTCAAATTTATTGATTTTTAGCATTGCTGCACCCCGCTGTGATTCTTCGCACCTTTCGTAATAATTAGTTCCCCAAACAAATAAAGCAAAAAGCACAATAGAAGCAAGATAGCCAAATAGGTATAACTTGTCGATAAAGGTTAAGTAGCTAAGTTTTGGTAAATCCGCATTTGTGCCCAATTGAAGAAAAACCAGAGTTAATAAAGCTGTAGATGGAATTGCCAATCTTAGTTCTGTGAATTTCCCCTCCAGATTTGGAGCCAATAGCAAGATTGCCATCACTGCAATCCAAGGCATTATGTATTGATAAAAAGCTGGCCAAAATTCGGTTGTGTAATTAATAAAATATTCTATTCTGCTAAATTCACCACCTCTGGCGCCATTATTTTCACCAAAATTAGTATTATATTGATGAATGACATTTTTGAATGCTCCTTTTTGGATTGTGTAACCATTAAGAGTTGCGTACTGTCCGATTAGTTGTTTGGCGCCAAGCTTTGGGTTTAGAATTATTGCTTCATCCGCCATTGAAAAAACTGTTGGCTTTGTTTCTATTATAATTGGTAAATCAAGTGATTGAAATGGAAACCGTTGAAGATTTTGCCCATCATCATAAAATTTAGCGGAGAATCTAAATAGCTGTAGATATTCGCCACTGGGATATAGCTCTGGCTTTTCTGAATCCAGTTGAATATTGGAATCCCAGGTTTCCACTTGGTTAACAAGTTCAACCAAATCAATGATGTTGATTTTATTTTCTTCAATAAGCTCCTGAATCTTTGCGGGCCACTTCAGCCAATACCAGCCCTCAGCAAAAAAGAGTTTATCTTTTAAAGATAGGTTATATATATTTTCCACATGCAGCCCTACTTCAATGCTGCGTTCTGGCCTAATTAAATTACTCGCATTTGCAACAACCACCTTGTTGCTTTGTAAATTAGCAGTTGCAGGTTGAAATAAGCCTAAACCAAGGCTCAAGGCGAGTGCAATTAAAAATGGTATTAATTTCCGAATCATAATTTTGAACTAGTTAAGATTTGCGCTCTTGGATTTAAATTTAAACCAGCCCTAACCTGCCGCAAGCGTTCATAACTGTTGCGTTCCTCTTGAGATAAATTTTCTGGTAATTGTAATTCAATAGTAAGTAGTAAGTCCCCTCGGCCCTGGCGCAGGGGCCAACCTTTGCCTTTTAATCTCAAACTACGACCACCACTAATCCCCGCCGGCACCGTTACTACAGCTTCCCCATCAGGTGTTGGCACTTTTAATTCACCGCCTAACACAGCCTCATCCGGACTTAGGGGAAGGTTCCCTCGCATTAAATCACCATCAAGACTCCAAATTGGATGTTGTTCCAACTGGATATTTAAATACAGATCACCCCTGCGACCGCTGCTGGGTTGAAGATTTCCTTTCCCTTTAAGCCTTAGGCGGCTACCGCTGCGCACTCCGGCTGGGATTCGAACTTGCACTTTTTCTTGATTCACCTGCAGGCTCCGCTCACAGCCATGAAAGGCTTCAGCAAATGCCACTTTGAGATTTGCTTCTGCATCAAGATTCGGCCCTTGGCTTGCAGCATTAGGAAAACCACCCATGCCAAATCCACCAGGCCCACTGAAACGGCCAAGTAAATCATTGATAAAATCATCGAAGTTGCCATAACGGCCAAAATCCACATCAAAACCAGCTCCTGGTGCCGCACCGGCTTGATTCCAATACTGGCCAAACTTTTCATAGCGTTGGCGTTTTTCCGGATCGGAAAGCACTTCATAGGCTTCACTTATCTCTTTAAATCGAGCCTCTGCGTTGGCATCTCCGGGGTTCACATCCGGATGGTATTGACGCGCCAAGCGGCGAAACGCCTTTTTTACGGCATTTGCATCCGCTCCCCGCTCCAGCTCAAGCACCTTGAAATAGTCGCGGTAACCACCCCCTGCCATCACCAAGCCAAACCTATGTGTAGTTAGTCTCTCAGAATCAAGGTTGGAATTGAAGGCGGAAGGCCGAACTCTGCTCTTTTCTCTTAATCTATAGGCAATTTTCCTGTCACCATGGTTCGTTCTAGTTGGTTATTGCCCTTATTTGGTTTGCTGGTAACGGCAACGATTGCCTCTCCCTTGCGGGCCGGCAATCTTGGTGACGCGGTAAGCCCTTCCAACCAAGAACAGTTGCAACTCGCGAAAGCTTTAAAAAGAATTGGGGCAATTTTTTATGGTGCTTGGTGGTGCACCCATTGTTTCCATCAAAAAAATCTATTTGGCACCGAAGCAGGCCGGGAATTACCCTATGTGGAATGCGATAAAACGGATGAAGGTAGGGAACGTTGCCGAAAAGCAGGAGTGAAGGCTTTTCCTACATGGATTCTCGGCGGAAAACGCAATGAGGGGGTGATGAACTTGAAGGAATTACGCAGCTGGGCAGAGCTTTAACATTCAGCTGGGTGTAATTATTTAGCTAATTTAGATTCACTCATTTAAATGCTACGTCTATTATTTTTTAGATATTGCCCATTTGCATGCAAGCCAATGGAACGGCAAAAATTATTGACAGCACTAATAAAATCGTGATCAGGCATTTGTGCAACCCTCCAGTTACACAATTGAATTTAGTTGAAAGTGCTACATGCTTTTATGCAAATTCAAATCAAGCAGCAAAGCAGATCA
>Ga0233425_10009512_pt1 | contig 12273 bp, 12 predicted proteins | sample Watercolumn_Towu_2_FD_181712 | JGI IMG/M metagenome (GOLD analysis project Ga0233425, IMG submission 181712) | Freshwater microbial communities from Lake Towuti, South Sulawesi, Indonesia - Watercolumn_Towuti2014_140_MG | ecosystem: Environmental > Aquatic > Freshwater > Lake | place...
CGGCCACTGGGTCTGTCCGGTGCCGGCGGAACTGGCGGACAACGCGGCGTCGCGCCGAAACGGCGACTGGCGCTGGCAGGCCGGCGCACGGCTGGAGCAGGTTGCGTCGCTCTCCTCCATCGTGGCCGCGGCACAGCGCAGTGTGGACGACGGCGAAAAGACCGCACTCGCCGACGTAAAAGGTGAGTTGGCGATAGATGACGTGCTGGCTGCCGCACACGACGGGGACAAGTTCGCCCTCTCCCTCGTGCGGGCCGTCGGCTGCGTGCATGGCTGGGTCGCGCATCAGGTGAACGAGTTGTTCAACCCGGAGAAGATCATCTTCGCCGGCCCGCTGGCGGACCTCGGCGACCTCTTCCTCACATCGGCTCGCGAGATGGCGCGCAAACTCGGCGATGCCGACCGCGATCTCGTCATCGTGAATTCCACGCTCGGTCAATACAACGGCGCAGTTGGCGCGGCGGCGCTGGCGCTGCATCAATGGAAACCCAAACGATGAGCGCGACGAACTTCTGGACTTTCAAGCTGCCAACCGCCGTCACGTTCGGCAGCGGCAGCGTGCAGCAACTTCCGCAGATCGTCGCCGCGCGCGGCGCGCGGCCGTTGTTGGTGGCGGACCGCGACTTGGTGAAGCTGCCGCCGTTCGCGCGCGTGCAGCAGGTGTTGCCGGGAGTTCCCGTTTTCTCCGACGTGACGCCGGATCCGACGGTTGCTTCTGTGGACGCGCTGGCGGCGCGGCTGCGAGCCGAGAAGCATGACGTGGTGGTTGCCGTCGGCGGCGGCAGCGCGATGGATTGCGCGAAGGCGGCTGCGTGTCTGGCGGCAGGAAATCTGCCGAGCATCCGTGCGGTTCACTCCGAAGGCGTTCCGCTCGGCTCGGCCCGGCTGCCGCTTATCGCCGTGCCAACGACGGCGGGAACCGGCTCAGAGGTCACGCCGTTTGCCGTGCTGAGCGATACCGAGAAGCAGGTCAAAGGGCCAATGGCAGGCGATGCGCTCTATCCGGTCCACGCCGTCGTGGACCCGGAGTTGACGCACTCGTTGCCGCTGAAGGTGACTATCGTGACCGGCCTCGATGCACTATGCCACGCCATCGAAGGTTACTGGTCGCGGAACCATCAGCCGATCTGCGACGTGATGGCCGTCGAGGCAGCGCGGTTGATCTGCGCGAACCTGAAGCGCGCCGCGCAACACCCCGGCGACGCCGACGCGCGCTCCGCGATGAGCCACGCCGCGACGCTGGCGGGTGCGGCGTTCCAGTTGCCGAAGAACGCGATGGTGCATGCGTGTTCGTTTTCGCTGTCGGCGCGTTTCCACATGGCGCATGGCACGGCGTGCGCGTTCACGCTGGAGGAAGCGATTCGCTTCAACGCGCCGGTGATGGGCGAGCGGATGACGGCGTTTCTGCGCGGAGCCGGACTTGGCAGCGCGGAGGAACTGATTGCGCTGGTGCGCGAGTTGAAGCAACTCGGCGGCTTGCCTTGCACGTTGCGCGAAGCGGGCATACCAGCGGCGGAGATTCCGAATCTCGCGAAGGAGAGTTTTCACCCGCTCATGCGGAACAACCCACGGACGATGACCGAAGCCGATCTCGTGGCGATGTATGAGCGGCTGGCTTGAAGAGATGAAAGGAACCACGATGGACAAGACTACAACACAACCGGCGTTTGACCGCGCCGAGTTCGACCGGATGGCGGCGGAGTGGCGCTACATCATGACCGACATGATCTGCCGCGCCGGCTCGGGCCACCTCGGCGGGGCGTTCAGCCTCGTCGAGATCGTCATGACACTCTACTACCGGATCATGCGCACCGACCCGATGAACCCGCGCTGGGACGGGCGCGACCGGCTCGTGCTCTCGAAGGGCCACGCTGCGCCGGTGCTTTATCTGGCGCTGGCCTACAAGGGCTTCTTCCCGCCCGCATGGCTGAAGACGCTCAACGCCGACGGCACCAAGCTGCCGAGCCACGCCGACCAGCGCTACGTGCCCGGCGTGGACATGACCACCGGCTCGCTCGGCCAGGGGTTGTCGTGTGCGTGCGGCGCCGCGTATGCCGCGCGGCTCGACGGGAAGAAACACAACGTGTTCTGCATCATCGGCGATGGCGAGAGCAACGAAGGCCAGAACTGGGAGGCCGCGATGTTCGCCGGGCACCACAAGCTCGACAACCTCGTCGCCATCACCGATTACAACAAGCTGCAGATTGACGACTTCACCGACACGCTGCTCTCGCTGGAGCCGCTCTGCGACAAATGGCGCGCGTTCGGCTGGGAAGTGTTCGAGATGGACGGGCACGATTGGGACGCGATCTTCAAGACGATCAACGCCGCCATCGCCGTGCGTGGGAAGCCGGCGATGATCATCGCGCACACCATCAAGGCGAAAGGCTGCTGTCTCGTCGAGAACAAGCCCGAGAGCCACAACATCAAAGTCCCAGACCAGACGACCTACGACAAATTCCTGAACTCGCTGACGGCCAAGGCGACGCTGCCCTACTGAGGAACGAACATGGGAAAAGATTTTCACAGCATGGAAATGCGTTTCGTGTATGGCGAGACACTGAATGAACTCATCGAGCAAGACCCGAACGTGATATGCCTCGAAGCCGACCTGAGCAAGGCGTCGGGCACGAACCCGACCGTGTCAAGCAAGCATCCGGCGAACTTCCTGAACATCGGCGTCGCGGAGGCGAACATGATCGGCATTGGCGCGGGCCTCGCGTCGGAGGGCAAGGTGCCGTTCTGCGCGAGCTTCACCTGCTTCGCTACGCGGCGCGTCTATGACCAGGTCACCATCAGCGTCGCCTACGCGAACCGCAACGTGAAGATCGTCGGCACCGCGCCGGGCATCACCGCCGGCCCGAACGGCGGCACACACATGTGCTTCCAGGATTTGGCGATCATGCGCGCGATGCCGAACATGCACGTCTACAGCCCGTGCGACGCGCTGGAGTTGCGCTCGGTGATGCGCCACATGGCCGCGAGCCAGCAACCCACCTACATGCAACTCATCCGCTCGAAGGTGCCGAAGATTTTCGACACGGAATACGCGTTCAACCCGGAGAAGGCTGCCGTCCTGCGCGAAGGCAGCGACGTGACGCTCGTCTCGACCGGTTACATGACGCAGTTCGCCGTTGCGGTCGTGGATGAACTGAAACCCCAAGGTGTGTCGGTCGAGTTGTTGCACTATCCGTCCGTTAAGCCGTTCGACGCGGCCACGCTCGTCGCGTCGGCGCAGAAGACACGCGGCGTGGTGACGGTGGAGAACCAGAACATCATCGGCGGCCTTGGCGGCGCGGTTTGCGAAGTGTTGTCCGAGCAGTGCCCAACGCGCGTCAAGCGGCTCGGCGTGCCGAACCAGTTCGGCGAAGTGGCGAGCGAGCAATACCTGTTCGACAAGCACGGCTTCGGCCCGAAGCACATCGCTAACGCGTGCCGGAGCATGGCGGCGGAAAGGAAATCGAAATGAAAATCGTTCTCGGCTCGGTCGTGAAAGGTTTCAAGCTCAAGGAAGCCCTCAGGGCGCACTTGCAGGCGCGTGGCCACACCGTCATCGAAGTCGGCTGCCCGGACACGGCGCAATTCTGCAAGTTCCCCTCCGTCGGCGAGCGCATCGCGCGCACACTGAACTCCGGCGAAGCCGAACTGGCCATCAACTGCTGCGGCAGCGGCACCGGCGCGAGCATCTCCGCGGGCAAGTTCAAGGGCGTCTGCGCCGTGAGTTGCGAGTCCGAAAAGACCGCGCGGCTGGCGCGTGTGGTCAACGACGCCAACTGCCTGTGCATGGGCGAGGACGTTGTCACGCCGGAACTGGCCTGCAAGATGGCCGATGCGTTCGTGGAAGCGCGATTTCAGGACGCGCCGACAGCACCGGAGGAGGTGCGCGCGTTCTGGCGCGAAGCACGCAACGAGTTGATGGCGCGCGGCGCAGACCCCGGCACGCGTGAACTGGAGTTCCTGAAGAAGTCATGACCGAGTTTGCCGTCTTCGCGGGCATCGCGAGTCTGGGCATGCTGGTGCAGTCCACCGTGGGCTTCGCCGGCTCGTTGGTGGCCATCCCGCTGTTCGCCCTCTTCATGTCGCCGCGGGAGGCAGTGCCGGCGTATTGCTTCACGATGCTGGCGGTGAATCTCTTCCTCGTCTGCGAAGGCCGCCGCCACGTCGAGTGGCGTTCCGTGCGCAGCCTGCTTATCGGCGGTTTGCCGGGCGTGCCCATCGGCGCCTATGCGCTGAAGAACCTGCCCGTCCACGTCATCGGCGCCGCCATCAGCATCATCACGCTGATCTTCGGCATCCTGTTCCTCTCGCGCGTGCGCGTCCGGTTTCCGGTGCATCTCGCGACGGAGCCGACGATCGGCTTGCTCAGCGGCATGCTCGGCGGCAGCATCTCGGAATCGGGACCGCCGGTGGTTGTCTATGCGTTGTCGCGCGAATGGCCGAAGGATGTTTTCCGCAGCTCGCTCCTGGCCTATTTCCTCTGTCTCGCGACGACCGCCGCCATCAGCTACACTTCACTCGGCATGGTGAACAGCCACCTGTTGTCGCTGTCGGGCGCGGGGTTGGTGCCCGCTTTGGCGGCGGGACATCTGGGTGTGTGGCTAAAGGACCGGATCAATGAGCGCAGTTTCCGCCTCGCCGTGCTGGTCACGGTCATCGCCGTGGGCGTTATCGGCCTGGTGAAATACTTGCGGTAGTCGCCTCACCGCGGCGTGACACTGTGGCCGGCGGTGATGCGGGCGACGGAAATGCGGGCGCGATCCAGTTTGTAGCCGCCGCGAAACGGGTTCTCTGCCATGAACAGCGGCGTGTCGAGGTCTGCGAAACGAAACCCGCCCAGTCCTGCTGCGAAACAAGCCGAGACCGTCATCGCGAGGATGGATTCGATATTCCCCCCGATCATCAGGCAGAGGCGATTTGTGCGTGCCACGAGAGCAACTTCGAGCGCAGTGACGATGCCCGCCTTCATGAGCTTGATGTTGATGACCTGCGCCGCCCGCTTTCGGGCGATTCGTTGGACATCGCTGGCGGAGCAGCAGCTCTCATCGGCGGCGACGAGCCAGCCGGTTTCCTCACCGAGCGCGCGCATGCCGTCGAGGTCGTGCTTGGCGAGCCACTGTTCCAGCAGCGGGGGAACGATGCGGAGTTTCTTCATGCCACTCGCCAATTCGCGTGCTTCGGCGCGGGAGATGGCGGCGTTGCCGTCGAGGATGAGTGGCGATTCCGGCGACACCTCGTGCACCGCGGCGATGCGCGCGAGATCGTGAGCAGGGCCACGCGGCCCGCCGATCTTCATTTTGATGGCGCGGATGCCGCTCTTGATGATGGCGCGCGCAGCGACGGCGGCCTCGGCGGGCGAGCCGGTGGTCACGGTCATGTCGGTTTCGAGCCTCGTGCCTGCGCCGCCGAAGTAACGCCACAGCGGCACACGCTCGCTCCGCTTGAGCGCGTCGAGTATCGCCGTCTCGAACGCGCACTGCGCCGCGCCGCAGTTCTTCCCGCCACGCTTGCGGAACTCGCCGGCTAGCGCGCGCCACGCGCGGGCGTTGCGCCCGGGCAGCCAGTCGCACGCCTGGCGGAGCGCGTGCAACGCCCCGGCTTGCGTCTCGCCGTTGTAGGCCGCAAACGGCGCGGCCTCGCCGTAACCGCGCGTGCCGTCGGTCAACTCGACGGTCACGAGAACATTCTTGGCCGTCACCTGCACGCCGCTGGAGATGCCAAACGGCGCGAACAACGGAATGTCGAGCGGCTCCACCTCGATGGAGCGGATGCGGCTTGGCGAGTAGCGCGTCGCGGTCATGGCGGGCGATTTGACACGCTGCCGGTGGAGAATGCCAGTCTGTTTGATGGCGTCGAACGTGGCCGGTTTGGCGACCGCGACGGCCGCGGGTCTTTCCTTTCCCTGATGCCCAACAGAAAGCCGCGCGAATCCTGCTTGCGCAACCGCGTCGGGTGATGGACGATTCGCGACACCGCGCGCCGGCACCATCTGGCGCGGCGGCGGGTGAACGACGACGGAGATTTTTCAATGAGCAAGCTGGCGATACATGGCGGCAAACCGGTGCGGACGAAACCGTTTCCGGGCTGGCCGGTTTTTTCCGAGGCGGACGCGCAGGCGGTGGCGCGCGTGGTGTTGAGCGGCGTCTGGGGCTGCACGACGGGCAAGATCGCGGGGCAGTTCGAGGAGACGTTCGCGAAGTTCCAGGGCGCGCGCTACGGCGTCGCGTTGACCAACGGCACGACGGCGTTGCGGTTGGCGCTGTTGTCGGTCGGCATCGAGGAGGGCGACGAGGTGATCGTTCCGCCCTACACGTTCCTGGCGACGGCGACGGCGGTGGTGGAGTGCAACGCCGTGCCGGTGTTTGTGGACATTGACCCGGAGACCTACAACCTCGACCCGCGGCTGATCGAGGCGGCCATCACACCGCGGACACGGGCGATTATCCCGGTGCATTTCGCCGGGCAGGCGTGCGACATGGGGCGCATCCTGGTGATCGCGAAGAAACACAAGCTGAAGATCGTCGAGGACGCTTGTCACGGTTGGAACGGGCGTTGGAAGGACAAGGGCCTCGGTTGCATTGGCGACCTCGGTGCGATCAGCTTTCAAGCGTCGAAAAACCTCACGGCGGGCGAGGGCGGTTTCCTCACGACCAATAGCGAGGAGCTTTACGCCATCGTGAAGTCATTGCACAACTGCGGCCGGCTCAAGCCGCGCCCCGACGGCACGCTGCCGGGCCGGCTTGCCTTGCACCAGAAGGCGGCGGGCAATTGGTATGCCCATTTCCTCATCGGCGGCAACCACCGCATGACCGAGATGCAGGCCGCGTTGTTGCTCTCGCAACTGAAGCGGGTGAGGAAGCAAACCGACCGCCGGCAGGCCAACGCCTTTTACCTCGACCAGGAACTGGCGAAGATCCCCGGCATCCGCCCGATGCGACGCGACGCCTTCGCGACGCGCGTGAGCACCCATCTCTATATGTTCCGCTACGACGCGGCGGCGTTCGACGGCAAGCCGCGCCAGAAATTCCTCGCGGCGCTGAAGGCCGAGGGCGTCAACGCCTCTCCTGGCTACCCGATGCCGCTCTACAAGCAGCCGCTCTTTCTGGAGAAGAACTTCGGCCCCTACACCGGTTGGAAGCGCTCGCGGCCAGACCTCGATTACGGCTCCGTGAGTTGCCCGGCTTGCGAGAAGGCTTGCGCTGGCGAAGCGGTCTGGCTGAGCCAGTCCACGCTCCTCGGTTCGCGCCGGGACATGGACGACATCGTGGACGCCGTGGCCAAGGTGCGGCAGTTCGCCGCCGAGATCTGAGCCGCGCGCCGGATCACTGGCTCCGCCGTTCGAGTTGCTCCACGCAGGTCGCCACGGCGCGCTGGACGGCGCGGTCGTTGGAAAGATCGCTGGTTTCGCGCCGGCCCGGCAGGACGCGCTGAAAGACCGTCGTGTCCTCGCCCAACGCCCCCGCCATCTCGATGTCGGGAGCCAGCCCCTCGCCGCCGCCAAACTTCCTTCCGTCCATCGAGACGATGTCACCGTGCAGCGCCAGCGACACGGTGTTGTCGGGGCCGGCGACCGTGCGGACAACGTCGCTGTGTCCGCAGGTCTTGGCCCCGATGAGGACGGCGCGCCGGTGCCAGCGCAACGCGGCGGCCAACGCCTCCGCCGCGCCGGCGGTGTTGAGATTGATGAGCACACACAACGGTCCGCCGAGGCGTGGGCCGTAACGGCTGGCAAAGAACTGCTGCTGCGTCTCCACCTGCGCCGGCTGCAGGACCAGGACCGATTGCGCCGGCTCCAGGAACTGTCCCGCCACATCGCGCACGGCCCGCAATAGCCCACCGCGGTTGTGGCGCAGATCGAGCACCCAGGCGCGCGCCCCGGCGCGTTCGAGCGGCGCGAGCGCTGCGCGCAGGTCCACGCCCGTGAAACGGTTCAGCGAGGTCAGTCGCGCGTAGCCCACCTTGCCGGCGAGCAGTTGCGCGTCGCGGATGGAGTCCACTTTCACCAGCCCGCGCTGCAAGCGGCACTCGCGGGTTTCGTTCGCAGCCGGCCGGGCAACCGTCAGCTTCAATGCCGAGCCAGGCTCACCGCGCAGGCGGCGCACCACGTCATTCACGCCCAGCCCGGCGGCGGATTCGTCGTTGATGCGCGTGATTTGGTCGCCTTTGCGGACGCCGGCTTTTTCCGCCGGCCCGTCCTTCATCGTTTCTTCGACGGTGACGGCGTCGCCGTTGAAACCGATCTGGATGCCGATGCCGCCAAACCGCCCGGCCCACCGGCTGGGGTCCACCGACTCCGCGCCCGGCTCCGCGCCTTGTTCGCAGATCAGGTCGTCGGGCGGCTCCCCGGTGTCCGGCCCGACGCCCATCCGGACCGGCGCGCCCAGCGCGGCATGGCTCCCGGCCAGAACGAGGATGGCGAGGAGGACCGTCGCGCGGTTCGCGACTGCCGCAAGGATTGGACTTTCGTTTGGCATCGTGGCTTCTCTTGCCGCCGCGCCCACTGTTCAAAATCAGCGCACCAGTTACAAGCGCGAAGTGCCGGCGCAACACCACAACGCGCCTTGACACCGGCGGGCGGATAGCTCAGAAACGCGGTGGCGGCAGGAGCCTAACGGACAACAAACATGAATCTCTTCGATCTCACGGGTGAAGTGGCGGTGGTCATCGGCGGCACGGGTGTCTTGGGCGGCGCGCTGGCCGAGGGGTTGGCGGTGGCGGGCGCGAAGGTTGCCGTGCTCGGCCGCAACCAGGAGCGTGGAGAGGCCCGCGCCAAGGCCATTCGCGACAAGGGCGGCCAGGCAGGTTTCTTCACGAGCGACGCCGTGTCGCGAAAGAGCCTTGCCGAAGCCCACGAGCGCATCGCGGCGACGCTCGGCGCGCCGACGGTGCTCGTCAACGCCGCCGGCGGCAACGATCCGAAGGTCACGGTGACGGCCGACCATCCTTTCGAGAGCATCACCGTGGACGATTGGCGCGCGAACTTCGACCTCAACCTCGTCGGCGGCACGTTGCTGCCGTGCCAGGAATTTGGCCCCGCGATGTGCAAGCGCGGCAAGGGCAGCGTCATCAACATCGCCAGCGTCAGTGCGCACCTGCCGCTCTCGCGTGTCGTCACCTACAGCGCGGCAAAGGCCGGCGTCCTCAGCCTGACGTTGTTTCTCTCGCGCGAGTGGGCCGCCCAAGGCGTCCGCGTGAACTCCATCACCCCCGGCTTCTTCCCCGCCGAGCAGAACCGCAAGCTGCTCTTCAATGACGACGGCACGCCCTCCGCGCGCACCAAGGCAATTTGGGGTCACACGCCGATGGGCCGCTTCGGCGATTCGCAGGAATTGGTCGGCGCGTGCGTCTTTCTGGCGAGCGCCAAGGCCAGCAGCTTCGTCACCGGCACGGACATCCGCGTGGACGGCGGTTTCCTGTCGCAAACGATCTGAGGAAGCTGGCGGCGTAGCGCCGGCAGCCTGCCTGCCCGGTTTCCTGCGGAAACCCGACAGCTATCCCACCGGCAGCATCTCGACGTCCACGTTTACCGCTTCGCACGCTTCGGTGAGTTTCTCACGCAGTTGCTCCTCGGCGAGTTGTTCGGGCGGCTCGATTTGCATGTCGAGGATGAATTGCGGATCGCCGGTATGCGGCGCGGGTGTCGTGCCGCTTTCCAGCGCCACGATGTTCACACCGAGCGAAGCCAGCACGTGCGCAATCTGGTGGACGATGCCCTCGTGGTCCAGTCCGACAGCACGGATGGCGTAGCGGCGGGCGGCCTTCGCCTCGCGGGCGCCGGGCGCGCGGGTGGCCTTGGTGGTGATGGTCAGGCCGAGCGCGCCTCCGAATGTCCCCGCGTCGCTCTGGAGCTTTTCGACCCGGCCAGCGTCGCCCGCCACCAGCACGATGATGGCGAACTCGCCGCCGAGGATGGCCATGCGGCTGTCCTCCAGGTTGCAGCCGTGGTCGAAGATGAGTTTGGAGATGGCGTCCACGATGCCCGGACGATCCGGGCCGATGGCGGAAAGCACGAGGTGTTGGCGCATGTGGCTCCGTGTTGGTTGAACTGGTTATGGTCGGTTCGCCGCCAGATTAGCGCACCACGGGCTGTGTTCAAGCCTGACGTTCATCCAGCCCCGCGCCGTTGCCCGACCCCGGTAGCCCGGAGTAGTCCGCAATGCCTGAAATCCCCGGAAGGTTGGGAATTAGGTTGGGAATTGCGCTTGACGCTGCCGGGGGGGGCTTCTACGTTCTCCGGCCACCGAACGGCCATGAGGGCTGTTCGGAGGAGGTTTTAGACTATGGCAGAAGGTTATTGCGTGAAATGCAAGGCGAAGAAAGAAATCGCCGAGGCAAAGGAAGTCACAATGAAGAACGGCCGCAAGGCGCTCCAGGGCAAGTGCCCGTCGTGCGGCACAGGTATGTTCAAGATTCTCGGCAAGAGCTAGACGACGCACCGCGGGTGATATCCCTGCCGCGGCAGGACGGCGAGGTTGAGGTGATTTATGGCTGAAGAACTGGCCTACGTATTGGTCAATCCATACACGTTGTTCAAGTCGCGCACGGGTGGCGTGCTGGCGCGGTTGATGTCGCGCACAGCACTGGACCTGGTGGCGGCGCGGGTGTTTGCCCCCAGCAAGAAGCTGGTGGAGGAATACGCCTCGACCGTGGTGACGAAGAACGATCCGCAGTCGCAGGAGGTGCAGGAGTTGATCCGGCAGTATGTGCTGGACAACTACATGCCCGACCCGAAGACCGGCCGCCGCAAGCGGGTGTTGATGCTGCTCTTCCGCGGCGAGGACGCCGTGCAGCGCGTGCGCAGCGTCGTCGGCAACATCACGACCGGACCCGTTCGGGGCGTGGCCATCCGCGACACTTACGGCGACTACGTGCTCGACCCCAAGGGCGAGGTGAAATACTTCGAGCCAGCCGTGCTGGCCGCGCCGACACCGGAGGAAGCGGCGTTCAAGCTCAAGCTCTGGGCGCGACATTCCGACGCCGACGGCGGGTTGATAGATGACACCATCCCGTATCCGTCCCACGCCAAACCGCAACGGACGCTGGTCCTGATCAAGCCCGACAATTTCAACTTCCCCAGCGGCCGGCCCGGCAACGTGCTGGACGTCTTTTCCAGCACCGGCCTCTACATCGTCGGCATGAAGGTCCACCGGATGAGCGTGGCGCAGGCCGAGAACTTTTACGGCCCGGTGCGCGAGCAGTTGTTGACGAGGATGCAAGGCATGGCGCTGGCGAAGGTGCTGCCGACGGTGGAGCAGGCGTTGGACATGAAGCTGCCCGAGGACGCCACGGAGAAGCTCGGCAACCTGCTCGGACCGTTCTTTGGCGAGGCGCTGTTCCAGCAGATCGTGAAGTTCATGACCGGCATCGCGCCGGCCCAGTGCGACCCCGCCCACAAGAACGACCCGGGCCTGGCCAAGTGCATCGCCGTCGTCTACGAAGGCACTGACGCGGTGAAGAAGATCCGCGAGGTGCTCGGGCCGACCGACCCGAAGAAAGCCGGGCCGGGCACCATCCGGCGCGAATTCGGCCAGTCCGTGATGGTCAACGCCGCTCACGCCTCCGATTCGCCTGAGAACGCCGTGCGCGAGATCGGCATCATCAACTTCAAGGAAAACAACTTCAAGCGGGTCGTGGAAGAGTTTTACGGCACACTTCGTTAAGCCGGTGGATGGTTTGTTGAGAGGAGGTTTTTGCCATGAGAGATTTCGTTGCGGATCGTTCCAAAGTGCTCACACCTTCGCTGACCTTGGCGGTGGACGCCAAGGCCAAGGCCATGAAAGCCGCCGGCGAGGACGTCTGCGGCTTCGGCGCCGGCGAGCCGGACTTCGACACGCCCCAGCACATCAAGGATGCCGCCGCCGCCGCGCTCGCCAAGGGCATGACCAAATACACGCCCTCCAGCGGCACGCCGGAGCTGCGCCAGGGCATCGCCGACAAGCTCAAGCGCAAGAACGGCATCGAATACAAGGCCTCGCAGGTCATCGTCTCTTGCGGCGGCAAACACTCCTGCTTCAACGTCGTCTTCGCCACCTGCAATCCCGGCGACGAAGTCATCATCCCCGCGCCCTACTGGCTCAGCTATCCGGAAATGGTGAAGATGGCCGCCGCCACGCCGGTGATCCTGCCGACCAGCGACGCCACCGATTTCAAAATAACGCCCGACCAACTCCGCGCCGCCATTACGCCGCGCACCAAGCTCTTCATCCTCAACTCGCCCTCCAACCCGACCGGCTCGGTCTATACGCGCGCCGAACTGGAGGCGCTCGGCCGCGTCTG
>Ga0233425_10009513_pt1 | contig 12272 bp, 8 predicted proteins | sample Watercolumn_Towu_2_FD_181712 | JGI IMG/M metagenome (GOLD analysis project Ga0233425, IMG submission 181712) | Freshwater microbial communities from Lake Towuti, South Sulawesi, Indonesia - Watercolumn_Towuti2014_140_MG | ecosystem: Environmental > Aquatic > Freshwater > Lake | place: Indonesia...
ACAGCCACGGCCGCGCAGATCAGCGGAGTTGCCACAGCGTCTTCCGGGGGCTTCCATACCTGCGCACGCAAGGGCGACGGCACCCTCTGGTGCTGGGGCAAGAACGAACACGGCCAGCTTGGCCTCGGGAACTTCGCTTCGCCCGTCGCCACGCCCTCCAAAGTCACCATCCCCTGAGGCCCCATCATGATGAAGATCGTTTTCGGGCTGCCGTGCGCCGCATTGCCGGCAGCGCTGAGAAGAAGGGTTGCCCTGCCCCTTGGCATCGCATTGCAGGCTGCGCTGCTGCTGTCGTGCGGGAGCTCCGGACCGGACCGGACCGCATTCGACTTCCAGGGATTCGAAAACCCTCCCCCCGAATTCCGGCCCTGGGTCCGCTGGTGGTGGCCAGGTAACGACGTCGAAGAGCAGGAGCTGCGACGGGAGGTTGCGGCGTTGGCCGAAGCCGTCGTGTTGGGGGAGCAACCTTCGAGAGCCCCGGGATACAAGGACTGGAAGAACGCGGACGCCCTGGTGGCGCAGCACGTGGCCGCGGTGCTCGCAGCGCCATCCACCTCGGCCGGTCCGGAGACCGAGGCCGCCGCTCTGCTCGCAGGCATGGAAGTCCGCCCGTTGCTCCAGTTCCCGGACGGCCCCTCTCCGATCAGGCACCTGCGTCGCCGGCTCGGCGACGGCTCGTGGCTCACCTTCCTCTGGAACCCGGAGCGCACCAGGACCGGGTTCCTATGTCGCGGCCATCCAGACCGAGGCTGCGGGGACACACGAGCGCCTCGTGCTCGATCTGGGCAGAGTCGAGGGCGTAGCGGAGGTCTTCGTGAACGGCCTGCCTGCCGGCAGACTCCTCTCCTATCCCTTCGAGGCCGACGTCTCGAAGCGCATTCTGCCCGGTGTCAACGACATCGAAGTCAAGGTTTATGTTCCGCGTCGTAACAAACTGATAGGAAAGGCTTTGTCTGGCGATCCTGGCGCGGCCCAATTCCAGAAGAAGAAGGACCTCGTGGTGCCTGTGGGGATGCTCGGTCCGACCGTGTTGAGGCGGGAGGCTACAGAGTCCCGGTAGTCACGAAGCCTGCGACCTCCGCTCCTACTGCGAAACGCACAAAGCCAGCCACCCTGCATCGATGCTGCCGTTGCTGCACTCGGCCTCGACTGCGCCGTTGCAGAGGCTGCGGGAAGGCTTCCACTCACCGACGTCGAGCCACCCTGCAGGGCAGCCTTTGGCCGTGTTCGTGCACTCGTCCAGCAGCACCTGTGCAGCCGCGGTAGAGATCGCGCTCTTGACGCACAGCTCCATCCAGCCGGACTGTACCGAGCCGTTGTCATATCCGACGCCGGACTGGGCCGCGCAGGGAGCCCCTTCGGTCCCCTGTCCCACGTGCCAGCGCCCCCGTGATACGAACCCCGGCTGGCAACCGAGGTAGGTGTGCGGTGAGGCCGGACAGTCGTCTTCCTGGACCACGACCTTGTATTCGGTGGGGTCCATGGTGCAAAGGGCCATCCACCCTGCGTCCACGGGATCCTGCTCGAACCCCTTGCCGTCGGGCTTTCCGTCAGCCGGTCCCGGGCCGGTGTACCACGAGCCTGCCTGGGTGTACCCCGGAGGGCAGCTCGTCGCGGTGCGGACCATGGTTTCCGGGCGGCACTTGGTCGCCGCGCACAACAGGCTGCCGGTGCAGAACCCGCACGGCTTGCCGCAGCCGCTGTCACCGCAGTCCTTGCCGACGCAGTTGGGCACTGCGGGGTTGGCGTCGTTGCAGTCTGCCTGGTCCACTGCGGTGTATTCTCCTGCGCCGGAGCAGAGGCACTTGCTGGTGCCGAACTGGTCGCCGGCCCCGTCCTTGTCCGCGTCTTTGTAGAACGGCTTGCAATCGAGGCTCCCCTCCGGGTCGGTCTCGCCGTCGCAGTTGTTGTCCAGCCCGTCGCACTTCTCAGTCATACCGGGCTTCACGGATGCCAGTGAGTCGTCGCAGTCCAGGGCGTTGAGCGCGTCGAAGACATCCGAGGGCAGGCACAGGCACTGCGGGGCGACCACGTCGTCGCCGTAGCCGTCCTTGTCTTGATCTTTGTAGTACACGGAGCACCCGGCGCTGCCCTCGGGGTCTGTCTGGCCATCACAGTCATTGTCCACGTTGTCGCACTTCTCGGGCGCTCCGGGCTTGATTGCGAAGCTGCCGTCATCGCAGTCGAGCTTGTTGACCGCGGTGTGCACCGGAGTCGGACCGGGCGTGCAGGAGCAGATGCCGACGCAGGTCGACATTCCGTACCCGTCCGAGTCTTTGTCGCTGTAGTACTTGACGCAGCCGACAGAGTCCCAGGGGTCGACGACTCCGTCACAGTCGTTGTCCACCCCGTCGCAGGATTCGGGCGCCGGGGTTGCCGCGCTGCACGGCGACAGGCCGTCCGGCCCGCACTGCCGCACTCCCTTGCAGCTGCCGTTCGCGTTCGCGACGACGCACAGAGTGGAGGCCGCTTCCGCGATGGCATCTTCGAAGCACGTGCACTGCTCGGTCAGCGGCATGCACTGCCACGTCTGCCCGTCAGCCACCGTCACGAAGGAGCACTTGAACCCTTCCGGGCATTCGTCGTCTGCAGCGCACGACGTGCCGCAGAAACTGCCGGCGTCACCCCAGGGCACGCACCGGCTCGAGACCCCGGGCACCGGCTCGCAGTCGGCGTCCGACCCGCACGGCTCGCACAGCTCGCGGTGGGGCCAGGTGCACACCAGCGACGGGTCGTCAGCCGAGACCGCCATGCACTGCCACCCCTTGGGGCAGTCGCCGCCGAGACAGGCCTGCGTGCACACCATGCCGTCCGGGCCCAGGACGCAGACCCCTGACGGACAATCCTTCCCGGTCTGGCAAGGACCGAACGGCTCCACATCGGGGAGAACGTCCGCCGCGTCCACTGTTTCTGTGTCGACCAGAGCGTCTGCGGTTGCGTCCGCCGCATCTGACGCGTCCGTGGGCGCAACGTCGTCTGCCGCATCCCCGGTCTCGCCTGCGGCCGCATCGCCGGCGTCGGATGTCACGGTGTCACCGCTCCCGGCGTCGAGGAGATCCGCTGCAAGGTCCGCGACTGTCGCATCGGGTGAGACGTCGGCACCAGTGTCGGCCACATCCGGGTTGGAATCGGCCTGTGCGTCGTCGTGAAGGTCCGCTGGAGGCACGTCCTGCGCGTCCGCGGGCACGTGGGTGTCCGGCGGCGCTCCGGCATCCGCGTCCAGCCCCCCGGCGTCGACCGCAGAGTCCTGCCCGTTATCCGCGGTGTGCAGCTCCTTCATCTCCGGAGTTCCCGCGTCTGTGACCGAATCCACGGCCCGCAGATCCCCACCACCGTCCGCGGCAAGGCGGTCGCCTGCGTCCCCGCCAATCCCGGCGGCCGTTCCGCCCGAGCACGCGGCCACAGACACCAACAGACCGAACACCTTCGGCAACCATGCCATGCTCCGATTCTCCATGTTTGCCCTCCGGGTCGATCAGGCACGTCGGATTCTACCGCGAACGCCTGGCTACTCCAAGTCCAGGCCGATGCCGAAGTCCAATTCCGGGACCCAGTCGCCCCCGAAGGGCTCGGTCTGACGCCACGTGGCCCCGTTGACGCACTCTTCCCGCTCGAGCGTGTAGACGTCCTGGGGCCCTGCCATGTCGAGGAACATCCCGAGAGTCACGACGCCTTTGCCCGCAACGTCGCGATCCCCTTCGTCCACCTCGCTTCGGCCCAGTGACCGCTGCCCGTTGCCCGGCACGATGTACGTGTCATTGCCACCCTCATTGATGAGCACGCCCATGGAGGGGTGGCGGGCAAAGCCGAACACGTAGTCGCCGTAGTTGGTGATCTCGTAGTGGTCGTCCTGCGCCCCCCTGTCGATGTGGAAAGCGACGCCGTGGTCGTAGCCGAGGCCGATGGACTCGTCGTCGCCCACGTTGGCGTAACCGTCCTTCCCGCTGCCGTCCACGAACAGCCCGACGGACTGGTGCGTGGCCGCACCGATGCCGTACTTGTGGGTGAGCGTGTACTCGTCGTCGCCTTCCTTGTCGTAGAAGAGCCCGGTCCCGAAGAAGTACCCGAAGCCGATGCACATGACCGCACACTCGTACTGGTCGTTGCCGCTGAGGTCGAACATGCCGCCGAGCCCGCCGGACCAGTAGGGCCCCATGCGCCAGCCGAATGCGAAGCCGAGCGAGCCGGAGAAGTTGGTGCCCTCGCCGGCCCAGTCGTAGATGATGGGCTTCTTGAACGCGACGTACGTGTCGTCCCCGCCCTGGTCCACGGCCCATCCGATCCCGCGAGGGCCCGAGTACCCGAGGCTGTACTGGAGGGTCTTGTACGTGTCGTTGCCCTGTCCGAAGTCCACGAACAGCCCGTAGCCGAGCTCCGCGGAACCCATGCAGTTCTCGTACCCCTCGTAGGAATCATTGCCGCCGTGGTCCATCATCACGCCGACCCCGAACACGCCGTAGCCAAGGCCGGTGCGTGCCAGCCGGTAGGTGTCGTCGCCGCCTGCGTCGGAGAGGATCCCGATGCCGTAGATGCCCGCCCCCATGGACGGCGCACGGGGCCCCATGAGCGTCTCCTTGGCAAACTCCCAGCCCGCGGACGGCAGGTACGTGTCGTTGCCCGACAGGTCCAGCAGCGCTCCCAGCGGCAGGTGCGCAGCGCCGTTGGTCCCGACGCGGCCGAGGTAGGTGTCGTCCCCTGCCAGGTCCACGACGAGGAACCCGTCGGGAGCAACGTGCATCGTGCCTGCATCCCGGAAATCGATCAGAATCGTGCCGTACGGCCCCTTGATCTCCAGCAGGAAGCCGTCCACCGGAGACACCGTCGCGAGAGCCAGGCGCAGCGACTCCAGCGACCGCACCGCCAGCTGCCCCGCCCGGTTCATGGTCTCGTAGTCGATGGCCGGGTAGACCTCGGTCTGCACGTCCTTTCCATAGATCGAGTAGGAGTCGATGAAGTTGTTGTAGTGCTTGGTCCAGAGATCCATGCCCGCCTTGCCCGAGCCGAGCAGAGCCTCGGTGCGCAGGTCGGCCGCGTCCGTGAGGCCGCGCACGGCCACCGCCAGCGCGGCAGCGGCCTCCCGCGGGAGCTGCGACTCGTAGAGGGCCAGGTTCGGCTCGAGCTCGGCAAACGGCGTGAAGCTGCCTGCCGGGGCTCCGGGAGGAGCGGGCCTGTCGTACCAGTACTTGATCGCATCGGTGAGCGGGTGTGCGAAGTCCGCTACCTCGTACCTCCGGTCGTACCGGCTGGTGACGAACTGCTGGGTGTCCATGTAGGTATGCTGCGCGACGAGCAGCTCCCGGGCCGCGGTGTCCGTGTCCCCCGCCCCGCAAGCCGCCTCGACATCCTCTATCACCATGTATGCGAAGACCGGCGCCAGGTGCCCGGCGTGCCGGATGGTGTCGGTCCAGTGCAGCCGCGACGTGTCCCAGTCCGCAGTAAGGCCCAGATCCGGGAACGTCAGCTTGGACAGCGGCAGCCCCATCTCCTCCAGCGTGGAGAAGAAGATGTCCGGAAGCGTGTAGCCGGAAGCCAGTTCGCGGGTCTTGCGCTCGTCGACGTCCTGACCCGCGGCAACCGGCTGTGGCAGTGCGTCCGCCTCCACGGGAACGTCGACAACGAGGTCATCTGCCGCTTCCAAGGCAGCGCCATCGCGCGGGAAAACGTCCAGCATGTCCGAGGCAACGTCCTTGCCCGCCAGGTCGCTGCCCGCCCGGGAATCCTGCGACTGGGCATCTGGTGAAGACCCGCCGGAACATCCCAGGAGAAGCCCCGCGGCCGCCAAGAGCAATCGGTTGACCACGCCATCCTCCTCCGCCAGTATCGCTGCCCATTCTCGCACGTGGCCCCTGCGCGTCAAGGGTTTGGTCTTGAAGGTTGCCACCGGCGCCGCTCGTGGCTAACATGGCACGGAGGGAGGCCAGCCCGGTGTACGAGCCCGAGTCACACATACTGATTGCGCCAATCCTCACGGCGCACTCCACCAACCGTAACGACATCCGGCGTGTGATTCGTGACGCGCTTCCCTCGGGCCGGCCGCTCAGCGTGCTCGACCTGGGATGCGGATACGGCTTCCTCTACGAAGCGTTACCGGGCTTCTTCGCCGCGGGCTCCACGGTGCTCGGCATCGACGGGAACCCGCAGAACGAGCCCCACTTCCTGGCACGCGTTGCGGCTTCCGGAGCCGAGCCCGCCTTCCGTTGCACACAGCTGCCGGCCCCCATCGATCTCCCCGACGGGTCGTTCGAACTCGTCCTGTCGATCTTCTCTCTCTACTTCTTTCCGCGCATGCTGCCGGAAATCCGCCGCCTGCTGAGGCCCGGCGGGCTGTTCGTCGCGGTGACCCACTGCACGTCGTCGTTTGCAGAGCTCAACGCCATCATCGGCGACGACCGCGTCTTCGGCGTGCTGTCCGAGTTCAACGACCGGAACGGACCGTCGCTGCTGGCTCCCCACTTCGCGAGCGTTGGTGTCGTTCCCTATCCCAACAGGCTCGTGTTTGCCCGGAGCGACTGGCCCGAGCTGCAAGCCTACCTGCGCTTCAAGAGACCCGACTGGATGTCCGACGCAACGGCCCGATGGGTGCTCCAGGCCGTCCGGTCGCGGCTCCGCCAGGGCGAGCTTGTTGTCAGCAAGGACGACGTGGTATTCATGTGTCGAAGCCCGCGGTAGCACGGGCGACAACGAGGTAGCTGCATGGAAAGGAAGTTCTGCGGAGCTTGCGCCGGCCCACTGGAATCACGGCGCATCGACGACCACGAACGGCTGGTGTGCACCAGGTGCGGAGAGGTCCACTACCAGAACCCGCTGCCCGTAGCCTCGGTCCTGGTCCCGGGACCGGGGCCGGTCCGATCGCTGCTGGTCGTCAAGCGCAAGTTCGAGCCGCACAGGGGAAGCTGGTGCCTCCCAATCGGCTTTGCCGAGCTCAGCGAAAACATCGAGCAAGCAGCCCTCCGGGAGCTCAAGGAGGAAGCCGGGATCGACGCACGCATCACAGGGCTCCTGGACGCCAGCTCCTACATGAGCCCCATGTACGGGGACGTGCTGATCGTCACCTTCGAGGCCGCCAAGGTCGGCGGCACGGAGCGGCCGGGCGATGACGCACTGGAAGCCCGATACGCCCCGCTGGACGACCTCCCGGACCTCCCCTTCGAGCCCCAGCGCAGGGCCGTGGCCGCCTACATCCGGCTTCACCATGACGAGTGGATCATCAAGGGCTCCATGGACGCCTTTCTCGCAGGCACGCGACGGGGCAACGTCTTCGCCTCGGGCATGGCTTCCGACCTCCTCCTCGACGTGCTCAAGGACGATGCCGAGCGCGCGGTGCGCGAGTGGGTTGCAGACATCATGACGCACGCATCCACACGCCACTACCACACCTGGGACAGCGAGGAGCTCGCAGAGCGCGGCCGATTCGTCCTCGAACGATTCGCAGACTGGCTCAAGGGCACCCTGCCCGCAGACAGCCTCCATTCCCACTTCGTCGAGCTCGGTGCGAACCGGCGCGCCGAAGGCTACCAGCTTCACGAGGTCATCAGCTCCTTCCTCCTGCTCAAGAAGCACCTGTGGGCCCTGTTCGTGGAACGCGGCTACCAGGGGCGAGTCCTGGACACGTACCGGATTCTCGAGCTGGACAAACGCGTCGCCTTCTTCTTCGACTACGCGGTGTACCACGCGGCCCTCGGCTTCGAATCCGCGGCAAGGGGCTGACCAGGACGTTTTCCGCCCCGGCGTTGATCCAGATCAATGACTGCAGGGCCCGCAGTCCCTATGCTTGCTCTCGTGACAGGCCGGCGCCTGCATCGAGGAGGAGACGATGAAACGCCAGATCATTCGAATCGATGAAGACAAGTGCAACGGCTGCGGCAACTGCGTGCCCGGCTGCCCCGAAGGAGCGCTCCAGGTGATCGACGGCAAGGCCCGGCTCGTGTCAGACCTGTTCTGCGACGGCCTGGGCGCCTGCATCGGTGAGTGCCCCGAACGCGCCATCGAGATCGAAGAACGGGAAGCAGAGCCCTACGATGAGCGTAGAGTCATGGCAAACATCGTCAAACAGGGGAGGAACACCATCATGGCACACTTGAAGCACCTCGAAGGACATGGCCAGACCGAGTACCTCGCCACCGCGAGAGAGGTTCTCAAGGAGAAGGGGATCTCCGACCCCACGGCCGCGGGGCCGGAGCCGCACCCGCACGCTCACGCACACGGGGGCGGGTGCCCGGGCTCACGCTCCTTCACCTTCGGGCCCCAGTCCGCGGAACCCGGACCCCGAGCCGCCTCGGCAGCCGCAGGCAGTGCCGGGGAGCCGGCCGGGGGGCCTTCCGCACTGACCCACTGGCCCCTGCAGCTGCACCTGATGTCTCCCCGCGCACCGCAATACCAGGGAGCAGACGTCCTGCTCGCGGCGGACTGCGTCGCCTTTGCCCTCGGAGACTTCCACCGCAAGCTGCTCAAGGGAAGGACCCTGGCAATCGCCTGCCCCAAGCTCGACGACGGCATGGACATCTACCTGGAGAAGCTGAGGTCGCTGGTGGACGATGCACGCATCAACACGCTGACCGTGGCGACCATGGAGGTCCCCTGCTGCTCCGGCCTGCTCCGCCTCGCGCAGGAAGCGCTGAAACAATCGAAGCGCAAGGTGCCCATCCGCAGCGTGGTGGTCGGAATTCGCGGTGAGGTCCTGTCCGACGACTGGGCCTAGCTGCACGGTCCCGCCTGCACGCGTAGTCCCGCCAGCACTTCTAGCGGACCCGCACCTTCCCGGCGGATATGGCTTCCAGCCGGTCCCGGTCCAGGAGCCGCATGGAGCGGTTGTCCACCCCCTCGATGAGACCTTCGTCCTGCATCTTCCGCAACACCCTCGAAAGGGTCTCGGGCAACGTGCCGAGAATGGACGCCAGCCTCTGCTTGCTCACGCGAAGCTCGACCAGCGGCTGCTGCTCGGTCGCGTTGGCTCGCTCCAGCAGCCAGGTCGCCAGCCGGCTGGGCACATCCCGCAGCGACAGCCCTTCCACGAGGTCGGTCAAGATCCGCAGCCGGCCGGAGAGGACCCCCAGCAGGGAGAGCGCCAGATCCGGGTAGTCGGCCACGGCCTTGAGCAGCCCGTCTCGCGGGATGAGCACCGCGTGCCCGTCATCCTGCGCCTGGCCGAACGCGGGGTAGGTCCTGCCCGCGAACAGCGCCACTTCTCCCACCATGTCCCACGGCTCCCAGACCCGCAGCGTCTGCTCCTTGCCGTCCGGCGACCGCCGCGTGACGCAGACTCTGCCCGAGGCCACGATGTAGAGCCCCGCAGCGTCCTGGCCCTGGGCGAACAGCATCTCTCCGGCCTTGAACCACACCACCCGGGACACTGCGGCCAGCCTCCAGACACAGTCCGTCGGAAGCCCCTTGAACATGGGCGCCTGTGCCAGCAGCGCGGCGACGTCTTCGGTTCGCATCACTCGACTCCTACTCGACTTCCACCGTCAGCGAGTGGGCAAACTCCATGCTCTCACCCGGCTGCAGCTTCAGCTTCGGCGCCCAGAGCTCGACCTCCAGTTCCCCCAGCGTATCGGGGTAGGCATACAACCATGCCGACTCCACCGAGGCGTTGTCAAACGTCTCGGTAACCGTTACCCCGTCCGCGGCGTAGAACGACCATTTCCCGTCGGGCACATCCCCTTCGTAGAAACGCACGCCTTCGCGCAGGCCTGCGATGACGGCAACCAGGTCGGAGTCCACGGCCTGTCCCGACCGCGAGCTGAAGGCATACCGCACCTCATCGAGCGGCCCCGGGACCAGCTCCGTGTGGTAGCGGAACCGCGCCTCCACCGCGCCGGTTCCCGCGTTCGTCACACGGGTCGTCGCGGTAAGCACGGCCTCTACGGGGTCCAGCTCGAAGGTGCGTTTCAGGGCGAATCCGTTCAAGGTGGTCAGGGTCAGGGTCACCGCCAGCGCGTCGTGCTCCAGAACCGTGGCGGGCTCCACCCATCCGTATGCCTCGAACATCCCCCCTACCCTGTCCTCGAGGCCTCCGGCAAACGGGAAGAACAGGTTCTGCTTCACGTTGTGCGCGGTCACGCACCGGCCGCTGGCCTTGTGAACGATGCGCAGCGCCCTTCCCCCCAGCAGCGGCACCACGTCCACCTCCAGCACCCCGTTGTCGAGGACCGTCACGGGCAGCGGAGACTGGAACATCGACGACACCAGGGCAAGGAGCGAGGGATCCCCGCCCACCTCTCGCACGGTCTGGAAGCCGTGGGCCTGCATCATCGCGAGAAACTGGGAGACTTCCTCTCCGGTCGCGATGTCTCCCAGCCACTTCAGCAACCCTCCGGCAACATCGTAGCCGTTGCGCGGGAACAGGCGAGCGTAAGTCAGCGGAAGCCGCGCCACGGCCACCCGGTCCGCAAGCTCCGCATCCCCTTCAACGGCCTCGGCTGCCGCGTCGAACGCGGCATCCGCGGCATCCATCACCGGGTCCGACAGATACCCCTGTGCCGGATTCGTGTACAAGTGCATGTGGATGTCCTTGTTCGCGACCTCCTCCAGGAGCAGGTCGATGTAACCGCCGATGGCGCCCGCTGCCGGTCCGTAGTACCCGTCGAGGAAGTCCGCACGCAGCGCGGCAGGATCGGTGTCCGGGTCGAACAACAGCTTCATGCCGTAGTAGGGCCGCAGCAGAGACAGCTCGCCCCCGCCCCCCTCGTGCCCCATTCCCTGCAGGAACACGCCCTCCACGCCGATGTCCCGGTAGAACCGCATGTCCGCTGCCATGGCCGTGAAGTTCGGAAACGGGTTGTAGTAGTGCATGAAGTCCACGATGTAGTGCCACACGTACAGGTGCTGCGTCAGCCCGCTCCAGGCCTGGGCCCGCCGCTTGTAGTCCGCGTTCAGGGGACACGTGTCGATCGGATGGCTGTCGCACGACGGGTACATGTGGCAAAGCCACACCGCCGCGTTCGGATGCATCTCCAGCCCCACCGGCGGCTCCTCGGTGTACATGTAGGCCAGCGTGCCGACGAGCTTGTCCGGGTACACCTCGGACGTGCTCTTTGCCAGCTGGCTGACAAACCAGAACTGCGTGCCTCCCGTGGTGCCGTACATCTCGTTCATGGCACGACACTTCTCGCACTGGCAGTAGTTGTAGCGATCCATCTGCGAGAAGTTGTGCTGCTGCGCTCCGGGGTTGTCCGCCATCCGCTGGAGCATGCGCTCGGTCACGATTTCCAGCACGTCCGGGTTGGTGAGACACAGCTGCGTCTCGTCCCGCACGCGGACGCCTCCGATCTCCGAGAAGTACTCGGGGTGCGTGTCCCAGAACTCGTCCGGGCTCACGTACCAGAAGTAGCTGTGTGCGCGGCCGTCGTGGGCGTGCTGGATTCCGTGCGGGTTGTCGCTGGCTCCGGGTCCGTCGTTGTCCCCCTGCCGCGCCAGGAAAGCGGCGTCCTTGCCGGGCCACGCATACGACGTGTTGCGCCAGAGGAATGCCGGCTTGCGCACCTCGTCGTGCCACGGCACCACGATATCCGTGGCGTGCGGCGTCTTCGTCACGCCGGGTGCGTACCAGCGCACGCCGAGCTGCTCCTCGAGAAACCGGTGCACGCCGTACAACGTGCCGGCCTCGTGGGTTCCCGCGATCACGACGCTGCTTCCCACCGTCGAAGCTGCCCACCCCTGCTCCCCCAGCGCATCCGGGGAGGGGTCCACCCCCAGCGCCGCGGCCACGGGCCCGAGCCCCAGCACGATCGTGGGACCGGCAAGGGGCGCTTCCACCCCCGACTTCACCTCCAGCTTCACGCCCGTGCACGCCTCGAAATGGCTTTGGAGCTCCTGGGCCGCAAGCTCCTCCGAGGGGCTGGCCCCGGGCTGGAGCACCACCACGTGCTCCGTCTGGCCCGCGGCCAGCAGCACGACTGGAGGCCCGGCCGACACGTCGGACGTCGCCTCGGGAGCCACATCGGGAGCCACTTCGGGAGCGGCGTCGGACGCGGCATCCGCATCTGCGCCGGGAGGAACACCCGGCGACCCGGAGTCCGCGCCGCACCCAGCCGATAGCGCAGCCGCAACAACGCAAGTCAACCAGCATCGCATGAGATTCCCCGCTTCCCGGCACCGCACGACAGACGCACACCCTTGCCGGTCAAGCCCGCAGAGTAGCACCTGCCGCACCCAGGACACAAGCGGCGACATTCCGGCTGTGGGTCGCACGGGATTGGAGGATGGTCGTCACATGCAGGGGACGGTCGCCGCGACGATGACGGAGGGGCGCATGAGGTTGACGGACTAGGACC
>Ga0233425_10009514_pt1 | contig 12272 bp, 12 predicted proteins | sample Watercolumn_Towu_2_FD_181712 | JGI IMG/M metagenome (GOLD analysis project Ga0233425, IMG submission 181712) | Freshwater microbial communities from Lake Towuti, South Sulawesi, Indonesia - Watercolumn_Towuti2014_140_MG | ecosystem: Environmental > Aquatic > Freshwater > Lake | place...
GTGCAAGGCAAATTCTGGGCTGTCGGTCCGCTGCAGCGGGAGTCTGCCCGGGAAAAGTCAGTCTCTACGTTGCGGCGCATCAGGCCGGGTGAAAGGCGGAATCGCGTTCCAGGATATCCACCAGCTTTCGCGCATGACGGCGCAGGTGGGTGGCGGTCATCATCGACAGGTCGAGGAAGAGGCCGATGCCGGCGAGCGGGATCAGCGAGAGCGCCAGGGCGCGCCAGTCGATCTTCGCCATGCGCGCGGCAAAAGTCAGTCCCGCCAGCACGGCGCCGCCGAGCGCGGCGGCCACCGCGCCGATGTAGGCGAGGATCAGGGCGCCGTCGAGCCAGGTGAACACGTCGTTGGCTTCCGGGTAGTGGGTGAGCAGCCACCACGGCGCGTTGGCTTCCAGCGGCCAGAAGAGTTCGCGTTCGACCAGCCATTCCGCCGCGCGCTGGCGCAGGGCGAGGAACCAGGGGCTGACGGCCCACTGGAAGGCGCCGATGGCGACGCCGAGCATGCCGAAGACGAGGAGCAGGGCTTCGCTGGTGCGCGGCGCTGCGTCCGGGCCGGGCATCCCAGGCGGCGCGGTCGATGCGGAAATGCAGCGGAGAGATGCGCGCGAGCAGGGCGAAGACGCCTGAGACGGGACAGAGGTAGCGGCACCAGACCCGGCCGTAGAGCCAGCCGACGGCGACGGGCGTCCGTCAAGCTCGCTTGCTGCGGCGCACAAAAGACCATGAGGCCCGTATAATCAGGACTTTCCAAACAGAGACCGGACCATGAACCTCGATCGTGTGAACTCGGGGCGGGACATCCCCAACGACTTCAACGTCATCATCGAAATCCCCATGAATGCCGACCCGATCAAGTACGAGGTCGATAAGGCCACCGGGGCCATGTTCGTCGACCGCTTCATGTCGACGGCGATGCACTATCCCTGCAACTATGGCTACATCCCGCACACCATTTCCGACGACGGCGATCCGGTCGATGTGCTGGTGCTCTCGCCCGTGCCGCTGATCCACGGCGTGGTGGTGCGCTGCCGGCCGGTGGGCATGCTGAAGATGGAGGACGAGGCGGGCGGCGACGCGAAGCTGCTGGCCGTGCCCATCGACAAGCTGTGCAGCCTTTACAGGAATATCCAGTCGCCGCGCGATCTGCCGGAGATGGTCCTGTCGCAGATTTCCCACTTCTTCGAGCACTACAAGGACCTCGAAGCCGGCAAGTGGGTCAAGGTGATGGGTTGGGTCGGCGCCGAGGAAGCTAAAAGGGAGATCATCGACGGCATCGCCCGCTACGAGGCGGCCGCCACCAAGCCGATGTTCTAAGCGGCATCCCACAGGGATTTCCTTCGGTCATAATCCGGGCATGCATTCACTCCGCATAGCCATCGCCCAGATCAACAGCACGGTCGGCGATCTGGAAGGCAACGCGCGCCGCATCGCCGACTACGCGGAACGGGCGCGCGTCGCCGGCGCCCACCTGATGGTGACGCCGGAACTGGCCCTGGCCGGCTACCCGCCGGAGGATCTGCTGCTGCGGCCGGATTTCTATCGCGCCGGCGCGCGCGTGCTGGAAGACCTGGCGCGCCGCATCGAGGGCATCGCCGTCGTCGTCGGCCATCCCGAGCAGCATCAGGGCGACTATTACAACGCCGCCTCGCTTTTGCGCGATGGCAGGATCGAGGCCACCTACCGCAAGCACCGCCTGCCCAACTACGAGGTGTTCGACGAGCAGCGCTATTTTGCCGCCGGCTACGAACCCTGCGTGACCGAGGTGCGCGGCGTGCGCTGCGGCATCAACATCTGCGCCGACGTCTGGGAGCCGGGGGCGGCCGATGCCGCGCGGCAGGCCGGCGCTGAACTGCTGCTGGCGCTGAACGCCTCGCCCTATCACATGAACAAGCAGGCGACGCGCTACGAGGTGCTGCGTGACCGCATCCAGGCCACCGGCCTGCCGGTGCTGTATGCGAACCTGGTCGGCGGCCAGGACGAACTGGTGTTCGACGGCGCCTCCTTCTGCCTTGACGCCGACGGCAAGCTGACGCACCAGCTGCCGCAGTTTGCCGAGGCCCTGGGGATCGTCGACGTGGTGGATGGCGCGCTGCGCCCCGGCGAGGTGGCGGAATCCCGAGCGCTCGAGGCCGAGGTCTACGATGCCCTGACGCTCGGTGTCCGTGACTATCTCGGCAAGAATGGCTTTCCCGGCGCCATCATCGGCCTGTCCGGCGGCATCGACTCGGCGCTGACTCTGGCCATCGCCGTCGATGCGCTGGGCGCCGGCAAGGTGCGGGCGGTGATGATGCCTTCGCCGTACACCGCGCAGATCAGCCTGGACGATGCGCGCGCCATGGCGCAGATGCTGGGCGTGCGCTACGACGAGTTTCCCATCGAGCCGGCGATGAAGACCTTTGCCGCCATGCTGGAGCAGGAGTTCGCAGGCAAGTCGGCCGACACCACGGAGGAGAACCTGCAGGCGCGCATCCGCGGCATGATCCTCATGGCGCTGTCTAACAAGGCCGGCTCGATCGTGCTGACCACCGGCAACAAGAGCGAGATGGCGGTGGGCTACGCCACGCTCTACGGCGACATGGCGGGCGGCTTCGCGGTGATCAAGGATCTCTACAAGACCCTGGTCTATCGCCTCGCGCGCTATCGCAACAGCATTTCGCCGGTGATCCCCGAGCGCATCATCACGCGGGCGCCTTCGGCGGAACTGAAGCCGAACCAGACCGACCAGGACACCCTGCCGCCCTACGAGGTGCTCGACGCCATTATCGAGGCCTACATGGAGCGCGACCTCAGCCCGCGCGAGATCGTCGCGCTGGGCTACGCCGAAGCCGACGTGCGCCGCACCGTAGGCATGTTGAAGCGCAGCGAGTACAAGCGGCGCCAGGCGCCGGTTGGGATCCGCGTGACGAAGCGGGGTTTTGGCAAGGACTGGCGATATCCGATAACATCGCGCTATGCCGACGAGTGGTAAGGAGCCCCTGCAATGAAAAAGATCGAAGCCATCATCAAGCCCTTCAAGCTGGACGAAGTGCGCGAGGCGCTGTCCGAAGTCGGCGTCACCGGCCTGACCGTGACGGAAGTGAAGGGCTTCGGCCGCCAGAAGGGACACACCGAACTCTACCGCGGCGCCGAGTACGTCGTGGACTTCCTGCCCAAGATCAAGATCGAGGTGGTGGTGGCCGACAGCTCGGTCGAGCAGGCCATCGAGGCCATCATCAAGGCCGCCCGCACCGGCAAGATCGGCGACGGCAAGATATTCGTCACGCCCGTCGAGCAGATCGTGCGCATCCGCACCGGCGAGACCGACGAATCGGCTATTTGAGATAGCCGCGCGCGCGCAGCTGTTCGGCGCCGAGCAGCACCGCCGTTTCCCCGATATAGGGTTGGCTGAAGAGCGGCGCGGCAGCACCGGCCTTCGGTGTTTCATACAGGATCACCACGCCGTCCGGGTGTTTCTCGAACCAGGGCTTGATCTCGAAGGGTGTCTTCAACTCATCCACCGGCTTTTCCAGCCGTCCGAAGAACTGATATTGCGCGTGGTAGTCGCCGTGGTTCGCCACTGGCACACCGCGATCCTGCAGCTTCCTGATCTCCCGCGCCAGCGGGCGGATGTCGTAGCGGCGCCAGAGGTTGTCGGCGACGTAGAACTGCACCAGGGCGAAGAAGATGGCGCCGAGCGTGGCCAGTGCCGCCATGCGCCATTGCGTCTTTCCGCCAATCCAGACGGCCGCGGCCGCCGCCAGTACGAGCAGCGCCCCGGGCCAGCGCGGCAGGTTCTCCCACAGGTCGAGTTTGCCGGTCAGCCCGTCCGGCGCGAGGTGCACCATCACGGCGCCGGCCGCTCCGGCCAGCAGCGCCGGCAGCCAGAGGCCGCCGGCTTCGCTGCGGGCGAGCAGGCGGCCGGCGAGCAAGGCGAAGGCCGGAAAGAGCGGCACCAGGTAGTGGATCTGCTTGCCGCTGATCAGGGAAAAGGCGATGAACACCGGGAGCAGCCAGGCGAGACAGAGGCGCAGGCCGCCGTCGAGCCCCTCGCCCTTCAGCGCGACGAGGCGCCGCCACAGCCCCGGCCAGAGCAGCCAGGGGAAGAACAGCAGCGGCAGCAGCGGCAGGTACCACCAGAAGGGGCGCTTGTGGGCGAAGGAATCGGCGACGCGGCCGGCGGTCTGGCCCCAGAAGATCATGCGGGCGTACTCCTCGCCGCCGCGCACTGCCGCCGGGATGGCCCAGGCCAGGGCGATCGCGGCGCCGCCCAGCACTGCGAGCAGCACGCCGCCGTACCAGCGCTTCCAGGCCAGGCCCGGCCGCCACCAGGGCGCCAGCAGGGCGACCGCCAGCAGGTGCAGCAGCACCACCGGCCCCTTGGCCAGCACGCCGAGGCCGATCGCCACCGCCAGCCAGGCGAAACCTCGACTCATCCGTCCGTCCGCCGCGATGAGCAGGCCGCGTGCGCCGAGAAGCGCGAAGAAGGTCAGCATCACGTCGAACATGCCGGAGGTGGAGAACAGCATCCACAGCAGGCTGGAGGCGAGGATCCAGGCGGCGTTGCGGCCGACGGCCTCACGGTCCGGCCAGAGCCGGCGGGCGAGCGAGAGGGTGAGCAGCAGGCTGCCGAGGGAAAAGAGCGGCGAGACCAGGCGCGGCCACCATTCGTTGACGCCCGTCACGGCCCAGCCCAGGTTGTAGAGCCAGAACAGCAGCGGCGGCTTGTGGCTGTAGGGCTCGCCGTTCTTGAACAGCACCAGGTATTCGCTCTTCAGCCACATCTCCCAGGCGACGCTGACATAGCGCGTCTCGTCGATGGGCGTCAGTGGCCGGGTGATCAGCGCCACCGCGGCGAGAGCGGCGAGAAGAATCGCGGGACCCACGGGAAAAGTCAGTCTCTGCGACACGGCGAGCGACCTTTCAGCAAGACGACCAGCGCCCCGGCGCCGCCCTCGGCGGCGCGGGCCTGGCAGTAGGCGAGCACTTCGGCGCGTTGCGCCAGCCAGTTCCTGACCAGTCCCTTCAGCACCGGCTCGCGGCCGGGCGAACCGAGGCCCTTGCCGTGCACGATGCGCACGCAGCGCAGCCCGCGCTTGAGCGCATGGGCGAGGAATTCCACCAGCAGCGGCTGTGCCTCGACGCGCGTCGCGCCGTGAAGATCCAGCTGGTCCTGCACGACCCAGCGGCCGCGACGCAGGTCGCGCAACACGGTGCGGGCGAGGCCCGGGCGCAGGAAAACAGGCTCGTCGCCGCCTTCCAGGCTGAGGTCGAGCGGGGAGGGATGGAGCGATTCGGCCAGTGCGGCGCGCTCGTCGCGCCAGCGCTGGCGCGGCACGGCCGGCGGGGGCGGCGGCTCGTGGTGAACACGGTTGCGCACGAGCGGCTTCGCCCCGGCCACGGCCTCGCGGAATAGCGCCTCGTCCTCCCCGGAGGGAAGGCGCTGCTTGGGGCTCATGCCAGGCCGAGGTTGTCCAGGTACTTCTCGGCGTCCAGCGCCGCCATGCATCCGGTGCCGGCGCTGGTGACGGCCTGCTTGTAGATCTGGTCGGCGACGTCGCCGGCGGCGAACACACCGGGAATGCTGGTCTGCGTGGCGTTGCCGCCGCGGCCGCACTGGGTGATGAGGTAGCCGTTGTCCATCTCCAGCTGGCCGGCGAAGATCTCGGTGTTGGGCTTGTGGCCGATGGCGATGAAGACACCCTGAAGCGCGATGTCCTTCGTCGCGCCGCTCTTGACGTGTTTCACGCGCATGCCGGTGACGCCGCTCTTGTCTCCCAGCACCTCGTCCAGCGTGCTGTCGAGCTCCAGCGCGATGTTGCCGGCGCGGACCTTCTCCATCAGCTTGTCGATCATGATCTTTTCGGCGCGGAACTTGTCGCGGCGGTGCACCAGCGTCACTTTGCTGGCGATGTTGGCGAGGTAGAGCGCTTCCTCCACTGCAGTGTTGCCGCCGCCGATGACCGCGACCTCCTGGCCCTTGTAGAAGAAGCCGTCGCAGGTGGCGCAGGCGGAAACACCGCGCCCGGAAAAAGCCTCTTCGGAAGGCAGGCCGAGGTATTTCGCCGTGGCGCCGGTGGCGATGATCAGTGCGTCGCAGGTGTAAGTGCCGCTGTCGCCGACCAGGGTGAAGGGCTTCTGCGCGAGCTTCGCCGTGTGGATGTGGTCGAAGATGATCTCGGTGTTGAAGCGCTCTGCGTGCTTCTGGAAGCGCGCCATCAGGTCCGGGCCCATGACGCCGTCGGCGTCGGCCGGCCAGTTATCCACCTCGGTGGTGGTCATCAGCTGGCCGCCCTGGGCCAGCCCCGTGATGAGGACGGGCTTCAGGTTGGCGCGGGCGGCATAGACAGCGGCGGTATAGCCGGCCGGGCCGGAGCCGAGGATGATGAGTCGGGCGTGGCGGGTGACGCTGGTCATGGGAGGTCGCTCGGGCAAGGATCGGACGGGCTCAAATTATACCGGAGGCCGCTCGCGCCCAATTCCGGACCCGAAGCCATCGAGATATGAAATGCCCTTATAATGCCATCCGTATCGAATCAAGAAGATGAAGTGAATGACCGTGGTGGGTTGCCCAGCAAGGAGAGTCAAATCATGCCGCCTGGAAGCAATGTAACCGTCGATGCCCTGCGCTCGATGCCGATTTTCGAATCGTTGTCCGTCGAGCGCCTCGTTCCGATCGCCCGCGTCAGCGTGTTCCGCAAGGTTCCGCGCGGCACTGCCGTGCTGAGAGCGGGCGACCGCACGGATTTCGTCTATTTCATCCTGTCCGGCACGCTGAAGGTGCTGGTCTCCGATGAGGAGGGCCGGGAGGTCATCCTGTCGATCCTGAACGCCGGCGAGTTTTTCGGCGAGATGGGCGTGCTCGACGACAATCCGCGTTCGGCGACGGTCGAGGCAACCACGCCCTGCGAGCTGATCGTCATTTCCAAGACGGATTTCAAGCGCTGCCTGGCGGAGAACTTCGACGTCTCGCTGTTCATCATGCGCAACCTGGTCAAGCGCTTGCGCACGGCGGACAAGAACATCGAGAGCCTGGCGCTGATGGATGTGTACGGCCGGGTGGCCCGCCTGCTGCTCGAACTGGCGGACAAGGATGCGGACGGCGAGCTGGTGGTCAAGCGCAAGATCTCCAAGCAGGACATCGCCAAGATGGTCGGCGCCTCGCGCGAGATGGTCAGTCGCGTCATGAAGGACCTGCACCTGCAGGGGCTGGTCGAGGAGGCCGACGGCCGGATCGTCCTGCGAGAGAAGCTGCGCCGCATCTGAGGCGTATAATTCCGGCACCGACCGGCTCGCGCCCAATTCGTCCAGCGTGCAAGAGAAATCCGCCTCGCAACCCCTACCCGAAAAGATCGTTGCCCTCCTGCAGGAGGCGCGCTGGCTGGTGCTGGGGGTGCTGGCCCTCTATCTCGGACTGATCCTCTTCGGCTATAGCAAGGCCGACCCCGGCTGGTCGCATGCCGCCCAGGTCGAGCGCATCGCCAACCCCGGCGGCCGCGTTGGCGCCTGGCTGGCCGATCTGCTGCTCTACCTGTTCGGCCTTTCCGCCTGGTGGTGCGTGCTCTTCCTGCTGTTCCTGGTGATCTGGGGCTATCGCCGCCTGGAGGGCTTTTTCCACGCCGACCGCCGCCCCTTTTTCATCGCCTTATCGGGCTTCATCGTGCTGCTGGCCGCGTCCAGCGGCCTTGAGGCGCTGCGATTCCATACGATGACGAAGCCGCTGCCGCTCAATCCGGGCGGGATGCTCGGCTTCGAGGTGAGCCGGCTCTTTTCGCAGTTTTTCGGCTTCACCGGCGGCACCCTCCTGCTGATCGCCCTGTTTGCCGCCGGGCTGTCGATCTTCACCGGCCTGTCCTGGCTCAAGTTCATCGAGCGCCTGGGCGCCCTGCTGGAAGGCCTCTGGTTCGGCAGCATCCATCTCTATCAGCGCTGGCAGGACCGCCGCATCGGCCGCGAGGTGGCGCGCGAGCGGGAGGCGGAGGTGGAGGTCGAGCGCAAGCGCATCGAGGAGTTCCACGTCGAGCCGATCCGCATCGAGCCGGCCGAGATTGCCATCCAGAAATCGACGCGGCGCGAGAAGGAGCGCCAGGCGCCGCTGTTCTTCGACGTGCCGGGCGGCGCGCTGCCGCCGCTTCATCTGCTCGAGGAACCCTCGCACGACGTCGAGCCGCCCTCGGCCGAGACACTGGAATTCACCTCTCGGCTGATCGAGCGCAAGCTCGCCGACTTCGGCGTGCAGGTGAAGGTGCTTGCCGCCTATCCCGGCCCGGTCATCACGCGCTACGAGATCGAGCCGGCCGTGGGCGTGAAGGGCGCGCAGATCGTGAACCTGGTGAAGGATCTCGCTCGCGCCCTGTCCGTGGTGAGCGTGCGCGTGGTCGAGACGATCCCGGGCAAATCCTGCATGGGCCTCGAGTTGCCCAACCCGAAGCGGCAGACGGTGCGCCTGTCCGAGATCCTCGGCTCCAAGGCCTACCACGACATGCATTCTCCGCTGACGCTGACGCTGGGCAAGGACATCAGCGGGGCGCCGGTGGTGGTGGACCTCGCCAAGATGCCGCATCTGCTGGTGGCCGGCACGACGGGGTCGGGCAAGTCGGTCGGCATCAACGCCATGATCCTGTCGCTGGTCTACAAGTCGGAGCCTTCCGAGGTGCGCCTGATCCTGGTCGACCCGAAGATGCTGGAGCTGTCGGTCTATGAAGGCATCCCGCACCTGCTGGCGCCGGTGGTGACCGACATGAAACAGGCCGCCAACGCCCTGCAGTGGTGCGTCGCCGAGATGGATCGCCGCTATCGCCTGATGTCCGCCCTCGGCGTGCGGAACCTCTCCGGCTACAACAACAAGCTGCGCGACGCGGCCAAGGCGGGCGCACCCGGCCCGGGGTATATCCCCAATCCGTTCTCCCTGACGCCGGAGAGCCCCGAGCCGCTCGCCGCGCTGCCCTACGTGGTGGTGATCATCGACGAGCTGGCCGACCTGATGATGGTGGCCGGCAAGAAGGTCGAGGAACTGATCGCCCGCCTGGCGCAGAAGGCGCGCGCCGCCGGCATCCACCTGGTGCTGGCGACCCAGCGGCCGTCGGTTGACGTCATCACCGGCCTGATCAAGGCCAACATCCCGACGCGCATCTCCTTCCAGGTCTCGAGCAAGGTCGACTCGCGCACCATCCTCGACCAGATGGGCGCCGAGGCGCTGCTCGGCCAGGGCGACATGCTGTATCTGGCGCCGGGCAGCGGGGTGCCGGTGCGTGTGCACGGCGCCTTCGTCGCCGACAGCGAGGTACATGCCGTGGTCGACTACCTGAAGAAGACCGGCCAGCCGGAGTACGTCGAGGGCATCCTCGACGCGCCGGGTGGCGACGGCGAAGAGGGTCTTGGCGGGGAAGGCGGGCCGGACGGCGAGGCCGACCCGCTCTACGATCAGGCGGTCGAGGTGGTGCTGAAGACGCGTCGCCCCTCCATCTCGCTGGTGCAGCGGCATCTGCGCGTCGGCTACAACCGCGCCGCGCGTCTGATCGAGCAGATGGAGCGCGCCGGCCTGGTCACGCCGATGGGCGCCAACGGCAACCGCGAGGTCATCGTGCCGGCGAGGCAGGAATGATGAAGGCGATCCTGTTTCTGCTCGCCTGGCTGCCGGCGCTCGCCGGGGCCGCCGCGCTCGACAAGCTGAAAGCCTTCGTCGACGGTACGAAGAGTGGCAAGGCCGAGTTCATCCAGACGGTGGTGTCGAAGAGCGGGCGCAAGCCGCAGAACGCCGCCGGCAGCATGATGTTCTCTCGCCCGGGCAAGTTCCGCTGGACCTACGACAAGCCCTATTACCAACTCATCGTCGGTGACGGCGAGAAGCTGTGGGTGTACGACCGCGACCTCAACCAGGTCAGCGTCAAGAAGCTCTCCGCCGCTTTGGGCAGCAGCCCGGCGGCCCTGCTTGCCGGCGACAACGCCCTGGAGAAGAACTTCGATCTCAAGGAAGGCGGCACGGCGGACGGCATCGAGTGGGTCGACGCCCAGCCGAAGAACCAGGACGCCGGATTCCAGTTTCTTCGCATCGGCTTCGTCGGTGACACGCTGCGGGCAATGGAGCTGACCGACAGCTTCGGCCAGGTGACGACCATCGCCTTCGAGAAGTTCGAGCGCAACCCGCAGCTCCCCGCCAGCCAGTTCCGCTTCACGCCGCCGAAGGGCGCCGACGTCCTCGGCGAGTAGGGCTCGCGTGGGCTCCGACCTCTTCGAGAAAAAGCCGCACGCGCCGCTGGCCGAGCTGATGCGGCCGCGCACGCTCGATGAGGTGGTCGGGCAGACTGATCTGCTCGGGCCGGGCAAGCCGCTCCGGCTGGCCTTCGAATCGAAGACGCCGCATTCCATGATCCTGTGGGGCCCGCCCGGCGTCGGCAAGACCACGCTGGCGCGCCTGATGGCGGAGGCCTTCGACGCGGAGTTCATCGCGCTCTCGGCGGTGTTCTCCGGCGTGAAAGACATCCGCGAGGCGGTGCAACGCGCCGAGCTGACCCTGGCGGCGAGCGGCCGCCACACCATTCTCTTTGTTGACGAGGTGCACCGCTTCAACAAGGCGCAGCAGGACGCCTTTCTGCCCTACGTCGAGCAGGGCCTCATCACCTTCATCGGCGCCACCACCGAGAACCCGTCCTTCGAGGTGAACAGCGCGCTGCTTTCGCGCGCCGCCGTGTACGTGCTGAAAAGCCTCAGCGAGGATGAACTCGGGCAGCTCTTCGACCGCGCCCGCGCGGAAGCCTTTCCCGATCTGGCATTCGACCAGGACGCGAAAATCCGCCTCGTCGGCCTTGCCGACGGCGACGCGCGGCGCCTGCTGAATGCGCTGGAGATCATCCACACGGCTGCGACGACCTCGGATCGCCGTGTCGTGGACGCTGACTTTCTGCAGGGTGCGCTGGCGAAGAACCTGCGCCGCTTCGACAAGGGCGGCGACGCCTTCTACGACCAGATATCGGCCCTGCACAAGTCGGTGCGCGGCTCGAACCCGGACGCCTCGCTCTACTGGCTGCTGCGCATGCTCGACGGCGGTGCCGATCCGCTCTACCTGGGCCGCCGCATCGTGCGCATGGCGACGGAGGACATCGGCCTGGCCGATCCGCGCGCGCTGCAGATCGCGCTGAACGCCGTCGAGACCTACGAGCGGCTCGGCTTGCCCGAGGGCGAGCTGGCGCTCGCCGAGGCGGTGATCTTCATGGCCTGCGCCGCCAAGTCGAACGCGGTGTATGTCGCGTATAATTCGGCGCGAAAATTCGTCGCCGAAGACGGCTCGCGCGAGGTGCCGGTGCACCTGAGAAACGCGCCGACCAAACTGATGAAGGAGCTGGGCTACGGGCGCGAGTACCGCTACGCGCACGACGAACCGGAAGCCTACGCCGCGGGCGAGGACTACTTTCCCGAGGGCATGCCGAAGGTGAGCTGGTACAAGCCGACCGACCGCGGCCTGGAAGCGCAGATTGCGGAGAAGCTCGCGCACCTGCGCGACCTCGACCGGAAGTCCGGGAGAAAATAAAAGTCAGCCGCTGCGATGCGGCGTCAGTGCAGCAGCTCGGTCTGTGCCGGATCGGCGCCGGGATGGTCGCGGTTGAAGCGGTCGTAGAGTGCCTCGAGGCGGGCCGCCTTGTCGAAGTGGCCAGTGGCGCGGGCCTGCTCGATGTTCTCCAGCAGGTAGAGCTTGATCAGGCAGAGGCCGGAGGTAGATTGCAGCAACGTGGCGCCGAGTTCGGCGGCGACAATTTCCGGCAGGTGCTCGTGCTCGGCGATGGCCTCGATTTCGTCCTCGGAGAGATCGCTGAAATCGATGCAGTCCTGCAGTGAGAGCATGGCGCCTTCCGCTGGATGAATGATTTTTTATAGACGCGGCGCGCGGATTTACAAGTAGATATTTCGTCGCGTCGGGAATCGTCCGCCAATTCCGCTAGCTGCCGGCGAATGTGCAGGCGGGTTCGCAGGTGCACCTGCTAGTGATTTGAAAAAGAAAGATTAATCATGCTCGACATACAACTTCTGCGCAGCCAGCCGGCCGAGGTTTCCGCCCGACTGGCGACCCGCGGCGCCGGCTTCGACGTGGCCGCCTTCCAGGCGCTAGAGGACGAGCGCAAAGGCCTGCAGGTGCGCACCCAGGATCTGCAGGCGAAGCGCAACGCGCTGTCGAAGCAGATCGGCCAGCTGAAGGCCAAGGGCGAGGACACCGCCGCCGTGATGCAGGAGGTGGCCGGCCTCGGCGACGAGCTGAAGCGCAACGAAGAGGCACTGGCGGATCTCCTCAACCGCATCGAC
>Ga0233425_10009515_pt1 | contig 12270 bp, 12 predicted proteins | sample Watercolumn_Towu_2_FD_181712 | JGI IMG/M metagenome (GOLD analysis project Ga0233425, IMG submission 181712) | Freshwater microbial communities from Lake Towuti, South Sulawesi, Indonesia - Watercolumn_Towuti2014_140_MG | ecosystem: Environmental > Aquatic > Freshwater > Lake | place...
GAATCTCGTGTGATCCCGCTAGAGCTAGACAAAAAACAACGCGAGATTTTTGAGCTAGCAAACATCCTAGTGCCTAAATTTTTGGGAATTTAGGAGATTGTCAACTTACTGCTTGATAAGTAATATTAAGCTCCAGATTTGTGTCGCGTGCTAAATGTGCCAAGGTATTTAATAATAATCCGCATATGGAATGGTGCGGATTAGGATCGCCTCCTATAATCATAACGTTCAAACGTCTGCCCATTCCTTGCAATTGTTGCTTCATGTAATCCAATACTAGGTGTTTATAGCTAAGTATTGTTGGCGATATATGCATCAAAAATGACATATTTTCTCCATAAAAATACAGCGCTATGCAGTCACAAAGTTCTACAGTTCCTATGTATTCAATTGTTGTGCGTGCGTTGTGCTGAAACAAGACGCTTTCATTTTCTAAGCACAATACTATAGAACGTTCGTTTTTTAAGCGGAGGACTGTAATTCCTTGATTTTCAAGAAGTGCTATATTGGCGCGCTCTTTTTCCGTAATGTCTCCTATATACATTACGCCTTGGAATTCCGGTTTTGGCAACTCATCAAAATTTAGTAGGCGGTTGATTGCCGTATTCATATTTCTGAGAGAATCAGTAGGTCTTTCAGGGTAAGTCTGTGTTACACAGTGGATAATTTGTGCGGGGATTATTTCTCTATTGTTTATTAATAATTTGCCCATTGTTTTACCTTTGATCATTAGCTTGATGAGATAACTATACTTGAACTTTAGGAATTTCAATGTTGGTGCGAAGTGAATTCGCACCAACAGCCAAAGGGGAGAATCGCGATTCTCCCCTTTGGAAACCCCATCGCGAAAGGTCGTCGCGAAGCGGCGTGCCTTGATTATTATTAGCCTAAGGTTAAGAGTTAAAAAAATAGACAAGTATGCCAAAAGCGTAACTCATTGATTTTATTGATAATTTTTTTTGCATGGTTTGGTTATATTTGTGTTATATTTGTGTGATAAAATCACATTTTTACAAATTAGGAGTAAAACTCCTAATTTGTAAAAATAAATATTAAAGGAGCGTCTTTCATGCCAAAAATTCAACTTAAAATTTTAGATGGACGTATAGGCAAGGAATTTCCGGTCCCTACTTACGCTACACATGGTTCGGCGGGAATTGATTTACGCGCTTGTATGGATGAAGCTGTTATTATTGCGCCAGGGGCAACGACTTTGCTCCATACAGGCATTGCCTTATATATTGCTGATCCCAATTTAGCGGCGGTAATTTTACCGCGGTCTGGCTTAGGACATAAACATGGCATTGTTTTGGGAAATCTGGTGGGATTAATTGATTCGGATTATCAGGGTGAAGTAATGATTTCTTGCTGGAATCGTTCGCAACAATCGTTTACCATCGCACCGGGTGAAAGAATTGCGCAATTGATAATTGTGCCAGTCGTACAGGCGGATTTTACAATTGTTTCTGAATTTCACGCGACCAAGCGCGGTAGTGGAGGGTTTGGGCATACGGGAAGAGATTAAAAGCAATGCATAATAAAGGATGAAAGAATGGTTTCATATATTTTTTGGAGATGGTCATGCAAAAATATAAAATTGTATCAAGTGTAAATCAAGATATTTTCCGTGCTTATGATATTCGTGGTGTTGCAAACCGGGATTTGACGGAAGATTGTGTTTATACTCTTGGTATTGCTATTGGCAGTGAAGCGCAAAGACGTGGCGCAAAGGCGGTAATTATTGGGCGCGATGGACGCGTTTCAGGACCGGTATTGTTGCAAGCGCTAAGCTTGGGATTGCGCGCTAGTGGTTGCGATGTGATTAATATTGGTGAAGTGACTACGCCGATGGTTTATTTTGCTACTTATACTTTAAAAACCCATTCCGGAATTGCTTTAAGCGGCAGTCATAATCCACCGGAATATAACGGTTTAAAAATTGTTTTGGCGGGCGAGACATTGTCCGGACAACAAATTTTAGATTTGCATACAAGAATTGTTAAACAAGATTTTTGTTCTGGTAATGGCAGGGAAGAAGAAATTAACATGGTTGATGATTATATTACTGCGATAACCAGCAGGATAAAGTTAAACCGATCACTCAACATTGTGGTGGATTGCGGGAATGGGGTTGCTGGCAAAATTGCTCCGGTTTTAGTGCGTAAATTAGGTTGTAATGTAACGGAGCTTTATTGTGAAGTAGACGGCAGTTTCCCTCATCATCAGCCCGATCCTGCAGAACCTAAAAATATGCAGGATTTGGTTGCTGAGGTTAAGAAGCAACGAGCGGATTTGGGATTGGCTTTTGACGGCGATGCTGATCGTGTGGGAGTGGTTACGAATCAAGGGGAAATTATTGCTGCTGATCGTTTGTTAATGTTATTAGCTAAAGATGTTTTGGCGCATAATCCTGGTGGAAAAATAGTTTTTGATGTTAAAGCTACGCGTTGTCTTCCTGAGCAAATTAAAAAGTTTGGTGGAATTCCCATAATGTGTAAGACGGGTCATTCGTTTCTTAAAGCCAAAATTAAGGAAGTGGGTGCGCTGTTAGCGGGCGAGGTGAGTGGTCATGTTTTTTATAAAGATCGTTGGTACGGTTTTGACGATGGGATTTATGCAGCAGCGCGTTTACTGGAATTATTAAGTAATGACGTGCGAACCGGCAGTGAAATTTTTGCCGCTCTTCCCAATGCAATTAATACTCCTGAAATTAAAGTGCCATTTCCCGATGATAAAAAATTCGATTTTATTGCTCGTTTGCAAAAAGAAGCATATTTTCCAGGTGCTGATATTAATACGATCGATGGTGTGCGCGCAGAATTTAAAGATGGTTTTGGTTTGGTGCGCGTTTCTAATACAACGCCGTATTTAATTATGCGTTTTGAAGGCGATACCCAAGAGGCGTTAAATCGTATTCGCCATGAGTTTTATCGGGAGATGATAAAATTAGAACCGGGGATGGAAAAGCAATTAATAAGGGCACAATAATTTGTGCCCTTGAAGTAGTTTCTTTATATCTGCTGCAGCAGATATTTTTTGCTTATGAGGATGATCCGCATCCGCATATTACATGATGATGAATAGATTCTAGGATGCCGCTTTTGTTGTCGAACATGCACTGGTTAAGCATAAACGCAATGTCCAGCAGGTGGTTATATTGAAATACCTTCACAGCAACCTCTTGTTTTGTACCGGACGCCATTGATTTTGGTAGCATTCGATGCGCGGCTGCTTCGTATGCCTTATATTCTGTACCTGCATATATAGGAGCCAAAGTTGGGGAAAGTACTATACGTTCTATTTTACCTAGTTCTCGATTCACATGTACCGGTTCGCTATTTCTTGCTAATTCGTTTGCTGCTTGTGTTAATTGTACTGACGGTTTTGCTTTGTTTAAATGTTCTTGTGCTGTTTGGCTTAATTGGTCAAACAGCTTAGTGGCTTCCTCTTTGCCTAAGGAGTTGGCGGTTAAAGTCGCAATTGTTTCTTCTTTAAGTTGTGCTATTTTTTCAACACTTCCATTATAAAAATCAAGTAACTTTTCAATTTTTTCTTTTATGTTTTTTAATAAATCAGAATCAGATAATTGTAATGGACTGTTTCCCAAAGTTTCTTTGACTACTCGATTGATCTCAAGTGATAAAACAGTGGTGGCGAATTCTGTTACGCTATCAATGGTTTTTTGAGGGAGAGCAAAGGCCTTTGCCATTAACTTTAAAGTCGCTTCCGCGGCTTTTTTTATCATCTCGTTATAAAATAAAACGAAAGCCTGACAAGCGGCAATGATTTCTTTTTTTAATGGACTGTCGTTTTGAAGAGTTAAAACTTCGCCAGCTAACTGTGTTTCTAGTATTTGTAGCGGCTGTTTTTCATCCAATAATTTCAATTCTTGAGTTTTTTTTTCGGCAGCTAATTGTTGCTTTGTTGCTTCATTAGACGCTGCTTGTCTATTCATAGTTAGTGTCATTGGCATAATCTCAACCTCTCGGTTTTTCAGTTTTTGATGTTGTTATTATAACACGAATGTACAATTTTAAATCATGTTTTGAGTAAAATGATAGCATAGAACAATTAAGAAATTATTAAGGAATATAAAGAATTATTTAGTTCGTTACAATATAGATAATTGATTACATTAGAAAAATCATTTATTTGATATAAATAAATATATAAAATAAATGGCAAATATTGCAGTAAGCAGGGTCAATAACCAATGCACGGAGCGGATTTTGCCGCGCAGGGCTTTAAAGATGAAATAACTAATAAATCCCGCGCCGATACCATTGGCAATGGAGAAGGTTAAAGGGATGGTTATGATGATGAATATTGCGGGAATCCATTCGGTAATTTCGCGCCATTCTAGTTGCGTAATATGTTTGAACATTACGCATCCTACGTAAAATAAAGCGGGAGCGACGGCATAACTTGGAATGGTTTTAATCAGCGGCGAAAAGAAAATTGCGGTTAGAAATAATAACCCTACGACGACCGCTGTTAGTCCGGTGCGTCCTCCAGCGCGAATACCGCTGGCGCTTTCGATATAAGTGGTAGTGGTCGAAGACCCAAGGCATCCCGCACTGCAGGCGGCAATACTATCGGCTAGAAGCGCTCTCGATAGGCGTTCGGTATCAGCTTCGCTATTGTGGGTTAAATGCGTGCGTCGCAAAACGCCAATTAATGTTCCTGTATTGTCAAATAGCATGACGATAACAATTGATAGAATAACTGCCAGTCCATTGCTAGATAAAAGACTATGAAAATTGAATGCTAATGCTGTTTTTTCCAATCCATGCGGTAGCGAGATAATCCCCTGATATTGATTAATGCCAATGATGATGCTGGCTATAGTTATGCAAAGAATGCTGAGAATTATCGCTGCGCGAATGCGCAAAGATTCTAAGATCACAATCATGGTTAAGCCGCATAGAAAAAATAACGCGGCATATGAGTGTAAAGTACCGAAGTGAAAACTATTCGCTTGCGCGTTCATGATATTACAATTTTCCAAAGAGATAACTATTAAAAATAAGCCAATACCAACGCTAATGCCGATGGCTAACGAATGCGGTATAGCTTGAATGATCGTTTTACGTATTTTAGAAGCGCTGATTAGAATAAATAGCACTCCAGCGATTAAGGTTGCACCTAAAGCAGTTTGCCAGCTATAGCCATAGTGGTGCACGATAGTATAAGTAAAATAAGCGTTTAATCCCATTCCGGGCGCTATGGCGATTGGGTAGTTGGCAAGTAAGGCCATGAGAAAACAACCAATGCATGAAGCTAGTGCTGTTGCAATAAAAACTGCAGTAATATCCATGCCGGTGGTGCTTAGAATTTGTGGATTGACAAATAAAATATAGGCCATGGTTAAAAACGTCGTACATCCAGCCAACAATTCAACGCGCCATGAAGTATTGTGGCGGCTTAGTTGAAAAAAATTTTCGATGGTATGCAGGATTTTAGTTGTCATAATGAATATTCCCTGTTTTAGCATGATGAAAAATAAAAAAATCGGAAAAATGCCGCAGGCCGGACTCGAACCGGCACGGTGTTACCCGCTACCACCTCAAGGTAGTGTGTCTGCCAATTCCACCACTGCGGCGTATATGCCCACGGCACTTCAAGTTGCGAAATCTACCGAAGAATCGTAGGGGTTCAATATTTTGAACCCGCATTAAAAACGGGCACAAGATGTTGTGCCCCTACAATACCACCGGCAAATAAATCGCATCTTCAAGGGCAAATTCATTTTTGGGGCACATCCGGTGCCGGCACGGTCGGGGCATTTATTGGTGCATTAATTGCAGTTGTATTTTGCTGTTTAACTTGTTGTGAAATCACGTATCCTAAGCCTAAACTCGATACGAAAAATATCGTGGCTATTAATGCCGTTACTTTAACCAAAAATGGGACATTGCCTACGCTGCCAAAAATGGTTTGCGATGCGCCCCCGCCGAAAGCCGCGCCCATGTCTGCGCCTTTGCCTTGTTGCATTAGCACCAAAGCGATTAAAAAAATAGCTGCCAAGACGTGAATAATGAAAATTAATTGGATCATTTTTTTAACTCATTGATTTTATTAGGTTTTTTATTTGCATGGTTTGCCTATACTAACCCTTTTTATCTCATTTGCCAATCCTTCAGCAATGGTTTTAATCTGTTTTTTATTTTCTCCTTCAACCATGATTCTAACACACGTCTCAGTTCCGGAAGCGCGGACTAAAATTCTTCCCGTATTACCCAAGGTTGTTTCAGCTTGTTTTAATGCGGCATTTATTTTGGGGTGATTTAAATTGACATCGGTAGCTTTTACGTTGATTAATATTTGAGGAAATTTCAGCATTTCGGATTTAAGTTCATGTAGATTTTTCTTGGTGTCACAAATCGCTCCTAAAACTTGTAAAGCGCTGACGATGCCATCTCCTGTGGTGGTTAAATTGAGGTTGACGATATGCCCTGATGATTCTCCGCCTAAGAACCAGTTATTTTCTTTAAGCGCTTCCATGACGTATTTATCGCCAACTTTAGTGCGTTTGAAAGGAATATTGAGTTTTTCTACTAGAGAGCGTTCTAAGCCGATATTGCTCATTAAAGTTCCGATTATTCCTTGAGGTTTTGCGCGATACTTCGCCATAATGAATAGTAATTCATCGCCGTCGACGATTTCTCCTTTGTGATCCACCATGATAACGCGATCGCCATCGCCGTCAAAGGCAATACCTAAATCGGCTTGTTCAGCGTTGACGATTTTAGCTAGGGTTTCAGGGTGAGTTGAGCCGCAATTTTGGTTGATATTAAAACCATCTGGTTCAGTTCCAATTTCCAAAACTTCAGCTCCCAATTCTTTAAAAACAAAAGGTGCGATATGATAAGTTGCGCCGTTCGCACAATCTACGATTATTTTTAGGCCGTTAAGATTGCGATTTATTCCTAAAGTGCTTTTACAAAATTCAATATATCTTCCCGCAGCGTCGTCGATGCGATGTGCTTTACCTAAATGGGCAGCGTCAACCATTAATAATGGTTTGTCCATTTGTTTTTCAATTGCTGCTTCAATACTTGAAGGTAATTTAGTTCCTTCTGCCGAAAAAAACTTAATACCATTATCGCTATAAGGATTATGAGATGCGCTGATAACGATTCCCGCATTTACCCTGAAAGCGCGAGTTAAATATGCAACAGCGGGGGTGGGCATTGGTCCTAATAAATTAGTAGTAACTCCTGCTGCAGATAAGCCAGCTTCTAATAGGGATTCTAGTAAGTAACCAGAAATGCGCGTATCTTTGCCAATCAAAACTTTGCTGCCGAGTCCCAATACGCTACCGACTGCCCAGCCTAATTTTAAGACAAATTCTGGATTAATCATCGAACTGCCAACACGGCCGCGAATGCCGTCGGTACCAAAGTATTTATTGTTTGTCATTGTTTTCCTGTTCATGAAAAATTATGTCATTATGAGGAAGAGTTTCGTTCTCCTTGGGTTTTGCTTTGGATTTGCGTTTTTTCCCTTCTTGCCAACTAGTGGGCGGTTTAGGATCTTTGCCGTCGATGATGTCATCAAGCTGTTCTTTATCTATGGTTTCGTATTTAATTAATGCTTCTGCCATTAATTCAAGTTTATCAAGTTTGTCGTTAATTATTTTTTCTGCTGCAGCATAATTGCGATCGATGATGGCACGTATTTCTTTATCAATTACCGCAGCAGTGGATTCGGAAATTTCTTTGTGCGAAGTTACCGATCGGCCAAGGAATATTTCACCGGTTTCTGAGCCATAAGTCATAGGGCCAAGAAAATCTGACATACCCCATCTGGTTACCATATTGCGTGCAATTTCAGTGGCTTTTTCTATATCATTAGATGCCCCGGTTGAAACGTGTTGTGGTCCAAATTTAATGATTTCCGCGATGCGTCCGCCGAATAATCCAGCGATTTGATTTTCTAAGCGCTGTTTAGACATGCTATAGCGGTCTTGTTCAGGCAAAAACATAGTTACACCCAAAGCGCGCCCACGAGGAATAATGCTTACTTTATAGACGGGATCATGTTCGGGTAAAGAGAGTCCTACGATTGCATGTCCAGCTTCGTGGTAAGCAGTTAGCATTTTTTCTTGTTCGCTCATTACCATCGAACGGCGTTCCGTGCCCATCAAAATTTTATCTTTGGCTTTTTCTAAATCTTCGGTTTCAACGATTTTTTTATTGGCGCGTGCAGCAAATAAAGCCGCCTCGTTTACCATATTGGCCAAATCAGCGCCGGAAAATCCAGGCGTACCGCGCGCAAGAATCATAGGATCGATATCTTTAGCAGTTAATACCTTGCGCAAGTGAACTTCGAGAATTTTTTCTCGTCCTTTAATGTCAGGCAAAGGAACAATAACTTGGCGATCAAAGCGTCCGGGTCGCAATAGGGCGGGATCCAAAACATCAGGGCGGTTGGTTGCAGCAACGACAATTACGCCTTCTTTGCCAACAAATCCGTCCATCTCAACGAGCAATTGGTTTAGAGTTTGTTCGCGTTCGTCATGCCCACCGCCTAAACCTGCGCCGCGATGTCGCCCTACGGCATCAATTTCGTCGATGAAAATAATACATGGTGCGTGTTTTTTCGCCGTCTCGAACATGTCGCGTACGCGTGACGCGCCCACACCGACAAACATTTCTACGAAGTCAGAACCAGAAATGGAATAAAAGGGAACTTTTGCTTCTCCTGCAACGGCCTTGGCAAGTAAGGTTTTTCCCGTTCCTGGTGGACCTAAAAGCAAAACGCCGCAAGGAATTTTGCCGCCCAGTTTTTGATATTTGCCAGGGTCTTTAAGGAAATCGACCAATTCACTTACTTCTTCTTTGGCTTCGTCGATTCCCGCGACATCGGCAAAGGTGATTTTTACTTGATCTTGGCTCAAGAGCCGTGCACGACTGCGGCCAAATGCTAATGGTCCGCCTTTGCCTCCTTGCATTTGGCGCATAAAAAATAACCATACTCCTATTAGTAAGATCATCGGGAACCAGTTAATAAAAATGTGCATTAGGAGCCCTTGCTGTTCTGCAGGCTCTCCTTTAACGTCAACTCCTTTAGCTATTAACTTATTTAGTAGAGTAGGGTCTTCTATAGGGATATATGTTGAAAGTTTGCTTTTGTTTTTAGTAGTAGCATCGATGTTATGATCTTCGATATTGACATTGGCTATGTCGCCACGATCCACCGCTTGTAAAAATTCGGAGTAAGTGAGGCGACCCATTTTATCTAATTGGTGTTGCCCAAAGTTACTGAAAACGGAAATTAAAATAATGGCTATGATTAGCCACAGAAACAAATTTTTTAGAAAGTTACTCAAGGTATTTTCCTCATTTTAAATTTTGTGGCGCGAATCCTCGCGCCAAAACAAAAATTTCCCGCGATCGCATACGCGATGCTTGGGGTTTGATAATTTTTATTTCTCGGAAATTATTTTGCAGCGATTTTATCATTTCTTGCATTTCTTTTCCTTGAAAGACTTTTATTAGTAAATCCCCGCCGCATTTTAATACTTTTATCGCCAAGTTGCCTGCTGTTTTAACTAAATTTATTGATAAATCATGATCAAGGCTACTGATTCCGCTGGTATTAGGCGCCATATCGGATAAAACAAGGTCTACTTTTTTGCCATTTAATTTTTGATAAATCAATTCTTGTATGTCTTTTTTGATAAAATCTCCTTGAATTATATCAACATTGACGATTGGGTTAATCGGTAAGAGATCAATGGCAATGATTTTTCCGTTCTTTCCTACAATTGAGGCTATTACCTCTGACCAGCTTCCTGGGGCAGCGCCAATGTCAATGACTGTCATTTCTGATTTAATTAAATGATATTTATCATTTATTTCTGTTAATTTATATGCAGATCGAGCCCGCAGGCCTTCTTGATGTGCCCGTTTGACGTATTTATCTTTGAAATGTTCGTTAAGCCAGCGTTTTGAGCTTTTTGATTGTTTCATAACTTGACTTGTTTTTTTTTATCATATAAAAAAACAAAGCGTTTGTCTTCATCGTGAGGAATTTATGTCAACGAATAAAAAATTGAAGAAAAAATTAAAGCTTGATTTAGAAGAAATTCTTTCGGCAACCGAAATGCGTGAACTTAAAGATCAATCGCAGCTTTTAAAGCCAACTGTTGTGATTGAGGGTACGGAGTTAACTGCGATTGCCATTAACGAGGTCGAAAGAGCATTATCTGGTCAAGAGTTAATTAAGATTCGTATCGCTTCTGAAGATAGCGAATTACGTGCTAAAATGGTACAAGATATTTGTCATAAAACCCATTCGGTATTAATTCAAATTATCGGTCATATGGTTGTGATTTATAGAAAAACTCCTGAAGAAACCGATGAGGAATAGGCCACGAGTATCATCATGCGCCCACGACATTTCGAGATCTAAATACGTTAGTTATTCATTGTTCATTATTAATTATTAATTGTTTTTTCATACAGTCTCCACGCCGGATCATCTAAATTAACCAAAGCCAATCCATTTTTAAACTTAATTCTTGGCATAGGTTTTGTTCCGGGTTGTGCTAATTTTTCAAGAATAAGCGCCCCATACTTTGTATCATCAAAGCGAACCCAATCACCTTGTTTGAGGTTAATGACGAAATCACTTTGTGCAAATACGGGGATTTCTTTTTGATTTTCAGACGTTTTGAGAGAAAGACCACGACCGTTTTCGGCATTTGCCACAAACGCAATTTTCTCTTCCGGCCTAATTCCGACTTTATAGCTCGGAAAAAGAATAACATTATCCATAATGTCCTCCTTTTATGCAGTAATCCTTAAATTCCATTGCAATAAAACAAATCTTTTGTAAACTTATAACTACGAACACAATTTAACATATTTTTTAAAGAAAAGCAATTTCCTTAATATTTTCTTAATGTAATTTTGTTAAAATTGCATTATATACATCTTTTTAAAAAAATCTTTATAAATCAATCATTAGTGTATTTATGGCACAAGAAAACGCGGCGTTGAGTACGGAAGACCTTGCCTTAGAGCAAGAAATGGAAAATTTAGAAAAATATGCAAAAGCCTCAAATCAGAAGGTCTTAACCAGCCAGTCTGACATTGATCCTAAAATGAAGGCAGCTCCTGAAATGCTTTCATGGTGTCGTGAACGTGGCGATATTGTGGTTCTAAACGATGGGTCAATTTTATCGTCTAATCCAAGTTCACGAGCGGTACAGAATTGTAAAATAGTAATGATGCACCAAGGATTGCGTCCGGAAAAAGTGACGCCTGCCAGCCGTTCTTTAATAAAAATTTTATTGGAAAACGCTGAAGAGGTTGGTGAGAAACAAATAACCGAAACCGAAGCTGTTAGTACACAGCAGCAGAGGTTGCGTATATTGGTCAGAGAAGCATTAAGCGCTAAAGCCAGCGATATTCATATCGAAGTAAGGCCAGAGATTGCGCGTATTCGTTTTCGTAAGAATGGGGAATTGTATCTGCATGCTGAATGGTTGCCGAAGCTTGGCCGTGAAGTGGCGTCAGTTGCATTTAACAAGGAAACTGACCATGCGATTACGCATTTTAATCCATTAATTCCACAATCGGCGTCGATGCCGTTGATTATTGACAATAGAGACGTGCGCTTGCGTTTATCGAGTTTGCCCGCGCATGGTGGTTTTGATTTAGTCATGCGTTTATTGGATACGACAGATGATAAGATTTTGACATTAGATGAACTTGGTTATTCAAGTTTGCAGCGCGATATTATCGAAAAAGCAGTTACCATGCCGCATGGAGCGATTATTATTTCTGGCCCGACGGGGAGCGGGAAAACGACTACTCTCGCCAGCTGCATTAATACCATTGGTCATGATTTAAAAACTTATACTATTGAAAATCCAATTGAGAAAATTGTAACAACGGCAACTCAAGTCCCTGTTAATAGTGAGCAATACGACCGCACTTTTGCCAGTATGGGTTTGGCCGCGTTGCACATGGATCCAGATGTGATTGTGCTAGGTGAAACGCGTGATTTGGATACGGCAACAGTTATGTTGCGTGCTGCCTTGACTGGCCATTTGGTTTTTACAACTTTACATACTAATACCGCGACTGGTATTGCCATGCGGCTAATTGAAATGGGAGTTTCTGCGGATTTATTGGCGGATTCAGATGTTTTGGTATGTTTGATGTGTCAACGGTTAGCGCCGGTTTTATGTAATAAATGCGCACGGTCAGTGTTAGATTCGCCGCAGCACAAACAATATTTGCCGCAATGGAAGGA
>Ga0233425_10009516_pt1 | contig 12269 bp, 11 predicted proteins | sample Watercolumn_Towu_2_FD_181712 | JGI IMG/M metagenome (GOLD analysis project Ga0233425, IMG submission 181712) | Freshwater microbial communities from Lake Towuti, South Sulawesi, Indonesia - Watercolumn_Towuti2014_140_MG | ecosystem: Environmental > Aquatic > Freshwater > Lake | place...
GCCGCCACCGCCGGACCGCCCGCTGGTGGTGCTGGTGACGCTGGACACCACCCGCGCCGACCGCCTCGGCTGCTATGGGTACCCGGCCGCCGAGACCCCGCACCTCGACGCTCTCGCCGCGCGTGGCGCCCGCTTCAGCCGGGCGTACACGGCCGTGCCGCTGACCGTGCCCAGCCACAGCACCCTGTTCACCGGGCTCTGGCCGCCGCATCACGGGGTGCGCGACAATGGTGACGCACGGCTCGATCCCGCGGCGCTGACGCTGGCCGAGCGGTTGCAGGCCGCCGGCTGGCACACGGCGGCGGCCACGGCGGCCTTCGTGACCCAGGCCCACTGGGGTTTCGGCCAGGGCTTCGATCGCTACGACGACGACCTCGGGGTCGCCAGCGATCAGCTCACCTGGCGCTCCGAGCGGCCCGCCGGCGAGGTGATCGACGCGGCGCTCGGCCTGCTGGACGGGGGCAGCACCTTCCTGTGGGTCCACCTGTTCGAGCCCCACGCGCCGTACGCACCCCCCGAGCCGTTCCGCACGCGCCACGCCGGCCGGCCCTATGACGGCGAGATCGCGGCGATGGACGCGGAACTCGGCCGGTTGCTGCTGCGCCTGCCCCCGGAGGCGCTGGTGGTGGTGGCCGGGGACCACGGCGAGGGGCTCGGAGAGGGCGGCGAGGAGGCCCACGGGCTGCTGCTCGGGAATGCCACCCTTCATGTGCCGTTGATTGTCGCGGGTCCGGGCATCGCGCCGCAGGTCATCGACCGGCCCGTCAGCCTGGTGGACGTGCTGCCCACCCTGCTGCGCCTGACCGGGCTGCCCGCCGAGCCGGGTCTCGATGGCACAGACCTCTTCGAGCCGACGCCCCGCCCCGGGGCCTACGCCGAGACCCGTTACGGCGCGGATCACTATGGCTGGACGCCGCTGATGGCCCTGGTCGGCGCAGGCGGGCGGGTCGTGCGTGGGGCGCGCGACGAGGAGCAGGGCACGGTCGATTCCGCCATGCGCGCGGCGCTGGCCCACCTCGCGGCCGAGCCCCCGCGCTGGGAGGCGGGGCCCTTGACCCTCGATCTCGCCGAGATCGAGCAGCTCCAGACGCTCGGCTACCTCGGCGGGGGGACCGCGGTGGAGGCGGGGGGCCCGGCGGTGGACCCCCGCGACGGGATCCGCGACCTGCCCGGCCTGGCCCGCCTGGACGAGAAGAGCCCCGCCGAGCAGGAGGCCTTCCTGCGGGACCTGCTGGTGCGCCAGCCCGGTTTCCGCGACGCTCGCTTCCGGCTGGCGCTGCTGCTGGCCCGCACGGGCCGGGCCGAGGAGGGGCTCGGGCTGCTCGGGGATCTCGCGCGCGGGGCTCCCGACAGCACCGCGGCGGTGGCCGCGGGCGACCTCAGCATGCAGCTCGGCCAGCCGGGCGACGCCCTCGACTGGTACCGGGAGGCCCTGGACCTCGACCCGCGCTCCCCGAGCGCGCGGGCCGGCGAGGTCGAGGCCATGATCGCGCGCGGGCTGATCGAGGATGCCCAGGGCCAGGTCCAGCTCCTGCTGGCCGAGTCCCCCGACGACGCCCGCGCGCTGATGGCTCGGGCCTGGCTGGCGTTGGAGGCGGGAGAGCCGGCCGAGCCCTGGGTGGCCCCGCTGGACGAGCTGGCCGCTCGCCGGCCCTGGCAACCGCGTTTGCTGTCGTTGTGCGCCCGCCTCCACACCGAGGCCGGCGACGCCGACCGCGCCCTCGAGATCTACCGTGAAGCCCTGCGCCAGAACCCCTGGGACATCCCGACCCGCCTGGCCGCGCTCGACGAGTTCCGCGCCCAGGGCCTGCGGGTGGACGCGCTCAAGACCCTGCGCCCGCTGCGCGCCGTGCAGCCCGACGAGCCCAATTGGCGCGAGCTGGAGGAGGCGCTCTACGCGGAGATGGGGCGCGCACCACCTCAGAACGTCGCGCAGTAGACATCGCAGTTATCCAGCTTCCACTGGGTACACTCCGAGATCGCCGGCATACAGTCGATCCCGGTGCCCGCCGCGGGGCAGCAGCACTCGGAGTCCTCGGGCGCGCAGTCGTCGCGCTCGGCCCCAAGCGCGCTGTCCGCGTCGTCGCGGTGGCAGGCGACCAGCAGGAGGGCGAAGAACGGGAGGGCGCGGCGCATGGGGCCTCCAGAAGGGGTCAGGTCGTTACGATTACAATTACCGATCACCTGCACCGATGGCTATAGGCGCTGCGAAGGGCTGTTTCGCCGAGGCCGCTCAGCCCCCGCAGCTTGACAGGTCGATACCCTTGGCCGCCACGTCCCGGGCGGAGAGGGCCTGCCACCAGCGGGTGTCCTCGTGCTGCATCGGCTGCAGGATCGGGCGGTCGTCCGGCGGCGCGCCGGTGCTGAGCAGGCAGTGCATGTCGGTGAGGAGGGAGGGCTCCTCGGCGAAGTAGCGGTGGCTGTCCCAGCCGGTGGGGACCTCGCTGACGTCGATGCCGTCGATCCCGGGGCGCTTGAGGAAGCCGCTGGACACCTCGCCGAGACGCACACGGCCGTCGTAGCGGTGGGAGAGCGCCAGGGCGCTGTCGCGGGAGGAGGCGTAGAGGGTGACGCGGTCCGCCCAGCGCGGCATGAGTTTGCCCAGGTGCCCGCCGAAGCTCTGCCGCGGGATGTCGGGTGCGGCCAGGATGAGCTGGGTGAGGTGGAAAGGCGGTTTGTCCGACCCCTTGACGCTGGCCATGGCCGCGGCCACCAGGCGGCCGCCCATGGAGTGGGCCACCACGGCGACCTCCTCCAGGCCCGCCTCGTTCACCGCCAGGTCCATGAAGCGCAGGAATTCCTCCTGGGCCTGCTCTACGGTCTCGGCGTCGCGCGGGTAGCGCAGGGCCGCGCCGGCCGAGGACCAGGAGAAGAGCATGGGGACGCCGTCGTAGTCCATGTCGTAGGCGATCTGGGCGGTGCGGGCGGCGGCGTTGGCGAAGCTGTTGTTGAACCCGTGCACGAAGACGAAGGCCGCGCGCGCTCCGGTCTCCCGAACGGCGCCGAGCCAGGCGTCCTCGGGCGTGGGGGTGAGGTCCGTGACGGTGACGTCGCGCTCTGGGTCGGCCTTGAAGCGCAGCAGCCAGAGGTGGGGGCGCTCGAGCTTGCCGGTGCGGTGATCGGGGGGGATGCTCACCTCGGCGATCCCGAGGGCCAGGGATCCCGCCGGGTCGTCCCCGTAGTAGCGCTCGGCCTCCGGCTGGCCGCTGGGCGTGCGGTCGGTGCCGTAGAACACGCGCACCGTGGTGGAGGCCGGCGCCTCCGTCGGCGCGGCCGGCGCTATCGCGGGCGTCGGGGTGTTCGCCGAGAGCGCGTGGATGGACGTGAACCCAGCGTAGTGGGTCAGGTCGTCTTCGCTCGGGGCCAAGGCGGCGCCGCAGCCGGCGAGGAGGGTCGAAAGCGGCAGGAAGGCGGCGCGCATGAAGGCCTCCCAGGCTGGATCATGAACCGCGATCCGCTAATCGGTCCCCCCAAAGGGTGCGAGCCTGGCCCGCCCTGGCCTCAGACTCCGCGCCCGAGCAGCAGGTAGACGCAGCCGAGCCCTCCGCTCGATCCCGCGCGGGCCGACGCGATCCCCGTCGTCGAGGCGATCCCCCCGTGGTTGCCTTCGCTCCGGCCGAACCTGTCTTTGTTCTCGCCGCGCGGGTCGTCACCCTGCCCCCGCCGCCGGCTCCGGTGCCGGAGCCCGCCACCGCCCGCTGGGACCTGGAAGGCGATGCGGACGAGGCCTGGCTGGAGCGGGACGGCCTTCGCTTCGAGGTGGGATCGGTGCCGCCCGGCCACTACCAGGTCATGGCGCGCTTCGACGACGGCGCCGCGCGCGCGGCCGGGGAGGTCTGGCTGACGGAGGCGGACCACCTGCGCGTGCGCGGCAAGGGGGCTTTCTCGCTGTGTACCGCTGTCGGGGGGAGGTGAGTCACACCCGCGCCGCCGCCAGCTCGACCCGCGGGCCGGTCTCTTCGCGCCGTTCTTCGCGGTCCCTTGCCTGCGCCAGGGCGCGGCCGGCGGGGTAGCGCGTCAGGATCGTGCTCGGCTGGAGACCGTCGCCGAACAGGCGGAGCCGCGCGGCCCAGCGGGCGGCCAGGGCCACGGCACCCAGGCGGTAGGCGCGCTCGCGGGGGGTGGGGGGCAGGGCCCGGCGGACCTGGGCGTCCAGGGCTTCGGCCCGGACGCGCTCCTGGGCGTTGACCGCGAAGCGCGCCACGGTGGGCAGCATGCAGGCCCACAGCCGGGCGCGCTGCTCGGCCGCGCGCAGGCGGGCGGCGATGAGAGGGTCGCGCGGCAGGGTGGAGAGGTGGCACCAACCGCGGAACGCGGTCTCGGCCACCCTGAGCATGGAGCTGCCGTTGCGTTCGTAGTCCTGGCGGAAGGCGGCGTCGATCCAGCGCTGCGGGGCATCGCCCGGGAAGGCGGGGTGGCGGTAGGAGAGCTCCTTCTGGCCGTGCCACTCCTCCCAGGGCAAATCGTCGCGCAGCATCCCCCGGGCCTGCTGGGAGCGGTACAGGCCGGTCACCGGGAGCGGGGTCAGCAGCATGAACTGCACGAAGTCGGCCTCCAACCCGGTCATGAAGTCGATGTCGCGCTGCATGTTGGCGGGGGTGTGGTGCTCCTGGCACAGGATGCCGGAGGTCAGCACCACGATGCCGCGCTCGCGCAGGGAGCGGACCAGCGCCCCGGCGTCCAGCCCCTTGTTCTTCTCGAAGTTGCCCTCGGAGGAGGAGGCCTCGACCCCGATCCAGACGAAGTCCACCCCGAGCCGCACCATGTTGTCCACCCCGAAAGCGGCGATGGCCTCGGCCGAGGAGAAGATGGAGAAGCGGAGGGGCCGGGCGTGCGCCTCCACCAGGGCCAACAGCTCCCGCGCCCGGGCGGTGTCCTTGAGGAAGTTCTCGTCCATGACGAAGAAATCGTCGGTACCGCGCTCGTCGGCCAGGCGGCAGGCGGTGTCGAACAGCTCGCGGCCGGTGGACAGGAACGGTGTGTAGGCCTTGCCGAAGAAGTGCGAGGTGGAGCAGAAGGCGCAGCCGTTGACGCAGCCGACCCCGGGCACGAGCAGGTTGGCGTGGGGGCCAGGCACGGGCACGCCGAAGATGCTCTCGCGCTCGGCGGAGGGCAGGGCTGGGTGGTGGATGGGTGCGTCGGGGTCCTGGCCGAGAAAGGTGCGAAGCCACCTGATGCCCTCACCCTTCACCACATGGTCGCAGTCGATCAGGGCTTCGACGCCCTCGATGGCGGCCCCGTGCCCGCCGAGCAAGATGGTCGCTCCGGGAGCCAGCCGGCGCGTGATCGTGGCCATCTTGCGCGCCTTGACGAAGTTGGGGGCGATGAACGAGATGCCGACGATGTCCCAGCCCTTCGCGACCTCCCGTTCGAAGCGCTCCTGGCTCGGGAAGTCGAGCACGGTCACGTCCGCGTCCACGTTCTCGGCCAGGAAGTACAGGCCGAAGGAGCGGTGGTGGTGGCGGAACGAGGCGACTCCCTGGGCTTTGGTCACCTGGTTGTGGAACAGCTCCATCACGTTCTCGCGGCGGCCGAAGGCGTCGTCTACGCCGAAGGGACCGAAGACGCCGGAGAGCAGGATGCGGGGGGGCGTGCGCATGGTTGGCTCCTGGGAATGGAGCCAACCTAGGGCGCCCGTTTCATGGAACTTTCACGGGCGCGGGGAAAGGTCGCGACAGGCGCTACGGAGCCTCGGGGGTCGCCCCGGCTTCGCTCGGCTTCGCGGGCCAGCCCACCGTCTGGGACAGCAGCACGGTCTGGTCTTCGCCGAGCCCCAGCCGCCCGGCCAGGGCATCGCGGTCCAACCAGGCGCGCACCACGCTGCCCAGGCCCACGGAGGCGCAGTACAGGTAGACGTTCTGCCCGATGAAGCCGGCGTCCGCCGCTGCGTAGAGGTCCTGCAGGTCCCGGGCGACCTTGTGCATGCGGCCGTGGTCCGCCACGTAGACCAGGTTGAGGGGGGCCTTCCAGACGAAGGGCTGGTGACCCGCCTCGCGGCGCAGGTCCTGCGCGGTGACGAGGACGAGGGCGTGGTCCTTGGCGTCGTAGCGCCACGCGCCGTCGGCGCGGACCAGGTAGAGGTCGATTTCCTGGTCGTTCATGGCGGAGGGCGCGGTGCGGTGGCCGTCCGGGCGGTTGACGCCCCAGGCCGCCCAGAGCAGGTCGGAGAGCACCTGGTCGGGGATCGGCGCGTCGGTGAAATCGCGGGTGGAGCGCCGCGCGGCCAGGGCGTCCATCAGCGGCATGCCGCCCGTGATCACCGGTGCAGGGAGCGCCACGCGCTCGCCCGGCGCGATGGCCTGGGCGGGCGCGAGGAAGGCGAGGAGGAGGCTTGGGAAGTGCATGCCGGGGGTCTAACTCAGTACGCGACCACCCCGCCGCCCGACAGCCCGCGGGCTGTCCCGATCAGGTGAACCAACTCCTCGCGCTCCGCGCCGGGGTCGCGCTCGGCGGCCCGCTGGGCCAGGGTCAGGGCCAGGTCCCAGGAGGCCTCGCCGCGGTCCGGGGAGCCCCGGAGCAGCATGCCGAAGCAGGCAGCGGCGGCGGCCAGGTCCAGATCGTCGGAGCCGGCGCCCAGGCCGGCGCCCGGGTCGCGCACGGCGAAGGTCTGCAGCCGGCTCGCCCCGCCCTGCGGGTCCTTCGCCCGGAGCTTGATGGTCATGATCTCGCCGCTTCCGGCGGCCGCGGTGGGCGCGAGCGCGCGCTGGTAGCGCAGGTCGGCCCCGGCCCAGGCCGCGCCGGTGGGGATCAGCTCGTACAGGGCGGTGACCGCGTGCCCCACGCCGATCTCGCCGGCGTCCTTCGCGTCGTCGTCGAAGTCGCGGGCGGCGAGCGTGCGGTTCTCGTAGCCGATCAGGCGCCAGGCCTGGATCTCGGCCGGGTTGAACTCCACCTGGACCTTCACGTCCTTGGCGGCCACGGCCAGGGTGCCGGCTCGCTCGCGCACGAGCACGCGTTCGGCTTCCTCGAGGCTGTCGAGGTAGGCGTACTGCCCATCGCCCTGGTCGGCGATGCGCTCCAGGGTGGAGTCCTTGAGGTTGCCGGTGCCCAGGCCGAGCACCGTGAGGTAGACGCCGCCGCGGGCCTGGCGCTGCACCAGCTCCACCAGGGCGGCCTGGTCGGTGATCCCCACGTTGAAGTCGCCGTCGGTGGCCAGCAGCACGCGGTTGGACCCGCCCTCGACGAAATGCTCGCGGGCCTGCTCGTAGGCCAGGGAGATGCCTGCGCCGCCGTTGGTGGAGCCCGCGGCCGCGAGGTGCTTGATGGCGGAGCGGACGGCGCCGCGGTCGCTCCCGGGGGTGGAGGGCAGGGCCACAGCCGTGCCGCTGGCGTAGGTCACGATGGCCACCCGGTCCTCGGGGCGCAGGGTGTCCACCATGGCGAGCAGCGCGGTCTTGAGCAGCGGGAGCTTGGCCTGCGCCTGCATAGAACGCGAGGTATCGATGAGCAGCACCAGGTTGCTCGGGGGTAGATCGCTCGGATCGAGCCGGCGGGCTTGCAGGCCGATGCGGGCCAGGCGGTGGGCTGGCGTCCAGGGGCAGGCGGCCACCTCGACGCTGGCGGAGAAGGGCTCGCCCGTGTCGGGGCCGGGGTAGGCGTAGTCGAAGGCGTTGATCAGCTCCTCGACGCGCACGGCGTCCTGCGGGGGAAGGCGGCCCTGTTCCAGGTAGCGGCGCACGTTGGCGTAGGAGGCGGTGTCGACGTCCACCGCGAAGGTGGAGAGCGGCGCCTGGGTCACCGCCCTGAAGGTGCTGTCCGGCGCGTGGGTGTAGGACTCGGTGCCGGTCGGATCGGCGTTCCCCTCGGCCTGGCCGTCGGGGTCGGCGACGTGCCAGAAGTAGCCGTCACCGTGCCCGAGGGTAGCGCCGCGCGTCCCGCCAGCGACTTCGCCGTGGATGGGCCCCGCGTCCACGTAGCCGAGGGCCTTGAGGTTCTCGAGGGTGTCCCCATCCATGGGGGGGTCGAGCCGGCTCGAGAGCTGGCGCTGGAGTTGCTCGCGCCGGACATCCTCACCGCCCTCGCGCGGGGCCGATTGCGCCTGCAGGGCGGGGGCCGATCCGTCGCCATCGAGGGAGTAGATGAACGGCAGCCTCGGGGCGCTCTCGTAGGTCGTGAGGAATCCGATTCCCACCAGCAGGGTGGCGGCGGCCGCGGCGCCGGTGCCGGCGACCCACAGCCAGCGGCGCCGGGTCGGGCGCGATCCGGCCCGGGCCAGGATGGCGGCCCGTTGGCGCTCGGAGAGGGTGGGGGCCTCCACCAGGGCTTCCTCGGTCAGGGCGGCCAGGGCCTGGATCTGCTCCACCCGGGCGCGGGCTTCGGGGTCGGCGGCGATGGCCTGGCCGACCTTGACGCGTTCGTCCAGGGTGAGCTCGCCCAGGGCGTAGGCGGTGAGGGTCTCGAGATCGGGGGTCATGAGCGCACCTCCGCGGGCTGGGCAGGCTCTTCGGCGAGTTGGGTCCGCAGCGTCTCCAGGGCGCTGGTGATGAGCTGGCTGACCCGGCCGAGCGAGGTCCCCATCTCGGCGGAGATCTCGCGGTAGGTCTTGTGCTCGGCCAATTTCAGACGCAGCGCCCGCGCCTGGTCCGGGGGCAGGGTGGTCATGAGGCGCGTGAGCCGCGCGTGGGCCTGGCGGCGGGCGGTCAGCTCGCCGGGCCCCTCGTCCTGGCTCGCCAGCGCGCTTCCGGGAGCTTGTTCCAGCGGTCCCATGCGGTTCTCCTTGCGGCAGATGTCGATGGCGCGGTTGCGGCAGACGGCGAAGAGCCAGGCCTCGGCGTGCCCCTCGACCCGCTCCTTCGGCGCCTGGCACAGGCGCAGGAAGCCGTCCTGCACCACGTCGCGGGCGCGCTGCACGTCGCCCCCGAGCAGCCGGGTGGTGTAGCGCACCAACGGCTCCTCGTGCCGCTGGAGCAGGGTCTGGATCCAGGCGCGATCGGGGTTCATCCGGGACCTCGTGGAAGTGCTCATCCAGCTAACGATCCACGAGGGCGCGTGTTCAGCGCGGGGAGTCGGGTTCCCCGGGCCGGGAAATTGTAATCGTAACGACCTGACCCCTCCCGGCGTTCATCACGGGAGGGGTCGGATGTCCGGGAACGGGGACAGGAAAATGTAATTGTAACGACCTGACCCCTCCCTCAGTCCTCCAGCTCGACGGTCGGCTCTTCGTCGCGGACCTCCATCCAGTCTTCGAGGACCAGATCGTCGTCGTCACAGGGCAGGAAGTAGAAGCAGGACTCGCTGGCCATGGGGTGCTCCTTGCGCGGGGTGGGAGCGCCTGTCGGATCGCCCCGCCCTTCGTTCAAGGGTAGAAGGCCGCCATGGAAGAAAATCGCCTGCATCTTCTTGTCTCGGGCCGGGTCCAGGGCGTCTGGTATCGGGCCTCCACGCGGGAGAAGGCGCGCGATCTCGGACTCCGAGGCTGGGTACGGAACCTGCCGGACGGTCGGGTCGAGATCCTGGCCGAGGGCCCGCGCCCGGCGCTGGAGGCGCTGCTGGGTTGGTGCCGGCGCGGCCCGCCGCTCGCGCGGGTCGAAGGGGTCGAGGCCACCTGGGGCCCGGCCGAGGGGGGCTTCGAGGGGTTCGCGACCCTGCGCTAGACAAGCGGTTGAGGCAGCACGATGCTGGAGAAGACCCGGAGGGCGAACTGGTCGGTCATCAGGGAGAGCCAGTCCACCGCCAGCCGCGCAGGGCTCGGCAGGGGTTCGTAGGCCACCCCGCGCAGGAAGTGGGCCAGCAGCCGCAGGTGCTCTGGGGCCTCCGGGCCGGGGTCGGCCCAGCGCGCGGGCGGGGTGTCCCGGAGGTGGGCGACGAGATCGTCGTAGACGTGCTCCAGCACGCGGTCGGCCTTCGCGCGGTAGGCCTCCAGCCGGGGGTGCAGGTAGATGTGCCGGTAGTTGAACGCCCTGAGCGCCAGGGCGGCCTCCGAGACGGCCGGGGAGAAGCCCACCTGGTCGGGGTGCCGTTGGTTCCAGGCGATCAGATCGCGCACCAGGGCGTTGATGATCTGGCGGTTGTCGGCGCCCAGCGCCCGGGTGACCTCGGCGGGCAGGGGCGGCAGCTCGCGCCCGAGCGCGGTCTGGGCGTCCTCGTAGTCGCGGCCCAGGTAGGCGATGCGGTCGGCCATGCGCACCACGCAGCCCTCGATCGTGACGGGCAGGGTGTCGCGGCCGGCGAAGGTGGCCGGATCGCCGTCTTCCGTCGGTGGGCGGGGCGTGATGGCCTGCTCGGTGCTCTCGCCGCAGTGGCAGCGGATCCCGTCGCGCACCTCGTAGCTGAGGTTCAGCCCGGGGAAGGGCCGGCTGGGGTCGCGGGTGAGCAGGTCGAGCACCCGCAGGCTCTGGGCCTCGTGGGAGTACTCGAGCTTCTCGTCGCTGCTGCGGCGGATGTTGAGCAGCGCCTCCAGCACCCGCTCCCCCGAGTGGCCGAAGGGCGCGTGCCCGATGTCGTGGCCGAGCGCCACGGCGTAGGCCAGGTCGTCGTTGAGACGCAGCGCTCGGCAGATGGTGCGGGAGATCGTGGCCACGTACAGGGAGTGGTCCATGCGCGTGGTGATGTGGTCGTTCTCCGGGGTGAAGAAGACCTGGGTCTTGCGCCGCAGGCGGCGGAAGGGCCGGGCGTGCAGGATGCGGTGCGCATCGCGCTCGAACGGCGTGCGGATGTCGTCCGCCGACTCGGGGTGCCGCCGGCCGCGCGACTCCTCGCCGTGGAAGGCGAGGGGGTGGGAGAAGAGCTCGCGTTCGGCCTGCAGGCGTTGGGCTGAGATGGTGGTCATGGCTGGGTGACTAACCCTGCTCCACCGCCTTCGAGGGGTCCACGCCCTGGTCTACCGCCTCGTAGTCGAGCGTCGATCCGAACAGCGAGTGCGGGATCAGGTAGACCGCCAGCATCACGAACCCCGCGATCCCCAGGACGATGCGTCCGCGGCGGGTGACCTCGCCGCGAAGGCCCAGGAAGGCGCAGCCCAGACCCCAGGCGATGACCATGAGCAGGGTCTTGTTGTCGGTCAGATCCCAGCCGAAGGGCACCCCGGTCCAGGCCTGGCCGAAGGCGTAGTGCTGCACGGCGGGGCCGAGGATCATCCCGCCAAGGAGCATGAGGATGAGCGCGATCCAGGCCTGACGGCGCACGGCCGGGCCGCGAGCGGCGATCTCCAGCAGCGCGCGCAGCCCCCAGACCATGGCCAGGAACATGAACAGGATGTGGGGGATCAGCACGGCCGCGGGGACATCGCCCTTGTAGCGCAGCACGGCGGGGCCACCGGCGGGCAACCCCACGTCGTGGTCGCCGGCCTGCAACCCCACGCGGTACTCGAGCTTGCCCGCGGGGGGCTGGGTGGGCAGGCGGGCCACGAGCGCGTCGCCCTCCCGTGTCATGGGCACGGCCACGAACGGCTCGTCCGTCGGGTAGCGGCGCCAGGTGAGTGTGCCGGCGATGCCGGGCGGGACGTCAACCGCGATGCGGGCGTCGGTCCCCGTGGTTTCGCTGCGCAAGAGCTTGTAGTCGACGACTGCGCCCAGCAGCTCCACCGAGCCCCTGGCCGGGCAGGTGGGGCCGGTGCGGCGCTGGTAGACGGCCGTCGCCAGCATCAGGACCACGGCCAGGACCCAAAGCAGGGCTCCGACCCAGCGCTGCTTGGCGCTCATCGCTCCTCCAGGGTGGCCGTGAGATCCAGCTCTGTATCGCCGCGGCGGACGCGCACAACGACCTTGTCGCCGGCCACGTGCCCCTTGAGCGCTGTGGAGAGGTCGCGCAGGCCCCCCAGGACGGTGCCGTCCACGGCCAGCAGCACGTCCCCGGCCTGGATCCCGGCGGCGGCGGCCGGGGAGCCTTCGCGCACCTCCTGCACCTTCACCCCCGGCCCGCCGAAGGCGAAGTCGGGGGTGGTGCCCAGCGAGACCTTGCGCTCACCCGGGGGCCCACCGGGATGCCCGCCACCACCTTCGGTGCGCGCGCCCAGCAGCGGGCCCGGGGTCAGGGGCTCGCGGCGCCCGGCCAGGTAGTCCACCACCTGCCAGGCGGCTTCGGCCACGGACGCGAGGCCGGCGCGGTCGATCTTGTCGGGCGTGTCGGTGGGCTGGTGGTAGTCGGCGGTCGGACCGGTGAACAACTGGACCCCGGGCACGCCGACCTCGTGGCAGGCCCGGTCGTCTGAGGCGTCGAGCGGCTCGGGCACGATGGCCACGTCCAGGCCGGTGGTGTAGCCGACGCCCATCAGCAGGAAGGGCCACTCACGGGCCGAGCCGGCGTTGAGCGCGTACAGGCGGCCGGTGGAG
>Ga0233425_10009517_pt1 | contig 12263 bp, 10 predicted proteins | sample Watercolumn_Towu_2_FD_181712 | JGI IMG/M metagenome (GOLD analysis project Ga0233425, IMG submission 181712) | Freshwater microbial communities from Lake Towuti, South Sulawesi, Indonesia - Watercolumn_Towuti2014_140_MG | ecosystem: Environmental > Aquatic > Freshwater > Lake | place...
TGCTTCTCTAAGCTTCATCGGCTCCCCCAAGGCTGCGGTGTTTCTGGCTAATTCACCTTAGCACAGGAGTGCCGATGAGGCTTACTTTTTTAAAATCAACTCCTATGTGACTTTTGCAAGAGGCTCATATGTTAAGGGATATGCATCATCGACCTGAGACCAGTGCTGCCAAGACTCTGACGGAAATCATGGAAAACAAGGAAGCCGTATCCCGGCGCCGCCTCTTTCTTTGGGGAGGCCTGGCCCTGGGGCTGCTGGTGCTGATCATCGGCCTGATCTGGGCTTTTCAATGCCGGGATATTCTCGGGGAAAAAGTCTGTTATTACTACGACGCCTTCACCGACAAGGACCGGATCAAGCAACTGCTGAATACCGTGGGGCCGTTGGCGCCCGTGATTTTCATTACCGTGCAAACGTTGCAGGTGGTGTTCGCCCCCATCCCCGGAGAGGCCACCGGCTTCATCGGCGGTTTCCTCTTCGGCGTCCCCCTGGGGATGCTCTATTCCACCATCGGCCTGACCCTGGGTTCAACCCTGGCGTTCCTCCTGGGCCGGTGGCTGGAGGTCCATTTCGTGGCCCGGGTCGTTAGCCCCGAGACCCTGAAGCGCTTTGATTTTCTCATGGAACACCAGGGCGCGCTGGTGGCCTTTTTTCTCTTCGTCGTTCCCGGATTTCCCAAGGATTACCTCTGCTTCATCCTGGGCCTGAGCCAAATGCCCCTCAAGCTCTTTCTGGTCATAAGCACGGTGGGCCGCCTCCCCGGCACCCTGATGCTCACCCTCCAGGGAGCCAAGGTCTATGAAGGAGATTATCTCTTCTCCGCCATTCTCATCGTCCTCTGCCTGGCCTTAGGCGGAGTCCTGTATTACTACCGGGAGCCGCTGTATAAGTGGCTGGAGCGGTGGGACGGCGGGGGTAAGTAGCCAGTAGCCAGTGGTTAGTGGTCAGTGGTTAGTAATAAGTAATAAGTAATAAGTAATCAGTGATCAGTGATCAGTGATCGGTGATCGGTGATCGGTAATTAGCGGTCTGTATTATTTTCTGACCCCTGGCCCCTGACCCCCCCCTGACCCCTATCTTCCCCCCTCCTTGACAACCCCCGGTAAAAATAATAGTTTCAAGGTCATTCAGAGGCCACTAACCTTGAACTTCGAACTTTGAACCTTGAACTTCCCGGAGGAAAAGATGTCCCCTTTGCCACCCCTGGCCGCCACGGGCATCGGTTCGGTGCCCTTCACCGACCCGGATGAGGCCGCGGCCTCGATTCTGAAAAATCTGCCGGAAGTGCCCTTCTGGCCCCAGATGGTGCGCCTGGGTTTTCCCGAAGAGATGGTGGCCCAGGCGGCCCGGGGTTTGCCGGGGTTGAAGATGGATCTGGAAGGGCGCACGGTCGCGGTGGACCCGGAAATCCCCCGGGAAGAGGCCCTGGCCCGGCTTTACGAGGAAGTATGGGCCGGCGATCTGGCCCCCTTTGCCTTGGAGGAAGGTGAGGCCTCCGGGTTTTTCGCGCTGCTTAAGGCCGCCCCCTCCCTAGCCGCCATCCAGGCCCTGAAAGGCCAACTCTCCGGGCCGGTGACCTTTGCGGGCATGGTCAAGGACCTGGAAGGCAAACCCATCCTGTTTGACCGGGAGCTGACCCAGGCGGTGTGCCAGGGGTTGGCCCGGAAGGCCGTCTGGCAGGCGGAAAAGTTCCGGGAATTGGGCAAGGAGGCGGTGATTTTTTTCGACGAGCCTTATTTAACCGGCTTCGGCTCTGCGTATCTGCCCATTTCCAAGGGCGAAGTGATGGAGATCCTCACCGACACCCTGGACGCGGTGCGCCAATCCGGGCCCATCGCCATCGGGGTGCACTGCTGCGGCAACACCGATTGGTCCCTGCTGCTGGAGATCCCCATCGATATCCTCAGCTTCGATTCCTACGGCTACTTTGAGAGCCTGCGCCTCTATGAGAAACAGCTCCAGGGATACTTCGCCCGGGGCGGCTGGCTGGCCTGGGGCCTGGTGCCCACCGGCGAGGACCTCCAGGGGGAAACCGCGGACAGTCTCTGGGAGCGTTTCCGGGGCCAGGTGCAGCAGTTGGCGGAATCGGGAATGACCGCCAAGGAAATCCTGTCCCGATCCATCCTTACTCCGGCCTGCGGCATGGGCTACTTGAGCCCGGAGGATGCCCACCGGGTCTTATCCCTGCTGGCGGAACTGAGCGACAAGGGACGGGGCTGGTTGGCGTCATTATAGTGAGCAGTGAGCAGTGAGCAGTGAGCAGTAAGCAGAGGTCACTGGGCGGTTCCGGGGCGAAAAGGTTAAAAGGGGAAAAGGGGAAAAGGTAAACGAGGACGTCGGATTGAACTCCTTTTCCCCTTTTACCCCCACAATTAAGGCCCGTTTACCTATCTTCGACTATCCTCAAGAAAACATCTTTCAGCACTTCAGGGAGTAAACATATGAAAGTCCGGGACATCATGGTAAAAGAAGTGGCCACCCTGGATGTCAATGATGAACTCAGTCTGGCCAATGACATCATGCGCCTGGGGCGCATCCGGCATCTGCCGGTGGTGGAGGGGCAGCGGCTGGTGGGGATTATCTCGGAAAGGGATCTCTTTCGCAGTTCCCTGGCCCAGGCCCTGGGCTACGCAACCAAGGACACCCGGGATTTGATGAAAACCCTGCATATTAAAGACGTCATGGTGCCCGCGGTGGTCACCGTCTCCCCGGACACCCCTCTGTGCGACGCGGTGCGCCTGATGTTGGATAAAAAAATCGGCTGCCTCCCGGTGGTGGAAGAGGCCGGACTGGTGGGGCTGATCACCGAAACGGACATCCTGGTGCATTATCTGAAGATTTGCAGTTAATGTAAACCCCTCAGCAGATGGCCAGGAAGCGGATAAAGTCCCGCAAGGTGCGGCGCTCGAAAACGGGTCCCCGGGGGCCTTCCTCTTTCTGCAGCACCTTTAACGCGGCAAAAGGTGTCTGGGCCGGCCGGTGCGGCCGATGGGTGGTCAGCGCGTCGTAAGCATCCACCAGGCGGACGATCCGGGTCCAGGGATGCTGCCGGTGCAGGCATAACCCCGCAGGATATCCCGAGCCGTCGGCATTTTCATGATGCTCCCGCACCAACTGTATCCCTTCCGCCGATAGTATGGGGTAGCGCTTCAGTATTTGCACGCCGATCAAAGGATGAGTTTTGGTCTCTTCCCACTCCTCAGGGGTTAAGCTTTCGGATTTATAAAGAATATGGTTGGAGATGCGGGTCATCCCCAGATCCAGCACCAGGGCCACGGAGCCCAGCAAACGGCCTTCCCGTTGGGGTTTCTGCAAAAACAGGGTCATCGCCACTGCCAGCAGACAGACATTTACCGCATGGTTGTAAAGACTGTAATTTCGGAAGAGGATTTCCCAAACCATCTTCGGGTAATGTTTATCTTTCTGTAATTCCTCGATAATCCTGTCAACCTGGTTAACGGCCAAGCCGATATGGGCCCCCAGGCGGGGCGCGGTCATGACCTGGCGCAGGGTCAGGCTCAGGTGCTCCGCCAGGACCATGAACTTCTTTTTGGCTTGGGCCGGGCCTTCCATCTCCAACAACTGCAAATGGTTGTTCAGGTAGGCCAGGACATTTCCCAGGTCCGTTCTATGAAAATATAAACCCTTGATCCCCAGATTGACCAGCGGCTCCAGCCACCTGCAATCCAACACTTCTCCCGCGTCCAGATAAGGAAAATACGCGAAATTTTCAGATTGGGAGTCGCCGGCTTTGAGATAGAGAGGGAAGGTCAGCCGTTCCCCGTGAATCAACCCCTTCAGCCGCAAAGGGATATGGGAGGAGTGGCCGGTGCGCACCGGATGCTGTTGCAGGCTCTTAAGGCCATGGGAGAATAGACATTGTCGGGTCATGTGGGCACTCATCACCGACACCTCCAAAAAATAATTCTCCTGTTCTTTTATCGGCATCTTTTTACTATCACTTAAAAAAAGAGAATGACGGAGGGGGGGACTTTCCGGAGGTCTCAAAATGAGACTTAAAAAAATTTGGGGGATTGTTAATCCGGGCGGTTTATTCCGTGACCAGGAAGGCGATAAAATGCTTTAAGGTTGGCGGGTCGTAAATCGGCCCCCGGGGCCCCCGTGCCTCCTGCAGGATCTTGACGGCCTCGAAAGGTTTGTAGGCCGCACGGTAAGGCCGGGTGACGGTGAGGGCCTCGTAGGTGTCCAGCAGGCGGATGATGCGGGTCCAGGGGTGCTGCCGGGCCAGGGGCAGACCCAGGGGATAACCTGAACCGTCGGCGTTTTCGTGGTGCTCCAGGGAAAGACGCAACACCTCGTTGGGCAAATAAGCCAAGGAAGTGCCTCTGCTTAAAAGACGGTGGCCCATGGCGGGGTGATGATTCACCTCCACCCTTTCTCCCGGGGTCAAGGGCCCGTCTTTCAAGATGATTTCCTGGGGGATGCGGGTCATGCCGATGTCGTGATAAAGGCCGGCCAATCCCAGGTCCCGGCTCTCCCTGGCGGATTTCTTCAAAAAGAGCATAAAGGCCGTGCCCAGGAGACAGAGGTTGATGGAATGAGTGTAGAGATTGAAGTTATGATAAAGAACTTTCCATATCAGTTTCATGGCCCCGGGATCCTGTTGCATCCTCTCGATCATATCTTCCACCAACCCCTGGGCCTTTTGCACGCCGGGTCCGAAGCGGGGAGATTGGTAGGCTTTGCGGATGCTGTAGTGCAACTGTTCGGAGAATACGGCCAGCAACTCCGGGGTGACCTTCGCACTCTCATATTTCAATATCTGCAAATAATTATTGAGATAACCGATTACCCGTTCCAAATCCTCTTTGAGAAAATAGAGGCGGTCTATCCCCTTTTGGATTAAAAGCTCCTGCCACTGGCATTCCCATGCCTCTCCCTCTTTGATAAAAAGGGGGAAAGAAACCTCCTGGCTCCCTTTTTGCGCCACCTTCATGTACAGATTAAAGGTGATCCGCTCCTTGGGAACCAACACGGTCAGATTTATGGGGATATAAGAGGACGATTGGGTTTCGTCCCAGGGGCGTTTTAAGGTCTTGACCTCGGATGTTAGAAGTTTCTCCCGAAGCGAGTTTTCTTCCATGGTGCTTTTGTAATACTGCTGGTTAAATTTTCCACCTTTTTTCTGGAGGTTAATGCCGGAGAACTTATCTCTCCAGGAATGCCTCTTTTATGAAACCATAATATCGCGACATTTTGAAAAAAAACAAATGGATTTTTTAAAATCTGCTCCCCATAACCCCGCAATTAATCAAGGTATTTTGGTGGGTCCCACACTCCGGGGCCAGCTTCCCCTTGCCAGTGGCTTGTTTTAGAGAAAAGGTGATTTTGTCATTTTTTTCTATCTTTAGAAAATAACAGATTTCTGAATTTATTTTTCAACTCGGAACTTGGAACTTTTGCCGACAAAGGGTAAGGCCGAACCGGTGCCGGTTACTAAGGAAGCGCCAGGAAACGGATAAAATTTCTTAAAGTCCGGGGATCGAAGGTCGGGCCTGTAATCCCCTTTTGGTTTTGCAACGACTTCAAAGCGGCAAAGGGTGAAAGCGGCTGCCGGCCCGGGCGATGGCCGGTGAGGCCGTCATAGGCGTCCACCAGGCGGATGATCCGGGTCCAGGGATGCTGGCGGCTCAAGGGCAATCCCTGGGGATAACCCGAACCGTCGGCGGTCTCATGGTGTTCCAGGACTAGTTGCAGGATCTCCGGGGCCAAGGAGTCGCTTTCCTTTAGCATCTCAAAACCGACCTGGGGATGATTCTTTAAAGTATCCGATTCTGCGGCGTTCAAAAGATCCCGCCGGTTCAAAAGATCTTCCGATATCCGGCTCATTCCCAAGTCGTGAAAGAGGCAGGCCAACCCCAAATTGAGGCTCTCAAACCGGGATTTATGCATAAATAACATCAACGCGATTCCCAGAAGGCAGACATTGACGGAATGGTTGTACAGGCTATAGTTGCGATAGAGCAGTTCCCACACCAATTTCAAGGAAGTAACGTTTTGCTGCAGTACCTGGACCAGGCGCTCCACCTGGCCTTGGGCCAACTGGATGTGGCGGCCGAGATGTTGCGAATTAAAAGCCCGGTAGAGGCTGAAATTCAAATGCTCCACTAAAACCAGGATCTTCTCCTTGGGCAGATTCGGCCGTTGGAGATCGTACAATAATAAGTGGTTGTTCAAATAGGCAATGACCCGATCCAGGTCGTGGCGCTGAAAGTAGAAACGGTCAATCCCCAGCCGTTCCAGGAGTTCCACCCAGGAAGGGTCCAGAACTTCTTCGCCTTCCAGAAAGGGCAAAAAAGTAACCTCTTGTTGATCAGCGGCGCTGACTTTAACATAGAGGTTAAAAGAGAGTTTTTCGCCCTGCATCAAGGTTTGCAGATAGATGGGGAGAAAGGAGGTGGTGCCGGTGGTGCTGAAATTCCGCCGCAGGACTTTCAGTTTATTGGCGAATATTTGCTGCCGGGTATCATGCACATCCATCGGTGCCGACGTCCTTACGCGCTGCCTTAACTCATAGTTATTCTCCTCTAATATCGGCATTTGCCGTCAGGTAATTAAATTACTTATCAGACGTAGGTCAACCATTTTTGATAACGGGCGTCTTCGCCTTTGACCACTGCAAAATATGCGGCCTGGAGCTTCTTGGTGATGGGGCCGGGGGTGCCGGCGCCGATGACCCGGCCGTCCACTTCCCTCAGAGGCGTGACTTCCGCGGCCGTGCCGGTGAGAAAGGCCTCGTCGGCCAGATAGAGCTCGTCCCGGGAAAAGATGTCTTCTTTCACCGGAATTCCCAGGTCTTGGGCCAGGGTCAGGATGGAGTCCCGGGTAATTCCCGGCAGCACCGCGGTCAGCGGCGGGGTCTTGAGGAGGCCGTCCCGGATCACAAAGATGTTTTCCCCCGAGGCCTCGGCCACGTAGCCGTCGGTGTCCAGCATAATGGCTTCGTCAAACCCCAATTGGGTGGCCTCCCGCTTGGCCATGATGGAATTGACATAGTTGCCCGTGGTTTTGGCCTTGGTCATCATCACGTTCACGTGATGGCGGGCGAAAGAAGAAATTTTGCCCCTGATGCCTTTTTTTAATCCTTCATCTCCCAGATAGGCGCCCCATACCCAACTGATGATGGCCAAATGTATCGGGTTATTCTGGGGGTGCAACCCCATGACTCCTTCCCCCACAAAGGCCAGGGGCCGGAGATAGGCCTCTTTCTGCTGATTGACCCGCAAAATCTCGCAGCAAGCCGCCTCTACCTCAGCTTGGGGGAAGGGAATATCCATCTGCATGACGTGGGCGGAATCAAAGAGGCGGCGCACGTGTTCCGGCAGGCGGAAGACCGCGGTGCGGCCGTCCGTGCAATGGTAAGCCCTGATCCCTTCAAAGACTCCCAATCCGTAATGCAGGGAATGGGTTAACAGATGCATCCGGGCTTCATCCCAAGGAATAAATTTGCCGTCCAGCCAAATGCTCTTCGCCTTTTCCACCATCTCTGAACCCCCAGGAGTTTAAAAGCAATTTCTAACCCATCGGCCCCGGGATGTCAAACGAATTTCCCCCCCGGTTTTCATTGCTTTAAGACCGGATTTTCCGGTATGATGTGCATACCGAAACCGGCCATTGCCCGCCGGAATCACTGTCAATTCGAGTGCTGCTAGTCCCCGTTTAATCCAAATTCAATAATAATCCTTGGGGAATTATTTAAACCAAAAACCAAAGACGGAAAAAGGAAAACGGAAAACTGATATATGTCTGCCAAAATCAAAGCCGGTGTCATCGGCGTGGGCTACCTGGGCCGCTTCCATGCCGAAAAATACGCGGCCCTGCCGGACGTGGAACTGGTGGGAGTGGCCGATCTGAACCCGGAAAGGGCCAAGGAAGTGGCCGGGCATCTCAACACCCGGGCCTACGCCGATTACCGGGAGATGTTGTCCCATCTGCAGGCGGTGAGCGTGGCCGTGCCCACCACTTCCCATTTCCCCGTGGTCCGGGATTGCCTGGAAGAGGGCGTCCAGGTGCTGGTGGAAAAACCCCTGGCCGTCACCGCCGGGGAAGCCGACGCCCTGGTGGACCTGGCCCGGAGCAGGGGCCGCCTCCTGATGGTGGGCCATCTGGAACGTTATAACTCCGCCATGGAGGAACTCAGGGCCAAGGTCACCCGGCCGGCATTCATTGAAAGCCACCGTCTCTCCTTTTATAAAGAGCGGGGCATTGACGTGGACGTGGTCCTGGACCTGATGATCCATGACCTGGACCACGTCCTCAGCCTGGTGCCTTCCCCGGTCCGGGAAATCCGGGCCGCCGGGGTTTCCGTGCTGACGGAAAAGATCGACCTGGCCAACGTCCGCCTGGAGTTCGCGGACGGTTGCATCGCCAACCTCACAGCAAGCCGCATGTCCTTCAAAAGCATGCGCAAGTTCCGCCTGTTTCAGCCTGACGCCTACCTGTCCGTGGATTTTGAATCCCGGGAACTGACCGTGGCCTCCAGGAAAGAAGGCGCCCTGGGGCCGATCCCCGGGGTGGCTTTGGAAACTAGGAGATTCCCCCAGGAAGACGTCTTGTTCAAGGAAATCGCCAACTTTGTGGCTGCCGTGCAACAAAGGGAAGAGCCCAAGGTACGCGGGGAGGACGGCCGGGCCGCGCTCTCCTTGGCCTTAAACATCATTGCCGCCATGCGTACGGCCAAGGTTTAATACGAAAAGTTGCTGGTCCCCGATGGTTCCATGATCCTCATCATCGCCTTCATTTTTGCAGTGGCTTACTGGTTCTTTGAATCCGCGGTGGACGCCTATCTTTTCCATAAAGGAACTATGATGGGCATGATCTTTACCGCTGATACCTATGAACATTACACTCGTATTACCGCGGGGACCTTAATTCTGATAATCGGCGGTTTCGCCCAAGGCATGATCAAACGGATTAAAAAATCCGAAGAGCAGGTCCGGCAGGTCCAGCATCAAAATGAGCTGATCTTAAAAAGTGCCGGCGAAGGGATCTTAGGCATAGACAGGGAAGGCAAAATAACCTTTATCAATCCCGCAGCCACCGCTATGAGCGGGTATGTCACGGAAGAGCTGGCCGGCCGGAGCTTCCATGACCTGCTCCATTACGCTTATGCCGACGGCTCGCCCCTGCGCCGGGAGGACTGTCCGGTCTTTCGCTCCCTCAAGGATGGGATAGTCCAGCGGATGCCGGATGACATGTTTTGGACTAAAGAGGGCAAGAGCATCCCGGTGGAGTATATCGCCACTCCCATAATGGAAGATTCCCGGATAACCGGCGCGGTCATAGTCTTCATGGACATCTCGAAGCGCAAGCAGGCTGAGGAAGAAATCCGGCGCTACCGGGAGCACCTGGAAAGATTGGTGGCGGCAAGGACCGGGGAACTCACCAGGACCAACGAGCAGTTGCGAGAAGAAATTGAAGACCGGAGGCGGGCCGAGCAGGCCCTGATGGAATCGGGAGAGAAGCTGAGATCCCTGACGAGCCAACTCATGAGCGTCCAGGAACGGGAGAGGAGCCGCATCTCCGCGGAATTGCACGATGAATTGGGGCAGGCGCTGATGGTCTTGAAGATGGATATTGCCGCCCTGCAAGACAAGCTTCGCAAGGACCAGGTCAAACTGAGGAAAGATTGCTCCCGCCTCCTTTCTTATATCGACGATACCGTGGAAAATGTCCGGCGGCTCTGCTGGGATCTGGGGCCCTATTTAGCGGAAGGCCTCAGTCTGTCAGCGTCCCTGGAATATTTGATCAACGAAATGTGTAAAAAGCATAATTTTTCCTGTGCCCTGAACCTGCAAGAGATTGACGCCAGGCTTTCCGTGGAGACCCAAACCAAGATTTACCGCATCCTCCAGGAGTCTTTGACCAATGTCGCCAAACATGCCGGGGCCGGCCAGATCTCCGTAACCTTAAGACGAGACGGCGGGAGTCTGACTCTGGAAGTGGCGGATCAGGGTAAAGGCTTCAACCTGGGGGAAGTTTCCACCCGGACCGGCCCGGAACGGGGTTTGGGTCTCACCGCCATGATGGAGCGGGCCCGGCAGGCCGGCGGCTCTCTGGAAGTGTCTAGTGAAATCGGCCAGGGCACCAAAATTGTCCTGACCTTGCCGTTGGCCGCAACCGGCGGCGACGAATCGTCGGTTGCTCGCAACCTCGAATCATAAAATTAATTCTGACATGTCAGGCGAACCCAAAATCCTCATCGTCGCGGGCGAAGCCTCCGGCGACCAGCACGCGGCCCGGTTGGTGGCGGCCATCAAGGAAGAGCTGCCTCAAGCGGAGTTTTTGGGGGTGGGGGGAGAGGCCCTGGCCGCCCAGGGGGTGCGGATCCTCTGCCCCGCCTCGGAGTTGGCGGTGGTGGGGCTCCTGGAAGTGGCGGGCAGGCTCCCCGCGGTGTTCAAGGCCCTGAAGGATATCGGCCGGGCCTTGAAGCAAGAGCGCCCCCAGTTGGTCATCCTGGTGGATTTTCCGGACTTCAATTTTTGGGTGGCCAGGCTGGCCAAATACTGGGGGGCGCCGGTGATGTATTACGTCAGCCCCCAGGTCTGGGCCTGGCGCACTTACCGGGTGCGCACCATCGCCCGCCTGGTGGACCGCATGGTGGTGATCTTTCCCTTTGAAGCCGATTTCTACCGGCAAAGGGGAGTGCTTGCAGAGTACGTGGGCCATCCCCTGGTGGAGACCTTGCCGGAACTGCCGGACCGGGCCGTACTCCTGGAACAATGGGGCCTGGCCCCCCGGCGTTTCACCCTGGCGCTGCTCCCGGGCAGCCGGGCCAGCGAAATCGAGCGGCACCTGCCGGCGATGCTGGAAGCCGCGGCCCTCGTTAAACAGGCCATACCCGAGACCCAGTTCGTTCTGCCCCTGGCCTCCACCGCGCCGGAAGGGCTGGTGCGGGGGATGGTGGAGAAATACAATGCTCTTGGCGCCGCGTTCAGGATAATAGAGGGCCAATCCTACTCTGCCCTGTCCGCAAGCCACCTGGCCATCGTGGCCTCCGGCACGGCCACCGTAGAGGCAGCCCTGGCTGCGACGCCAACCATCATCATCTACCGCCTCTCCCCGGTGACCTTTGCGGTGGGCCGCCTGCTGGTCCGGGTGGAGCACGTGGGCATGGCCAACCTCCTGGCCGGGGAACGGCTCTTTCCGGAACTGCTGCAGCATCTGTTCACCCCGGAGAGCCTGGCCCGGGAGGTCTTGTCCCTGGTAAAAGACCGGGAGCGCTTGGAAGTAATGCGCCGGGGCCTGGCCCGGATCGTTGCGCGCCTGGGGGGGCCGGGAGCGTCCCGGCGGGCGGCAAAGATAGCCAAGGAGATCATAATCGGGAGCAGGATGCCGAATGGAAAGAATTAGGTCTTCAATCTTCTTGCCCTGGGCCAAAAAGGTTTTATAATACATTCGTTTGCAAATGAGGCAAATTCGTCGCGTAACCGACGTTCTGCTCTCAGCCTAAAACTGAAAACCGAAAACTGAAAACCATCTTTTGGGAGGTGGCAATGATAAAAAAGATTCAAAGCCTGTTGGGACCTGATGCCGAAGATTTATTGACCTATAAATGCACAGGGTTTCAGAAGGAAGCCATCCACCTGCCGGGGCCGGATTTCGTGGACCGGGTCTGGGCCTTGAGCGACCGGCCGGTGAAGGTCCTGCGGGCATTGGCCACGCTGTTCAACAGCGGCCGCCTGGCCGGCACCGGCTACGTCTCGATTTTGCCGGTGGACCAGGGCATCGAGCACTCCGGGGCCGCGTCTTTTGCACCCAATACCATTTACTTCGATCCCGAAAATATCGTGAAGCTGGCCATCGAAGGGGGCTGCAACGCGGTGGCCTCCACCCTGGGGGTCCTGGGCGCGGTGGCCCGGAAATATGCCCATAAGATTCCCTTTATTCTCAAATTCAATCACAACGAACTCCTCACCTATCCCGCCATTCACGACCAGACGCTCTTCGCCAGCATCGAACAGGCTTATGATTTGGGAGCGGTCGCGGTGGGCGCCACCATCTATTTCGGCTCCCCGGACTGCCGCCGCCAGATCTGGGAGGTGAGCGAGGCCTTCCGCACCGCCCATGAACTGGGGATGGCCACCATTCTCTGGTGCTACCTGCGGAATCCCGCGTTCAAGACCGCGGCCACGGATTTCCACACCGCCGCGGACCTCACCGGCCAGGCCAACCACCTGGGGGTGACCATCGAGGCGGACATCATCAAACAGAAACAGGCCACGGTGAACGGGGGCTACACG